>OGFD01000883.1_pt1 | contig 17494 bp, 10 predicted proteins | sample 1570851 | NCBI WGS metagenome assembly OGFD01 (sample SAMEA2582077, study PRJEB24529) | metagenome | biome: Human gut stool | place: China | collected 2011
TTATCAATGGCGGCCCGAACAATGTCATTGATGGTGTGGCTATTGATGTAAATCCGGCTATCTATGCAATGGGGATTCCCGTTATGGCTGCCGGCCATGACAAAGCGGCTTGCGAAGTGAAGCTAGCTGAATTCACAGATGATATTGAAGCTATTAAGAATGCTGTGAAGGCTTTCGTATTCGATACTTGCAAAGCTGAAGCTAACTGGAATATGACGAATTTCGTCAATGATCAGATAGAATTAATCAAACGTCAAGTAGGCGATAAGAAGGTATTATTGGCTCTGTCCGGCGGAGTTGATAGTTCTGTTGTTGCTGCTTTGCTTCTGAAAGCAATCGGTGATAATCTGGTGTGTGTACATGTGAATCATGGTTTGATGCGTAAAGGGGAGTCTGAGGATGTCGTTGAAGTATTCAGCAACCAGTTGAAGGCAAACCTTATTTATCTTGATGTGACCGACCGTTTTCTGGATAAACTGGCAGGTGTGGAAGATCCGGAACAAAAACGTAAGATTATCGGTAGCGAGTTTATCCGTGTATTTGAAGAAGAAGCACGCAAGTTGGACGGTATCGACTTCTTAGGCCAGGGTACTATTTATCCGGATATTGTGGAAAGTGGAACGAAGACGGCTAAAATGGTGAAATCTCATCATAACGTAGGTGGGTTGCCCGAAGATCTCAAATTCCAACTTGTAGAGCCTTTGCGTCAACTGTTCAAGGATGAAGTTCGTGCCTGTGGTCTGGAGCTGGGATTACCTTATGAAATGGTTTACCGTCAGCCTTTCCCCGGTCCCGGTTTGGGTGTACGCTGCCTGGGTGCTATTACACGTGACCGTCTGGAAGCCGTGCGTGAATCCGACGCTATCCTGCGTGAGGAATTCCAGATTGCCGGATTGGATAAAAAAGTATGGCAATATTTCACGGTAGTGCCCGATTTCAAATCTGTTGGTGTACGTGATAATGCCCGTTCTTTCGATTGGCCGGTTATCATTCGCGCTGTCAATACAGTAGACGCCATGACTGCTACTATTGAACCGATTGACTGGCCTGTTCTGATGAAAATCACGGACCGTATTCTGAAAGAAGTGAAGAATGTGAATCGTGTTTGCTATGATATGTCGCCTAAACCCAATGCGACCATAGAATGGGAATAAAAGAATGAAATAAAATCCTCCTCGAAGGTTGGTATTGAAAACTTTCGGGGAGGATTTGTTGTATGAGGTTTGATATTAGTAAACCGCTTTTTTATTATTGCTTTTCATAAGCGCCTTTATCAATACAAGCTCCAACTTTCCTAGGGTTATGATTAAAGTCCAGTTCATTCTCTGCGGGTGTATAGGCGGGATCACCTGTATCTATACACGGAGATGTGGATTGTAACTGAAAATCGAATACTTCTGTATCAATGAATAAAGGATTACTGAAAGCCGAAGCTAAATCACAGCCTGTGTTCTGTTTATATTGTTCGAAAGTTGAAAATATGCTACCCTTCCAGTAAAACTTAACATCGGGAGAACTGGAATAATAATGATTAAAATTCATATCGAGATTGAGGTGACTATCATCTACATATAATAGATTTGAGTTTGCGTGAGTTGAATAAAATATATTGTTTTTAATCGTAGTATTTTCCGTGCTGTATATGGCTATTTCTCCCAATCTGTCTTTCGCATTTTCAAAGGCTGTGTTATTAACAACTTGGCAGTTTTTTATGATTCTGCCTTCAGGGGACCAGCCCATTAGTCCGATTCCAAACCCTTCATTGTGATAACAGATGTTATTTCTGATTATATTATTAGTTACAAAATTGTTTGCCCTTTCACACCCTACGGTAATACCATAAACATTGTTGTGCGAAATGTTTTTCTCAACAAGGATATTTGAACTTCCATCCAAATAAATACCTGCGCCTCCCTCAACAGGACTTTTGCAGTATGAAACATGATTCTCAGAGATGACTCCGTTTCTGGCGAAATCTGTGGCAGGATTTTTCGAAATACCCCAATGCCCTGACGCATCTATACCGATGTTTCCTGTATTAGTCACTACGTTCTTAGTAATCAGAAAACCATCTACGTTTCCTGTTACTGAAATGGCTTCTGTCCAACCTGTCCGACAGTCTTTTACTGTGTTTTCTCTTATTATAATGTCGTGAATGGCTTTTGAGTCCAGATAGCCGGCTACTGTTATTCCTCCGGCATATACATTTGGCGGATAAACTGTTGCGGTGGCATTTGCATATAAGTTTCTGATTGTATTCGATTCTATCTCAATATGATGAGAAGCCTCGTCGGATGTAGTGGATATTTTTATTCCCACAGAATATGATCCCAAGCAATCGGCGAAGGTTAACCCTTTTACCTTTATATAACTCACGCCATTGAGATTCATTAGTTCTCTGGGTTTATTGTTGCCGCTTATAATAACTTCCTCGTCATTATAATTTTTGATTACGATGTATTTGTCAGCAGTTCCGGATACAGTTACTTTTATTTCTTCATAGTATGTTCCCCCCATAATATTTACTACACATCCCGGGGTAACTGTGGTGACAGCTTTTTGAATGGTACGCCAGGGTGATGTAAGTGTTCCGGGATTCTCATCATTACCGGTTGTGGAAACATAATACTCACTCTTTTCTACGGATGAAGCAGGAGGAACAGGAGGGTTTATCGGTTCTTCTCCGATAGATGACGAACTGCAAGAAAATAAAATAATCATCATACCCAAATTGGTCAATGATCTGAAAAGTCTTGTTTTTATATTTAATAATTTTGTTGTCATGATGTTCAAATAAGAATGATTTATAATAGGTTGATATCCACAGAGGCACTTTTCAAATTCTCGGATTCCACAATTAGACGTAGTTTTCCTTTTGCTCCTTGATGAGCCTTTATAACAACTAACATGAATCCGTTAAAAGTTTCGCGCTCTGTCGCTGAAAAAGAGATGAGTGAAGTTGGATCACCATTATCCGTTGCTACAATCTTACCTTCACCTTCTAATTTGCATTTAATCTTATGATTGGCCGTTGGTACAACACTTCCTGTTTTGTCACGGATGGAGACTGTGATAAAAGCCAGTTCATTGTCAGCTACTTTTATCTTGTCTTTATAGGCGGAGACTTGTAACAAAGCCGGTTCTCCTGTGGTTCTTACGCTTTCTGTTGCCCAGAGTTTGCCATTTTTGTAGGCAATGGCCTTTAATTCTCCGGGAGTGTATATAACATTCTCCCATTTGAATCTATATTGATACTGTTCTTTCTTTTTCCTGCCCAAAGATTCACCATTCAGAAAGAGTTCAACTTCATCGCCCGAAGAATACACAAACACAGGAGTTATTTTACCTATCCTATCCGGAAAATTCCAATGGGGGAGAATATGTGCCATAGGCTCGTCGGGCATCCAATGTGCTTTATACAAGTAATAACGATCTTTTGGAAAACCTGCTAGATCGACAATGCCAAAATAGCTGCTACGAGAGGAAGGACGCTCTTTTTCTATTCTCTTTAGTTCCTCTTTTGCTTTAGCCAGTTCTTCTTCACTGAGCGCGGCATGGTTGAGTAAGACGCTCATATCGCTATTGAAAGGAGTCGGTTCGCCTAGATAGTCAAATCCCGTCCAGACAAATTCACCACAAATAGCCGGATATTTGTCTAATGCAGCAAATTCGGCATCGGCAAGAGATGCCCAACCGGGGGCTTTCAAGTCATATGAAGTAACTTGATAACCTTTTGGAAAATAAACTCCGCGTGAACTTATTGTTGAACTGGATTCACTGGCAAAGCCTGATAAGTGTTCATGCCCCGGATAGTTGAGAAATGTTTCATAAAAATCAGGACCGCCATACCCCCCCGAAGGATAGTTCATGCCATGGACATCTACTTGGAGTTCTGTACCATTGATAGCACTTTTACTGGGATATGAGGCACCGAAAGTGACGGGGCGGGTTGAGTCGTAAAGCCGCACAATATCCCTGAGATATGCTGCTACTCCTTTTTCGGGATGATACTGTTCTTCTACTTCATTTCCCAAACTCCACATAATGACGGAAGGATGATTTCTGTCTCTGCAAACAAGTGCTTCAATGTCCTTTTTATGCCATTCGGAATAATGAACAGCGTAGTCATTTTCGTTTTTGCCACTAGCCCAACAGTCAAATACTTCATCGAGAATAAGTATTCCCATTTTGTCAGCAAGTTCTAACAACTCGGGTGCGGGTGGGTTGTGAGAGGTACGTATAGCATTAGCGCCAAAACTCTTCAATATGTTGATTTGGCGTTCTATGGCACTCTTGTTGATTGCTGTACCTAATGCACCTAAATCATGATGCATACATACTCCCTTCAATTGAACTCTTTTCCCATTTAACAGGAATCCATTGTTATGTGTGAATTTCAAAGTCCGGAAACCGAACGGCACATCGTATACATCTGTCAACCTCTTTCTATCATATACTGATACCTTGGCTAGATAGAGGTTCGTATTTTCCAAATCCCATAATTGTGGTTTCTCCACTTTCAGAGATACTAAGCTACTGTCGATGGCGTTTGCTGCAATTTTGATATTCTCTTTAGCTCCCACTGCAACTCTTTCTCGGGGAATGTTTTCTTTATCTAATTTGAATATTTCAATTGTGTAACTGCTTCTAACCGTTTTTTTCTTTCCATTAGCCAACTGAACCATCACGGATGCGGTAGCATATTGGCTATTGATTTCGGGCGTAGAAATAAACACACCCCATTGGGGAATATGAAGCTTGTTGGTTTTGACCAATCTGACATGCCGGTAAATACCTGCTCCGGGATACCAACGAGAACCCAGTTTCTCCGTATCCACTCTGACTGCAATGATATTTTCCGAATCAAAGCGAATATAGGGCGTAAGATTTACCCTGAAGGAAATGTAGCCATAGGGACGTTCTCCTATCTTCTTTCCGTTAAGATATACCTCCGCATTGGCCATCACGCCATCAAAATCAAGAAAAAACATTTTATCTTTATCTATATTTTTGATGTTGAAGCGTTTACGATACCAGCCGATTCCTCGCCAAGGTAGCTTACCTGTATAGCCATCCAGATTTTCCCTGAAAGGTCCTTCAATGCCCCAGTCGTGAGGGACATCCAATTTCCTCCAGTCTTTGTCATTAAAGGCTAACTCTTTAGGAGATGGAGAATCCGGACTGCCATTCCCAAAAGGTTCATCTATTCGTTTACCATCAGGCTGTAGACCGTATCTGTTGAATAGCCAGCCGTGATCGAAGTTGATGACTTCTCTCGTCGATTGGGAGTATAGCAGGTTGGAAAACATAAAGGAGCATAGTAAGACTAGCCCTATGTTCTTCAACTGGAGATGCTGAAATAGAACAATATATTTCATGGTAGATGATTAGCTGAGGAGTGTACATCAAAATATCCACTTTGAAGTAGTGTTGATGTACTACCTCCTCTTTTAATTTAAAAATATGTGATGGCTAATATCCCGGATTCTGTTTAATAATCCCTTGTCCCGCAATAATAGCTGATTCCGGTATTGGGAAACGATGATAGTTTTCGTTTACAATAGACACTTGTCCGTAATCGGTACATTTTTGTTTCATGGTTGCTACATAAGAACCATCGCGGATAAGATCCTGACGGCGGCACCCTTCGAAATAAAACTCGTGTGCACGTTCTATCAATAATTTATCAAGGAAATCACGAGCACTGCTGAAAGAAGAAGCTGTATATGCAGTTAAACCGGCACGTGTTCTGACTTGATTCAGTAAATTAATGGCTTCTGTTGTAACTGTATTTCCTTCTCTGACAATGGCTTCTGCCAATAGAGTCAACACATCGGCATAGCGGTATACAATCCAATCTGTCTGACACTGATTTCCTGCATTATTACTTTCTATTTTATATTTTAATGGAATGACACCGTCCTGTAAGGAGTTACTTCCCACTCCCTTGTTGGTTTCGTTAAGGGTAGTACCTTCCCATGTATCATACTCGGAGATGATAGTTTGTTTACGCTCATCTCCATCTTCGTATGTTTTAAAGAATTTCCATGTCATTTTATAACCTCCCCAGCCACCATCAAATCTTCCGGCATCGGATGCCTTGAGGTTACTTGGCATAACATGGGGATACCATAAATGAACCTGATAACCTGTAAGACAGTTTACAGACCAGATTGTTTCCGAGTTCTTTTCATTGGCGTATGTAAAGATATTGGCATAAGCTGACCTCTCGGCCCCTTTGTCTGTCACCAATGCGTATTTATATTCGGGCTTCTGCAATTCACGAGCTTCGGTGATAGCTTTATCCCACTGTTTCGTTTGCATATAGAATTTAAGTAATACCATGTGGCATAACCCTTTTGTAAATCTTCCGTAATCCGAACTACTTTTATCGTAACTATATGGTAAAACTTTTGCAGCTTCGGTCAGCTCGGTGACGATGAAATTGTGTGTTTCCTCTTCACTTAAACGTGGAAGGATTATTTCATCTTCTGCATTCTTGAGCGTCTCTAGATCGGCTACAATAATAGGACCGTACAGGTCGTATAATAAAAAGGCCAGAAAACCGCGGGCACAACGTAACTCTGCTATATATTGGTTCAAAAGGTCTTTATTCATGTTTACGTTTGTTATTCGGTCGATGGTAAGTGTCATTTTACTTATCCCTTTCAGGTAGTTTGTCCAAGGATAAGCAATGCGATCTTCGTCACTGGGGGTCCAACGAGCAAATTCCAGAGGTTCCCAAATCCATCCGCCCCATGAGCAGAAACCATATTCGGTAGCCATGTCCGAAATAAGCATAACTCCATTAGCTACATTATACAAACCTCCGTAATCGTAATTCTGGAATGGAGAATAAGCATTTCCCGTAACCAAGTCGCGGACATCACGTTCTGTTTGGGGGTATATCGAGGGGGTGATCTCATCGAATACCTCTGATTCTAACGCACAACTTTGTATCCCACACAACATGAGAGTCAAAAGTCCAATGATATATATATTTAATTTTTTCATTTTCATGTTTTTTCAGTTATTAGAATGAAATATCTATACCGAAACTAAAAGAAGTTACGTTTGGATAAGAGAAATTTCCTGTGTCAGTTTCGGGATCAACGCCGTTCCAGTTTGTAAATACAAACGGATTGCTGACGTTTGCAGAGATACGTACGCTGTTAGCTATTGATTTGGAAACAGGAATCGTATATCCGAGGGTGATGTTTCTACATCTCAGGTAATTAATCTTTTTGTGATAATAGTCTCCGAAATCGTATGCACTCTCAATGAGGTTCGGAACCGTTGTATTTTGATTTGCATTGGTGTATGAGTGCAATGATTGTTGTGATACATTTGTCAGACTGTTTCCAAGACCTACTATCCAGGCATCATAATAGCTGGCTCCGCGTAAGCGGCCAATTTCGCCATAGAAGTAAATATTAAAGTCGAGGTTTTTGTATCTAAGCGTATTGTTAAGACCTAAAGTGCATTTAGGATCTTGCGATCCAAGATTGACTTTATCATATTGATCTAATACATTAGGTGAGGTTCCCGTATCGTATAGATTCTTCAGTTTAATTTGGCCGGGTACTAAAGTGGGTTGCCATGCCGGTGCTTTTTCACCTACTTGTAACAAGCCATCAGATACATATGAGTAGTAAGAACGGATCGGATCTTTTTTTGATTCGTATGCGGCTGGCTTCCAATTAGGATCTCGTTCATACCAGTTGTCTTTAAAAGTATAGAACGTAAAATCAGTACTCCATGTCCAGTCTTTATTCATGATATTTATGGTACTCAGTGTTAGCTCAAACCCGCGTCCCTGGGTTTTACCGATGTTGGCTGCTATGGTATTAATTTCATTATAGGCGGGCAGACTTTTATTACTTACCAACAAATCAGAAATAATTCGGTTGTAATATTCCATGGATAGTGAAATCCGGTTATCAAAGAAACCCAGATCCAGACCGATGTTGAATTCACTTGTAGTTTCCCAAGTTAACTTTTTGTTTCCTCTTTTGGTTATTGCAGTACCCATATAACCGTCATTGCCGAATACCCAGCCGGAAACTACTCCGTAAGAGTCGGTCATATAGTTCCCTATGTTTGAATTACCGGTTTGTCCGTAACTGGCTCTCAATTTGCCATTAGAAAGAATGCTTGACAAAGGTTTCATGAATTCTTCATCACTGAACCTCCAGCCGGCAGACACTGAAGGGAAATATCCCCAACGGTAGTCCGGGTGGAAGTTTGATTCACCATCGGCACGAACGGTAACTGTCAGCAGATACTTTCCTAAATAAGAATAGTTTGCTCTGGCAAAGTATGAGCCTAAAGCACTTTTCCTGGCTGAGGAGTTTACATAAGGCTTAGTTCCGGCTCCGGCCTGTAGATTGTTGTAAAGAAATCCATCTGTAGAGAAGTCTTCGTTGCCGGCATATACGCTTTCTTGATTAAACTGTTGATAAGAATAACCGACTAGCGCTGTCAGGCTATGATTCCCGAAGTCTTTAGTATAGTTTGCCGTCAGTTCCATGAGATAATCTATATTATCACGTTGAAGGATGTTGGCTATCCCGCCTTTTGCAGCTCCGGCTACGGTAGTGTTAGGCACATAGCTTTTGTTTTTATCATATCTGCGGTCAACTCCCAGGTTAGCTTTTAAAGTCAACCCTTTTATTGGCTCTGCTTGTAAATAGCCATTAACCAGAACTCTGTCGCTTGTTGTTTTATCAGTAACTTCGAGCAGCGATATCGGATTGGGGTATTGTGCCATATCCGGGAAGATTGAATAATCGCCATTTTCATCACGGACGGGGACACTGGGGTCGAAGCGCAAAGCTGACGAAATAATACCTGCGTTTTCAAAATCATTGTCTCCCAATGATGAGTTGTCATATTGGTTGCGACTTAAATGAAGGGAGAAACCTGTTTTGATATATTTTGATAGTTCCTGATCCAGATTGACTTTCATTGTGAATCGGTCCATTGCATTGTTTTTTACCACCCCTTTTTGTGTAAAATAGTTTAGAGAGGCTGCATATTGTGTTTTCTCAGAACCGCCTGTCAATGAAACATTGTGAGATTGCTGCATTCCGGTACGGGTTACCTCGTCCAGCCAGTCTGTGGTTTGGGCGGTTGCAATTTCTTCATCTGTATATCTGGGAGTATAAGTTTTCGAAGAAGTGTCGGTTATATAATCGGCATATATGCCTTGTCCGGTCTCTTTCAACCATTTTTCATAAAGGTACATATTTCTATGTATTCTGTATTGTTTCCCATTCAACATTTTATAGTTGTTCTTAATGGTTTGCACAGAGAGATTGCCGGAATAGGTTACTTTGGCTTTTCCGGTTTTACCTCTTTTAGTAGTAATGATAATAACGCCATGTCCTGCACGTGAGCCGTAGATAGCTGTTGCACTGGCGTCTTTCAATACTTCAATCGACTCTATGTCATTGGGGTTGATAGACGATAATGTGTTGTCAATTGTACCTGTTTTATAAAAATTCTTCTCCGAGTCGAGTGTTGAAGAGGCAGAAACCGGAAAACCGTCAATGATGAACAGGGGATCGTTTCCGGCATTGATTGAAGTTTCACCACGAATGCGGAACTTGGCTCCACCACCCACTTGGGCACTGCTTTGAGTTACCTGTAAACCGGCTGCTTTACCTGCTAATGCATGAGCAGTTGTGGAGAATGTACCTATAGGAGTGTCAGACATTTTCACTGAGGATATGGCTCCGGTAAGGTCGCGTTTCTTTTGAACGCCATAACCTACCACAACTACCTCATCCAGACTTTGTGTGTCTTCTTTCAATGTGATTTTAAAATGTGTCTGACCTTTTACTGAGACGTTTTGAGTAACATACCCCAAGTATGATATGATTAGTATGCTATTGTCGGTTACCGACAACGTAAATTTACCCTCGAAATCTGTGATGACTCCGGTTTTGGCTCCTTTCACAAGAACATTTGCTCCGATAATAGGTTCGCCAGTCTGATCAGTTACCGTCCCCGTTATTTTTCTGGTTACTTGTTTGAACAGAGCGATATGTTTATTGGATATACGATAAGATATATCTGTATTTTTAAAGAGTTCATTTAATACAGTTTCGATGTTTTTGTCTTTTATAGTGATAGAGCGTAAACTGTGTTTGTTGATTTCTTGTGTGTTATAAACAAATTTATATCCGGTTTTTTGCTCAATCGTATTAAAGATCTGTTCGTATGACGCGTTGTTGAAATTCAACGAGACAGATTGTGCTATCAGCGGATTAGTTGAAAAGAAAAAGCAGATGCAACTTATTAAGAATACGGAATAACTTTTCTTGGTAGAAAGAATAAAGTTATAGAATCTTAAATGGGTGTTTTTATGGCTAATAAATAATTTATTATTCATATTTTTGTATATTAAATATTTGATACTTGGCAGTTGTAGTGGGCTGCCGGTTAGCGATTACGTTTGGGGATGTTGGCGCATTCCCAAATGTTTTTTAGGGTTCAAGAGCTGTTCATAGTATTATTTTATAGGGTTTTACAATTAATAAATATAGATTTCTCCGCGTTTTTTCTCCATTTTATATTTTGCTGAAATCTGGAGAATAGAGAGTATTTCGTCCAGAGTTTCTTTATCTTCAAACGTTGCATTAAAAGTCTTTTTGCGTATAGCCTCGTTTTCAATATGTATCTTAACGTGAAATGCCCGTTCTAATTCTTCTCCGATTTCAGCCAAAGTGTTATCCTCAAAGCTAAATTTCCCTGTAATCCATGACATGACATTGTCCATGCGGATAGGAGAAATCATAATTTCACCATTTGACGGTGAATATTTAGCTTCTTGGTTGGGCATAAGAATTTTGGCAGATTTAGAAGATTGCCCTTTTTCATATAAAGCCACTTTTCCTTCAAGTAAGGATATTCTTATTTCATCATTGTATGTATCTGTCATTACATTAAAAGAGGTTCCCAATACTTCAACCTGCAATTTCCCAATATCTACAATGAAGGGATGATTCTTGTCTTTGCGAACTTGGAAAAAAGCTTCTCCCGAAATACTGACTTTCCTGTTTACATCCTCAAAAGAACGGGGGTAAACAAGGCGGGCATTGGCATTAAGCCATACAGTACTGCTATCCGGAAGTACAATCTTTGTTTTTGCATCCGGAACTGCTGCGACTTCATACCATACTAATTCCGGACGGCTTAAGTCAATAAAGTGAAAGGCTGAAACAACCAAAAGAGCAAAAGAGGCAGCAATGGAAAACCACTTCCATGCCGGAGAGATATTCTTACTTAACGATATTACCGGAGTGTTAATCCGTTCTTGTAGTCGTTTGTAGTTCGAAATAGTGTCATACTCCGGTAGTTTGAAGCGAAGACGATTAATTAAATCATCAACCTTAGGGTCTTTTATGTTATAATCTTCTTTCATTGTGCTGTTTTTATATATAGATGACAGCAACAAATAAAAACTACGGGTTTATACTTGATTATTTTTTATATATTCCTACATTTGCCAAGCGTATACGGGAGCAATGTATATTTAAACCCTAAAGTCTATCTAAAATATGTAAAATGAAATGAATCCGGAAGGTTTACTAAATAAGATCATCACCGGTGATGAAAATGCTTTGCGGCAATTGTTTGAACAATATTCGCAAAGATTGTATCATGTGGCTTATTACTATTTACAAGCAAAGGAACCGGCTGAGGAGGCTGTGCTGGATGTATTTACGACTGTTTGGAAGAAAAGGGAATCTTTAGGGCATATCAAAACTATTGAGCAATACTTATATACATCTACCAAAAATCAGGCACTTCATTATCTTCGCCGAAATTACTCTCCTGATAAAACGTATGTTTCTTTATATGAAGTGGAGTTAATACCTGAAAGTAATGATCCTGAAAGTCTTATGGAAGATAATGAATATGAGTTGCTTATTCAGGAAGCTATAAATTCATTACCTCCTAAATGTAAAGAAGTATTTAGGCTAGTACTGTCGGATAAGTTAAAAAACAGAGAGATAGCAGAATTATTATCCATAAGTGAAAGTACGGTGAATGAACACATCGCTTTGGCATATAAACGTATTACTTTGTATGTAAAGAAGCGATATAAATAGTACTTTATATATTTTCCTACTCAAACTGACCCGATAAAATTTGTAGAACCATGTTACATTGTATTTGACGCTAGCGCAAACCGGAGCTGAAAAAGAAAAAGGCACCCAAGAGTGGAAGCCTCTCAAATGCCTTATTCTTATCAAGTAGCGGGACCCGGGATTGAACCGGGGACCTCATGATTATGAATCATGCGCTCTAACCAGCTGAGCTATCCCGCCATCGTTTCTCGATTGCGGGTGCAAAGATAGATGTTTTTCTATAAACTCCAAAACAAATCACAACTTTTTTGTGTTTTTTCTTTAAGAAGGTTTTTAATTTTCTCTATAAACAGGGAGTTTGAGACTTGAAAATGAAAGAATAATTAAATAAAGTGTAGGATTTATGCCATGTATTTAGAAAAAAGTATTTATCTTGGCACACGTAAAAACAATTCGAAATTGCTATGAAAAAGGAAAAAATTCATTTGGAGTATTTGCTGAATGCGACATCTAAAAATATTCTTTGGGCAGCCATTAGTACACCTACCGGGTTGGAGGACTGGTTTGCAGACAAAGTGATATCCGATGATAAGATTGTAGAGTTTCATTGGGGAAAGACTGAGCAGAGAAAGGCTGAAATTACGGCGATACGTTCTTTCTCTTTTATCCGCTTCCGTTGGGAGGATGACGAGAACGAGCGCGATTACTTTGAAATTAAGATGACTTATAATGAGTTGACAAGTGACTACGTATTAGAAATCACTGATTTTGCGGAGCCGGATGAAGTGGATGATATGAAAGAATTGTGGGAGTCGCAAGTGGCTAAATTGAGAAGAACTTGTGGTTTTTAGTTAACTTTCAACTAAAAATTTTCGATGCTCCTTTTTTTGTGCTAATTTTGCGTCTTAAATGCACGAACCTATTAAGATGCTACGCATAAAGAAATTAGATATATTCATCGTAAAGAGCTTCATGATGCTCTTTGTGGGCACATTCTTCATTTGTCTGTTCATTTTTATGATGCAGTTCCTGTGGAGATATGTGGACGAATTGGTCGGAAAGGGATTGGAGATGAGCGTAATGGCTCAGTTCTTCTTTTATTCCGCATTGACATTAGTGCCAGTATCGTTGCCGTTGGCGGTGCTACTGGCTTCTTTGATTACTTTCGGTAACTTCGGCGAACGATACGAATTACTCGCAATGAAGGCTGCGGGTATTTCCCTGCTCAAAATTATGCGTCCGCTTGTCTTTTTTGTCTGTGGTTTGGTGGGCGTTTCTTTCTATTTTCAGAATGTGGTAGGTCCTATTGCCCAAGCCAAACTGGGAACCCTGATTCTTTCTATGAAACAAAAATCTCCGGAATTGGATATTCCGGAAGGAGTTTTCTATTCCGAAATTCCCGATTATAATCTGAAAATTGCCAAGAAAAACCGGAAAACGGGTATGTTGTATGATGTGCTTATCTATGATCTGAAAGAAGGGTTTGAGAAAGCACGTGTTATTTATGCAGATTCCGGACGTCTGGAAATGACTGCGGACAAACAGCATCTTTGGTTGCATCTATATAGCGGAGACTTATTCGAGAATTTGAAAGCACAGAGTATGAAATCTCAGAATGTGCCTTACCGCCGTGAGTCGTTCAGGGAGAAGCACACGATTATTGAGTTTGACTCCGATTTTAATATGGTTGACGGTGATATCATGGGGCGGCAATCCAGTGCTAAGGATATGGCGCAATTGCAAAGTTCCATTGACTCTATGAAAGTACTAGGAGATAGTATCGGAAGACAGTATTATAAGGAAGTGGCCGAAGGAAATTTCCGTGCGTCTTACGGATTGACAAAAGAAGACACCGCCAAAATAGAAAAGGCGGATATTCAGGAATACAATGTGGATAGTCTTTATGAAGTGTCGCCTTTAATGCAAAAACAAAAGGTGATATCTTCCGCTGTTAGCCGTGCGGAAAACATGGCTAGCGATTTGACTTTCAAGAGCTATACGATGGAGACTAATGACTACGCTATCCGGAAACATAAGACGGAGTGGCATAAGAAGATAACGATTTCCCTTTCTTGTCTGTTGTTCTTCTTTATCGGGGCCCCGTTGGGAGGTATTATTCGTAAGGGAGGCTTGGGAATGCCTGTCATTGTATCGGTATTGGTATTTATCATCTATTATATCATTGACAATACGGGATATAAAATGGCACGTGACGGTAAATGGATCGTGTGGATGGGGATGTGGACAAGTAGTGCCGTGCTTGCTCCATTAGGCATCTTTCTGACTTATAAATCCAATAAGGATTCTGTGGTGTTGAATGCCGATGCGTATGTTAACTGGTTTAAAAAGGTTTTGGGAATCCGCAGTGTACGTCATCTATTTAAGAAAGAAGTTATTATAAATGATCCTGATTATGAGCGTATCCCTGGTGATTTGGAATCGCTCACAGCAGAGTGTAGGGCATATATTACCAAAAATCGTTTGACAAAAGCACCGAATTACTTCAAATTGTGGATGTCTACTGAGAAGGATGATGAGGTAATGGCTATCAATGAAAAACTGGAGGTATTGGTGGAAGAAATGTCTAACACTAAGTCGGCCACTTTGATAGGAGCATTAAACAATTATCCGGTCATTCCCGTTTCTGCTCATATACGTCCGTTTCATATCTATTGGCTGAATTTGGTAGCCGGGATTATTTTTCCTGTCGGGCTATTTTTCTATTTCCGTATCTGGGCATTCCGCATTCGTCTGGATAAAGACATGGAACGGATTATAAAAAACAATGAACAAGTTCAATTCATCATACAGAAAATTAATAAATAAGAGTGTTATGGAAGAAATTAAAATGGATAGAATAGAAGATGCGATTGCTGACTTCAAAGAAGGCAAGTTTGTTATAGTAGTAGATGATGAAGACCGCGAAAATGAGGGTGACCTGATTATTGCCGCTGAAAAAATAACTCCCGAGAAAGTTAACTTTATGTTGAAACACGCACGTGGAGTACTTTGCGCACCTGTCACAGTATCCCGTTGCAAGGAACTGGATTTGCCGCATCAGGTGAGCGACAATACTTCTGTATTGGGAACTCCTTTTACGGTTACGATTGATAAGTTGGAAGGCTGTTCAACGGGAGTGTCTGCTGCTGACCGTGCCGCTACGATTCAGGCATTGGCTGATCCTGCTTCTACACCGGCCACTTTCGGACGTCCCGGACATATCAATCCGTTGTACGCACAGGAAAAAGGAGTACTTCGCCGTGCCGGACATACAGAGGCAACGGTTGACATGGCACGTTTGGCCGGCCTTTATCCGGCAGGTGCTCTAATGGAAATCATGAGCGATGACGGCACAATGGCCCGTCTTCCCGAACTTCGCGCAATGGCGGACGAACACGGATTGAAACTGATTTCTATTCACGACCTGATAGTCTACCGTCTGAAGCAGGAATCAATTGTAGAAAAAGGGGTAGAAGTAAATATGCCTACCGAACACGGAGCGTTCCGTTTGATCCCTTTCCGTCAGAAATCGAACGGATTGGAACACATGGCTATATTTAAAGGTACATGGAATGAAGATGAACCGATCTTGGTGCGTGTCCATTCGTCCTGTGCTACCGGAGATATTCTCGGTTCACAGCGCTGTGACTGTGGTGAGCAGTTGCATAAAGCAATGGAGATGATTGAAAAAGAAGGAAAAGGTGTCGTTGTTTATCTGAACCAGGAAGGCCGTGGTATTGGTTTAATGGAAAAGATGAAAGCCTATAAACTTCAAGAAGACGGCTTGGACACTGTCGATGCAAATTTGCATCTCGGACATCAGGCAGACGAACGCGATTACGGCGTCGGTGCCCAAATCCTGCGCCATTTGGGAGTCACCAAGATGCGCCTGATGACCAACAACCCCGTCAAGCGTGTCGGACTGGAAGCATACGGGCTGACAGTCGTAGAAAACGTTCCCATCGAAGTCGCTCCGAATCCTTACAACGAATTCTACATGAAAACGAAAAAGGAACGTATGGGACACGTCTTGCACAATATCAAATAATTCATAATTACATAATAACACTATCATGACACAAGTATCAGCACGTTTAGCAAGTTTGTCGCCATCCGCAACATTGGCGATGTCCCAGAAGAGCAGTGAATTAAAGGCTCAGGGAGTTGATGTTATCAACTTAAGTGTCGGAGAACCCGACTTCAATACTCCCGAACCTATTAAGGATGCTGCCAAAAAAGCTATCGACGAAAACTATTCTCGTTATTCTCCCGTCGCTGGTTATCCGGCCTTGCGTAACGCCATCGTTGCCAAGCTGAAAAACGAAAACGGATTGGAATACACAGCCAACCAGATTTCTTGCGCAAATGGTGCCAAACAATCCGTTTGTAATACAATCATGGTATTGGTAAATCCGGGTGACGAAGTGATTATCCCGGCTCCGTTCTGGGTCAGCTATCCGGAAATGGTAAAATTGGCCGAAGGTACACCAGTAATCGTTGCGGCCGGTATCGAACAGGATTTCAAAATCACTCCGGCACAGTTGGAAGCGGCTATCACACCGAAGACAAAGGCGTTGATCCTCTGCTCCCCGTCTAATCCTACCGGTTCGGTCTATAGTGCAGAAGAATTGGCAGGCTTGGCCGAAGTCCTGAAAAAACATCCGGAAATCATCGTGATTGCAGACGAGATCTACGAACATATCAACTATATCGGCAAACATAACAGCATCGCACAGGTGGACGGAATGAAAGACCGTACTGTCATTGTCAACGGTGTTTCCAAAGCCTATGCCATGACCGGATGGCGTATCGGTTTCATTGCCGGACCGGAATGGATCGTAAAGGCAGTAAACAAATTGCAGGGACAATATACTTCCGGACCATGCTCCGTATCCCAGAAAGCGGCAGAAGCTGCTTACACAGGTTCACAAGCGCCGGTCGAAGAAATGCGCCAGGCATTCGAACGCCGCCGCAACTTGATTGTCGGCTTAGCGAAAGAGATTCCGGGATTCGAAGTAAATCAGCCGGAAGGAGCTTTCTACCTGTTCCCGAAATGTAGCTATTACTTTGGCAAAACCGACGGTACACGCACGATCGAGAATGCAGATGATCTAGCCATGTACTTGTTAGAAGTCGCCCATGTAGCTTGCGTTGGCGGAACATCTTTCGGTGCCCCCGAATGCATCCGCATGAGTTACGCTACCAGCGATGAAAACATCGTGGAAGCTATCAAACGTATCAAAGAGGCTTTGGCTGCTTTAAAATAAACCTACGGATATAAACGGATTTCACGATTGTGAAATCCGTGCCTAAAAACAGAAAAGAAGGTGTCTGAAAAGGATGCCTTCTTTTTTTGTTATGCTGCCCGTTTATTATCCATTTTTATATTTAAAATA
>OGFD01000900.1_pt1 | contig 17180 bp, 18 predicted proteins | sample 1570851 | NCBI WGS metagenome assembly OGFD01 (sample SAMEA2582077, study PRJEB24529) | metagenome | biome: Human gut stool | place: China | collected 2011
CAATGGCTATACCTATGTGTTTGCTTTCCGTAAATTCTATAAAATGCTTCTAAATATATTTCTGAGTCTTTTCAGTATAAAAATTTCAGAATCATACAAGGATTTCATCAAAGTTATTCATCACAATGTGACACAATGATTAATCATTATTAATTTGCTCTTCCATAAACCTCTTTCCCCAAGAAGTCAAATCTTCAAACATATGATTAATATTTGAAGCTCTTAACAACGAATTTAGCCCACGTTTACGTATAAAATCCCAAGATTCAGCATATGTTAAATCCCGAAAAAGATAATCTCCCGTTCTCATTTTTTGCTCAAATAACTCAGGGTTATCCATACATGCTAGGGAAAAGTCTTTTGCACATCCTATTTTTTTATCTCCATCCATGTTTTGAATTCCATACATGAAATGTTCTAGATTCGAAGCAAAAAAATAAATGCTATATTCTATACTCTTACTTCCCAACTTAAAGTTCTCCAAACTCACCAAATAATCTATGTTTTCTCTCTTTCTTTGTAGATTACGTGTCGTTGCAAACAGGTTATCAGTTTCAATATGATCTGCATAATATGCTCTTTTCTCTCCTCGTAAGTCTTTATCAGAACGCCGATGTATGTTTTCATCCAAAACATATGCTCCATCCAAATCCACAATCTGAATAATCTTAACTACTTCCTTTGGGTAAACAAACACCCCCTCCTCGGTAGTTCTATCGACCCTTTTTGTAATTTGTTCTTCGATATTTTCAGGGTAAATACTAATGTCTGACGTTGGATCTCCGCCAGAAACTTTTTTCCCATCCTCTGTTTTTGATAATTTGGCAAACTTTACTTTTATACCAGATATTCCCTGATTATCAAGAAACGCTTCAATTGGTGTTTCAAGTGTTCTTTTGTCAGAATCACCTTCAACCAAAAAAAGTAGTATCTTGTCTCCTTTTCTTTTACTCTTCGTCTTCGTTCTTTTTCCCAACTACTTTACCCGCCTTTCTTAATGCTTGAACAATCTTATATTTCTTTTCTGAAGCATAAAGATCGACTTCTTCTCCTCCCAACTCAATTTCCTTAAAATAAACGTTCCTAAGATTGTTATTCGGTTTAACATTGTCAATTCTAGTATATCTATCATCCGCTGCTGTCGTTGTAAAGCATATGAAGTTTTTATTTATTACCTCTAGTGGGCGTAAATTATGTGAAGTAAAAATAAACTGACCCTTTCCATACTCTTCAAATATTGTAAGCATTTCTCCTAACAGATACTCAAAAACTCCTGCATCAAACTCATCAATAGCTACCGTCATAGAACTGTCATTATATGCCTCAATAAATAGCTGTAGTGTTGAAATAATTTTTTTGACGCCATCTGACTCATATCTTAACGGCAATTCAACACCGTCCCTATTTGCTATAACTTCAGAATATCTATAGGTTTTTCCTGTTCGCGTGAGAACTGGTCCCAAATCCTTTAGTCCAATTGTCAATCCTGGGATTAATGTTTTCAGTACAATATTTATGTTATTAAAAACATCTGTAATATCATCAAATATCTCTTGTGGAAGTTTATTCGGTGCATCAATACCTAATATAATTCTGTTTCTCGTTAATATCTGATTTCCATGTATTCTCCTAAAAATTACTGGTAGAGCAACATTTAATCGAATTAACCCAGATGACTTTGTATCAACAACATATAGATATGCTGATGCAAACAATTTCAAATCGAGAAGAATATTAACAAATTCCGATTCAGCACTTTTCGTTTCAAAAACATCCGTAGTTTCATCCATAAAAACAAATGACTTTGACAAATTCCAAGCAAGCGATTTATTCGCCGAAAGCTTGCTAATATCATTTGTCCCTTCAACAAACTCTTTTCTCTTAGATACTGGTCCAAACGGATCACCAGCACTAGTATCTATAATAGGCTGAAGTTTCAACTTACCGCCATAAAAATCTCCGGAAACCTTAACGCATTCTCTTTTAACCTTAACAAGATATTTAGGCTCTCTTCTCTTTCTTGCTACATCTTCTGAATAGTTCTCTTCGAATTCATTTTTAGATAGATCAGGCTCAATAAAAGATATAGTAACTTCATATATTACTTTTCGAATATCTCCATTAGGATATTGGAAATCAAATGTATACTTCAATCGTGAAGATTCTTTGCCTTCTCTGATACAATCCGCATAATCATCTGGAATAGTATCTCCCATAACAAGATATTTCAATATCGCCAAAGCTTCTATCATTGAAGTTTTTCCAGACCCATTTTGTCCATAAATTCCCAAAATATCAGATTGGGTATCATAAGGCACAAATTTTTTCCCACATGCCATCTCCATTTCGCCATATTCAACGCTCTTAAAGTTTTCCAAAGTAACTTTTTGTATTCGAACTGTAGGCAATTCTCGTAATTTCTCAGTCATATTTACTACTCACCTTTCTTTTTCCAATAGCAATTATAGATTATTATATACCAAAAGTCAATGAGAAATTATGTTTCGTCACATTTTGTTACTTTTTTGTGTTTTCTTTTTATTCACTATATTATATATTCTTCATTAAATTCGAATGCCAACAAGTACTCTCTAGCTTAATTCAAACACACCCCCCTACCTTAATCATTCCCTACTCTTCAAACTACAGTCCACTGACTCTAATTATTGGAGCACTCTTTCCAACTCTATAAAAATCACTTGCATAAAAGTTCTGATTTTTTGTTGCCATAGACATGCCCTCGTTTCGATAGGTGCTTCTCTTGTACATCAATCCAAGGCTTCCCATTATACTATCTACAATGAGCATATGATTTTCTCATACACTGTTATCGCCAATTGGGGGCGAAGAACAAAGCCCAGTTAGTCGTCTATGCTCAGGGTTTATTGGATTCCCAGAAGAATTAAGGTCTGTGTATTTTATATCACAGACCTTCTATTTTTATCTAAAAGTTCCCGCTCCATTGTCAATACATCCGGAAAGATAAGTTTTATCCCCTTCCGTTGGAGCGTCAGTATCTTATTTGCTTTTTGTCTTAATTCTTTTTCCAGCTTCCCGTTGATTCGAACCGGAATATGTATGCGCAAATCATAATATTCGTTTTTTATGTAATCCTCTATGATCGGACACATATTTTGAATCAGAAAAGCTTTCTCATGCCCCATGACTTCTCCGAACACAATCGTATCGCATTGTCTATATTTCTGCATTTTCTGTTCATAAATTCCATGAAATTTTTCAACCTGTGAAGAAAACGGAATCATCCAGTATAATTCTGTCTTCTTATCCTGAAACGCATAAAAACATGGCCTGTCGTGAACCTGTCCTTCCACTGTTTCTTTATTTTTCATGAGGTGTGGATCCGGAAAATCCTCAAAATATTGATCTTTGATATAATAAAAATGTCCATTCTCCATACGGTCCTCCTAACAAAAAAGACTCCACTCTCTCGAATGAAGTCTTAGAAAATTTGAACTCGAACTTTTTTTAGTTGCATATCGAGTAGCAACAAACATTTGAACTCGAACTTCTTTTAGTTGCGTATCGAGTAGCAACAAACATTGTAGTAATTCCTTACTATGCTTAAAGTATATCTTTCCTCATTTTTTCTGTCAATATACAATTTAAAATTTTCGGGTGGAGGGCTTTAGAAAATCACCCGTATCGTCGTTCCTTTTCCGGGTTCACTTTCCAGTTCCAGTTCAGCGTGGCTCTTGGCGATGATATGTTTTACGATAGCAAGGCCCAGTCCCGTGCCGCCGGTAGATTTGGAACGGCTCTTGTCCACGCGGTAGAAGCGTTCGAAGATCCTCTCCTGATGCTCCTTGGAGATGCCGATACCGGTGTCTTTCACCACGAGATTGGTATGTCCTTCTCTGGAGTAGGTCTGTACATCCACACTTCCTCCCGGATTGTTATACCGGATCGCGTTATCACACAGATTATATAAAAGTTCTTCCATCATCTGACGATTGGCTGTCACATAGCATTCCGTGCCGTTCAGCGCTATGGTCACATTGTGCTTCTCTGCACTCATTTTCAGCATTTCCACACAATTCTGCGCCATTTCATGAAGATTCAAAAGCTCCGTATCCGCTTCCTCTTCCGTTCCGTCCAGCTCCGACAAACGAATAATATCATTGATCAATGTAAGTAGACGATTTGCGCTGTTATGAATCCCGTGAGCAAAACGCACCGTATCCTGTTCGGAGGCCATGCCGGTCTCGATCAGCTCCGCATAGCCAGAAATGGATGTCAACGGGGTCTTCAGTTCATGGGACACATTTGCACTGAATTCCTGACGCATTCTGGCATTTTTCATAATGTCCTCATGCTGTTTGCGGATCATGGTCATGAACGGTGTCAGTTCCTCATAGGTCTGCATCTCTGTACATTCCCCGATATTCTGTGCCAGTTTCTCAATGGGAGCCACCAGCTTCGTGGTCAGCACTCTGGCCGCCACCATGCACAGCACCAGCAGCACCACAAAGATCCCCACCATCATGGGCAGCGCCTGACTGAAAATGCTGTAAATGCTTCTGGCATCCTTGGACAGTCGCAGGATGCTGCCATCTTCCAGGCGGATGGCATAATAAAAGGTTGACTGGGACAAGGTCTCGGAATTCCGAACTGCTTCACCTTCGCCGTCCCGCATGGCTTCCTGGATCTCCGGACGGGAAGCGTGATTCCCCATGGCCACAGAATCTGCCTCATTATCATACAATACCTGTCCGTCACTGCCGATCAGCGTCAATCGCAGATCCGATTCCACCGGCACTCCGTTTTCCTTGATCTCTTCTACCGAAGAACAGCTTTTTAACAGGGAACCATAGCTTTTCAGATCCTCCAGCACCTGTCTGCGGAACAGATCATAATACACGACTGTGATCAGTACCATGGTAAGCAAAATCGTTACCGTGGCAATGAGGATCATCATTTTGTTAATCTTTTTCTTCATCTTCTGTTACGCTTTCTCGCCGTTCATAATGTATCCCACATTACGCACGGTCTTGATCAGACTGCCCTCTTCCTTCAGTTTCTGCCGCAGCGTCTTGATATGCATGTCCAACGTCCGGGATTCTCCCTCAAAATCGATCCCCCAGACGCGGTCCAGGATCAGTTCTCTGGTGGTCACAATGCCCGCATTGGTCATCAGAAGCTTTAACAGCTCATATTCTTTGTAGGTCAACTCCACAGGCTCCTTGCCTACCGCGACAGAATGTTTCTCTCGGTCCAGCACAATGTTCCCCAGCTTCAGCACCTTATCTTTTTCCTGACTCTTCTGACTTCTCCTGAGCATTGCCTTTACCCGGGAAATCAGTTCCATGACACCGAAGGGCTTCGTAATATAATCATCTGCCCCCAGATCCAGTCCCTTGACCTTGTCGATCTCCGTGGTCTTCGCCGTGACCATGATCACCGGCACCAGCACCGTGTCCTGTCTGGTACGCAGCTTTTTCACAATGCTCAGACCATCCTCGTCCGGCAGCATGATGTCTAATAAAATCAGATCCGGTGTGGTATCATTCAGCGCCTCATAGAAATCCATGGCGGAATCAAAACCTTTTACCTCATAGCCCACATTGGCCAGGGCAAAGGTCTCGATCTCCTGAATATTTTTGTCATCCTCTACTACATAGATCAAAGCCATCTCACAGCACTCCTCTCTGACTGTGCTTTCTCCTCTTAACTATACCTCGGTAAATCCTCACTCCGCAAGCAGTTTTGCATTCTTTTCCGCAAGACGTTCCTGCTTTGTGGGCGGTAACTGGTATTTCTCACGGCATGCCAGCACTTTGCTCTGGAAGTCCTTGTTATCTTCCTGGCGCAGTTCATCCAGGTAAGCGTGGGTATCGAATTCATCCTCATTCACCTGTACCAGACAGACTGCAATATTGGAGCAGTGGTCGCTGACACGCTCAAAGTTCGTAATGACATCGGATAAGATGAAGCCCAGTTCAATGGTACATTTTCCCTTACGGAGTCTGCGTACATGGCGCTGCTTCACATCCAGGCTCAGTCCATCGATGACTTCCTCCAACGGCTCCACCTGTCTTGCCAGATTCAGATCTCCGTTCTTAAAACTGGTCATGGTAAGATCCAGCACATCGTGTACCGCTCTCTCGAATACCTTCAGTTCCTCCTGCGCCTTCTCGGAGAATACCAGCTGCTTGTCATGCATCTCCTGTGCCGCTTCCTTGATGTTGCGGGCATGATCGGAAATTCTCTCAAAATCGCCGATGCAGTGCAGAATCGTATTTAAAGTCTCACTATCCTTATTGGAAAGCTGTTTGGAACTCAATTTCACCAGATAGGTTCCCAGTTCATCCTCGAAGCGGTCCACATCCGTCTCCATCTGTGCCACCTGCTCTGCTTTCGCCTCATCGAAATTATGCAGCAGCTCCATAGCCAGATCCATGGCTTCCCTGGACTTATCCGCCATCACAGAAGCCACCAGTCTGCTCTGCTCTACGGCATAGGCAGGCTTCTCCAGGAAACGTACATCCAGTAAGCTTAAAGTCTTGTCTGTCTCGGACATTTCCTTCACGTCCTCATGGGTCGGCAGCGTCAGGCAGGCTAGCTTCACCAGACCGTTGGAGAAGGGAAGCAATACCAACGTAGCCGCGATATTGAAGCAGCTGTGAACTACTGCGATTCCAAAAGGTGTTGCCACTTCTCCCAGAAAAGCAAAGGGATGAATGGCATTGACCGTATAGAACACTCCCAGGAACAGGATCGTTCCGATAATATTAAAATACAAATGAATCAGAGCCGCACGTTTTGCATTGCGGGAAGCACCGATACCGGAGATCATGGCGGTCACACAGGTACCGATATTCTGTCCCATGATGATAGGCACTGCTGCGCCAAAGCTGACAGCACCGGTAGTGCACAATGCCTGCAAAATACCTACGGATGCGGAAGAAGACTGGATCACCGCTGTGAGAATGAGTCCTGCCAGCACACCGAATACGGGATTTTGGAACTCGATCAGCAGATTGGTAAACTCCGGTACCTCTGCCAGCGGTGAAACTGCCGCGCTCATGGAATCCATGCCAAACATCAGAATTGCAAAGCCCACCAGGATGGTTGCCGCATTTTTTAATTTGTCTTTATGGGAAAACAGTAAAATACCCACACCCACGATCGCTAAAATCGGGGAAAAAGAACTGGGCTTGAGCATACGGATCCAGAAAGCATCGCTCTCAATGCCCGTCAGACTTAAGATCCAGGAGGTCACCGTGGTACCGATGTTGGCACCCATGATGATACCTACTGCCTGTTTCAGACTCATAATACCGGAATTGACAAATCCGACTACCATAACAGTGGTAGCGGAGGATGACTGGATCACACCGGTGACCACCGCACCCATGAGCACTGCCTTTAACGGGTTGTTGGTCAGTTTCTCCAGAATGCGTTCTAATCGTCCGCCAGATGCCCGGGACAGTCCGTCACCCAACAGATTCATTCCATACAGGAATAATGCAAGTCCTCCTACCATCTTCAGTAAATCAAAAAAGCTCATACTCTAATCCTCTCATTTTACTTAACATACTTTACATTTTTGGTTTCTATCTACACTTTATCTTGCTTATGTAAAATTCGTTACCAGTGAATGTAAAATTTATGTAAAGTTGCAACGATGCAGAGCCATGAACTATTGTTCTATGCTCGTCAGATGCTGGCATCTGTAAGAGCATATGACAATAGTTCTTTGGCGAGCAAGCCTCAATGAGCAAAAGGAACGCTCCGCAGGAGCAGTTTTGCGAATTAGGGCTCTGCATCGTTACCGGGATTATCGAATCCTAATACAATCTCGCACCTCCCATATCTCCGGTCATGCGGAAGATGGCCCACTCTGCGATATTTACCGCATGGTCACCCACTTTTTCCAGATACTTTGCCATCATCAGATAATCCACCACACGATCCGCATCCAGGTTCTGCTCTCTGATAGCCTGCATCATTTCCGTTTTGACTTCGTTGAAGAGATCATCTACCACATCATCATGTTCTACTACTTTTCTTGCATTTGCCTCATCACCTTCCACAAATGCCTCCACCGAATTGTGGATCATCTCCTTGGCTTCTTCCATCATCTCCAGCAACAGATGTTCCTGTTTTCCTTCGGGATTCATGTTGCCCATACGCAGGTACAGTTCCACAATATCTGCCACATGGTCTCCGATCCGTTCAATATCCGGTACCACTTTCAGCGCTGCGGATACCAGACGCATATCTCTGGCCACCGGCTGCTGTCTGGTCAGCAGGCTCAGACACATAGCTTCTATACTTCGCTGCATATCCACCATGGTATGATCTGTATTCAACAGTGTCTTCAGAATGTCTTCTTTGTTCTCACGAATTCCATACACCATACGGTCATAACTGATCTCCGCATGCTCTCCCATCTCAGATACTTTATTTTTCAAAGTCTCAAGATCCTGTTCAAATAATACTCTGGGTGACATCTCCCATTCCTCCTATCTTCTCATCCAAAATCATCCAAACCGTCCGGTGATGTAGTCTTCTGTCCGTTTGTCCTGAGGTCTTGCAAAGATCTCGGAGGTTGCATTTTTCTCTATGACTTCCCCTACCAGGAAAAATGCGGTGTCATCCGACACACGGGCTGCCTGCTGCATATTGTGGGTTACGATGACCACGGTGTATTTTTTCTTCAGTGTCTCCATCAGTTCCTCGATCTTTAGCGTGGAGATCGGGTCCAGTGCGGAGGTGGGTTCATCCATCAAAAGTACCTCCGGAGATACTGCCAGTGCTCTGGCAATACACAGTCTCTGCTGCTGTCCACCGGACAGTCCCAACGCGGATTTGTGCAGGCGATCCTTTACCTCTTCAAAGATAGCGGCACCCTGCAGAGAACGCTCCACGATCTCATCCAGTTCCTTTTTATTCTTGATGCCGTGCAGTCTGGGACCGTAGGCGATGTTGTCATAAATGGACATGGGAAAAGGGTTGGGCTGCTGGAATACCATGCCGACCTTTTTACGAAGCAGTGTGGTATCCACCTGCTTATCGTAAATGTCCTCTCCATCCAGAATTACTTTTCCTTCGACTCTGCAGCCGTCCACCAGGTCATTCATCCGGTTCAGGCAACGTAGAAAAGTAGATTTGCCGCAGCCGCTGGGACCGATAAATGCGGTAATGGCGTGGTCTGCGATCTCCATATTTACATCTTTCAGTGCGTGGTTCTCTCCATAATGGAGATTTAAGTTTTCCACGGATATTTTACTGTTAGCCATATGTTTTCTCCTTCTTGTGATTTCTCTTACTCTCGTCTCAGCTTATTCGCCGCCAGCTTGGTCAGGAGGTTCAGGATCAATACGATAATGATCAGAACACAACCGATACCGAAAGCATTATCATACTGTCCCTTCTGCATCTGTAAATACAATTCGATGGTCAGGGTACCACCAGACTCCATGGCCTTGTGAGCCAGCTTTGCCAGATTGTCTCCGAAAACTCCGGTGAACTTCGGCAGCTTGTAGTCGCTTCCCGCAGTAAACAACAGGGCCGCAGACTCTCCCACGATACGTCCCAGTGCCAGAATGATACCGGTGACGATACCTGGCATGGAAGACGGCAGAAGGATCGTCCGGATCATATGCCATTTCGTGGATCCCATTCCCAACGCACCGGTACGATAACTGTCCGGCACGGTGCGCAATGCTTCCTGCGTATTTCTTGTGATCAGGGGCAGCACCATCAGTGTCAGGGTAAAGGAACCGGTGAGCAGTGAATAGCCGAAGCCCAAAGTCTCTCCGAAAAAGATCATACCGAACAGGCCGAAAATAATAGAAGGAATACCGGACAGTGTCTCCGTGGTGAACTCAATGATGGAGACCAGCTTGCCGGGTTTTGCATATTCATTCAGGTAAATGGCACTTCCTACGCCGATGGGGGTCACAATCAACAGAGTGATCACGATGATGTACAGGGTATTCAACAGGTTGCCCGCAATACCGGTGGTCTGCTTTCTGGCACTGGTCACCGTCGTTAAAAATGCCCAGTTAACGGTGCGGATGCCCTTTACGAAGACATACAGGATAATTCCCAGTAAAAGTGCCACCGCCAGTGTGGCAGAGACATAAATGGCTGCCAGCAAAAGCATGTCTGTGGGGCGTTTTCTTTTTACATATAAGGTGTCCTTATTCATTGTCATCCGCCCCCTTTTTCAGTATTTTATTCAGTACGATATTGATGATCATAATAAATACAAACAGCACCAGTCCGATGGTGAACAGCACCTGTCTGTGCAGTCCGGAAGAATATCCCATCTCGCTGACAATAGCTGTGGTCAGAAATCGCACGGAGTTAAATGGCAACGGCACATTGACGCTGCTACCGGATACCAGTGTGATCGCCATAGCCTCGCCGATGGCACGTCCCACTCCCAGAACGATAGCCGTCACGATACCGGATTTTGCTGCCGGAAGGATGGAGCGGAAAATAGTCTGTACATGGGAGGCCCCCAGGGCCAGAGAGGAGGATTTGATTCCTGCAGGAACCGCCCGGATGGAAGTCTCACTGATATTGATCACAGTGGGCAGGATCATGATCGCCAGTACGATCACGGCTGACAGCAGGTTTGCACCGCCGGTGAACTGGTGTGTCGTGGATCCCTGGAAGATCAGTCTTTCTAATTTATACATGAGAGGATTCAGTAAGTAGATTCCCAATAATCCGTAAATAACGGAAGGGATGCCTGCCAACAGTTCTACCGCAGGCTTTACAATGGCAGCCAGGGGCTTGGGTGCCACCTCTGCCAGGAATACCGCCGTCAGCACGCCGATAGGCACACCCAGCAGGATAGCCAGCGTCGTACCGGCGATGGAAGTCAGGATAACCCACAGAATACCGAATTTCGGATCTGCCGCCGTTGGCATCCATTCCGTGCCGAACAGGATCTCTCCCAGACCTACTTTCATAATAGCGGGGGTACCGCTAATGATCATATATAAGGTGATAGAAACTACCGCCAGTACGGCGAAGAAGGCACAAATGGTAAATACTATTTGTGCCACAGTTTCCACGACCGCTTTATTTTTTCTGTTTCCCATTACGGAAGCGTGTGTTCCACTATTCATCGCTTTTTTCCTTTTTCTGTGTGAGGCTTTTACTTTACAGTGATCAGACCAACTTCGGAAGCAACCTGCTGTCCTTCGTCACCTAGTACAAAGTCGAACCATGCCTGTACCAGATCGTTCTGCTCGGAGATCTCGCCCTTGGTAGCCATTACGAAAGGTCTGCTCAGGAAGTAGTTGCCGGCCTTGATGTTTTCTGCGGTAGCTTCTACACCTTCCAGGGAAAGTGCCTTAACGCTGTCATCCAAAGCATCCAGGGAAGCATATCCGATAGCTCCGGGCGTAGATGCTACTTTTGCGATTACTGCACCGGTGCTGTCCAGTTCGTTTGCATATTTGCAGCCGTCTACCAGATCAACCAGCTCTTCGAAAGCGCCTCTGGTACCGGAACCTGCCTCACGACCGATCACGATGATAGGCTCATCTGCACCGCCAACTTCTTTCCAGTTGGTAACTGTGCCATTGTAAATGTTGGTCAACTGCTCTTTGGTCAGATCTGCTACTTCATTAGCAGGGTCTACACATACTGCAATACCATCGATAGCTACTACGTTCTCTACAACGCCTGCTGCCTTTTCCTCATCCTTTAAGCTTCTGGAAGAGTTACCGATATCTGCGGTTCCATTGGTTACAGCTTCGATGCCCGCGCCGGATCCCACGAACTCAGCGGTTACGGTTACATCAGAATATTCTTCCATGAAAGCTTCGCTCAGTGCATTGGCTAATTTCTCCATAGAAGTACTTCCTACCATGGAAATGCTGCCGGACAGATCTGTGGTGGTCTCAGCGGGTGCAGCTACGCTGCTCTCTGCTACGGTGCTCTCTGCAACGCTGCTTACTTCTGCGGAAGATGCTGTGTTTGCTGCATCTGCTGCAGTGTCACTGTTGCCGCAGGCTGCCAGACTCATGGCAAATAAAATACATGCTCCTACCAGAGCTAATCCTTTACTGTGTCTTACTCTCATAATAATGTTCCTCCATGTTGTTTGTTTTTTCTTTTTCTTGATTACAAGGACATACTAGCATGAAGGAAATTCACATAATATCGCAGTACGGTAAGATATTTGTAAGGTTTAGGTAAAAAGTTCAGCCATAGGATGCCGCAGACAAGACTTAGGATGCTCGCATTCTAAGTCTCGTTTGTGGTATTCTATGAGCGGAGCTCCACGCAAATGAAATAAAAGGTGAGCCGCCAAAGCGGCGCCGGCTGCGCAGCAGACGCTTTTATGAATGTAGTGTGGTCTGAACACTCTCCAGAATTCCATCAGCAATGGCACGGGCGATCTCATCGAACCGGCTGTCGAAGAGTTCGTTGTCTGCATCCGTATTGATAAATCCAACCTCCACCAGCACCGCCGGCATATTCGTGCTGTTTAACACCACCAGATTCGGCCTCTCGTTTACTCCCAGATTCACGAACCCCACCTGTTCCAGTCTGGCATTGATATTGTACGCCATCCGGGCCGCCGCCCCGTAGCGGTTGTAGACCAGACTCTCCACGCCACTGTACTGGTTCGGATAAGGACTGGAATTCCGATGGATCGAGACAAAATAGTCTCCTCCCACCTCGTTTCCCTCCTGTGCTTTCTGGTACGGGGACTCGTAGACATCCGTGGTTCTGGTATAATACACATCCACTCCATTTTCCTCCAAAATACTCCCCACCGCCAGTGTCAGCGCCAGAACATCCTCGCTTTCCTTTCTTCCATTATATGTGGCCCCCGGGTTCGCACCACCGTGTATGGAAATACAGCTACTATACTAAAAAAGAGGCCCTCACCCCTTTTTTATATAACTAGCAATTTGACCTTCCTATAAGTGTGACTTCAAAAAAAGAAATAGTAAGTACTAAAAAGCCTTACTATTTCTTCTATAATTTGCAATATTCAATTTTCCTTTTGCGCATTTCTACTTTGTTTTCGTGTGTTCTTAAGAAATGTCCCCACGATTGCACTAATTCCAGTAACGCCCAAAACGGCTCCGCATATGGCTCCTGCAGAATTTGGAACCCAAGAGACCATTAACACACATCCAGTTAGTGAACCGCCTCCTAGCAAGAATGCGAATATAACTCCTAAAAGGCTATCTCTGCTTTCTGCCTTTACCTGAGTTTTTTCAATTTCCTGACGATGTTGCGACTGTCGCTCAGCCATAGAAATAATCCTATCTGCAAATCCAGGTGAAATATTTTCATATTCAGCCAAAATATCTGGAGCCGGAATAGGTCCCCTAAATTCTCTTGCCATCACCCTAGTTACAACCGTAGCTACTTTTTCATAATTATCTAAATGTTCTTCAACATTGCCAGTCGCATTTTCTTCATTCTCTACGTGCTTAATTTCCTTAGAAATATCATTTGCTAACTGATTTAGTTCCTTAGAGTTCTCTACTGGCGTTTCTTCAGACTCTACTACAGTTTCTTTTGGATTTTCTGATGTTTTCTCCGACATTTTCCCAATCTTTCCTTAGTGCCTCATAATCAGACTGCATTCCATCTGATATTTCTGGCCATTCTTTCGTACCGCTTAAGTCCAACACCCTAACAAAACCTTTAACAAATGCCTCAGTAAATAATGTCTTCATTCCACATTTTCCTTTCGCTCCACAATTGAAAAGGTGCATTCCTTAGTCTACTATATGTTCACAGAACATACAAGCGAACAAATTGTGAAATTTCTTTTGTCTTACATTAAAATGATGTATATACATTTCTGTATATACAATATACATTTTTTTGACACATTTGTCAACATTTCGCTATGATGCAGCATTTACGATTATAAAAGACGGAGAACACACCTTCATGTTCTCCGTCTCCTCTAATCAGATTCTTTTAAGCTTACCATTTTTCAGCAGTGTCAACATCTGTGTATTCTGCTTCGCAGATCCTACATAGCCAGTAATACCATTTTCTTTCGCAATCAGCTTACGAGTGGCATAACCGGAGTTTACTCCGATGGCATTAAGTGCCGCCACGATGGATCCGGATGTACCGGTATATCTGGGATAATATGCCGTAGTGGACTGCACGGTACCATTACTGCCCACCATTGTATAGCAGATATCCAGATCTACATATCCGCCGATGCCAGGCACTCTGCCACGGCTAGAGTGCTGCCAGCCCCAAAGATTATGACAGATGGCCGGTTTTTTGGATGCAGGTGGATCCATAGCAATTGTCATATCCTTCGTAGACGGATACCTTGCAATCCAAAAATCACAGTCAATATATTCTTTATATGGCTTGATATAACTGTTGTAGAAAGACAATCCGGTATACACCCCAAACTCATAGCCTGCTGCCTCGATCACTTCCTTATAGGCATTCAAAATTCTGATCAGTTTGATACCTTTGTTTTTGAGACAGGTATCCTCAGCATCCGCCCACACCTTGCCGACCTTTCTACCGGCGAGTGTGTTTACCACTGCTTTGGCCGCTGCCCTCGCTGCCGTCTCTGTTATGGTGTACAGATAATTGTAGACATCAATGGGCAGTCCCTGTGCAGCTGCTCCCGCATAGTTTCTGACAAAAGACAACTCTGTTTTATTGGATTTATCGATGACTTTCAGTACGGCAAACTCTACCCCTGCCTTTTTCACCTTCGCCCAGTCGATAACTCCGTTCCATTTTGCTACGTCAATGCCTTTCATCATGGCTTATTCCTCCTTCTTTCCATCAAAATCAAGTAAATTTCTAAGCAGCTCGTACATACCGGTGGCCGCCAGTCCGGAGATCATACCACCCAGCACAACCTCTGCATTGATTCCCGCCTGCAGGTGGATAATGATTGCAATGATGGTTCCCATGCTCAGGGATGCAAGCGGAATAAACTTGTTGGGAAAATTGTCAAATGCTTCCTTAAGCACATAGCCTGTAAGCAGACAGATTCCCAGAGTGATAGGGTCTACGAGTTGCAATAAAAATGATAAATCCATAATGTTATCCTCTCTTTCTTAAAATGCCTGGACAGCTGCAAAGATCAGTCCAGTAATCAGGAATGTAATGATTGCTCCTACTGCAGTATTAAATAGTGTTCTTTTTGCGTTGCTCCATTCTTTTCCCGGGGCACGCTCCATATCATCCACACGGCTATCCATCTTTTCAACTTTCTGGTTTAAGCTGGATACCGTCTCATTGGTGTGTTTTACTTCCTCTACCAACTGGATCATTGTGGTTGACATGGTATGGATCTCTTCCGTCACTCTCTCCAACTTATCAATTCGATGAGTATTGGATTTCGATCTGGCTTCTACCTCAGTAAGTCGATGTTCCATTTCGGTTTCATTCATGCCGCACCTCACTCAAATATAAAAGCCGGTCACCTCCCGGCAGGGAAGTAATCGGCTCTTGGCTCAATGGTTACTATGTAATTACGCGGGTCCGTCTCTTGCTCTCATTGGCAGCCTCCTACTCTGCTGTTAATTCTGTCAGCTGCGTCTCCAGTGCGTTGATCTGATCCCGGAGATTCTGGCGCTCAGCATGGACTGTTTCCATGTCGTATTCCGCCTGCTCTCCCAGCAGAGAATACTCGTAGGTCTTGATTACTTTATAGTCGCTTGCAGCAATCTGTACCTTCAAGTCATTGATCTGTGCTGTTACCTGTCGGATTTGTTCCTGTTTGGCCATTTCTGCCAGTTCTTCCTCTGTGGGCTCCGGTTGCACCGGTGCAACCGGCTCAACATAGACAGATCCGTCATCGGACAGCTCATACCAGCCGTCACCTTCTCGGAACAAAGTATTGTATGCCTCATACTCACCATTATCGAGCGGATATTTGCAATCTTCGTCCAGATAGAGACTGAAGCCGTCAGTATTTACAACGAGATTGTCTCCGGTGATTCTGATCACATGAGGACTCTCTTCAGATACTATGACCTTCTGTACGGTCTCTTTATTTTTAAATTTAATGTAACCCATGTGGGCTCCTTTCTTGCGCTCTTGTGGCTGCGCCCGCCATCTGATTTACTTCGTTAAATGGCAATTTAAATGGTTTGAAATTTGCATCAATATCAACATCTGTTACTCTATTAGCGGCGAATAGACAGTCCTTTTTAGGCTCCTTGTCTGACTTTGGATTGCCAAACAATGCAAATGTATTTGGGGTGTTTGCAAATTGTGATTGGGCAGTTAATGTAAGATTTGCAAGTAATAGCAAGTTTTATGCATATCAAATTGCAAATGTTAGCAATGATGCAACATTTATATTAAATTTTGTTGTGGCATATAAATAATTAATTAATCCAAGGTATTGGGCTGCTTCTTCAAATAAATCTCAATCTGACAAATATGAGAAACTGGCAGAATAATACCGTTCCGTTGATGGGTTTAATATTATCGTACCACTAGATTTATTAATATAAATATTATGATTGTTGCCGCTTGTACCACCTGTTGCATTTGCTCTAACATACGCATTTTTAGGGTAATATGTCTTTGCAATATTGGTAATGATTAATGATCCGCTAGACTGCTCAGATGTAATTTGTACGCCTATTGTGACAAATACCCTGTTACCAATTTTGGAAATGCTATTATCGGAACTCCACGATACACAATTTACTAAAGTCAAATCGGCATCTTGGTTTAACTTGCCAGTTACATCAGTAACCGCATCTGCCACCGCCTTGGCATCCGGGACATAGCCGGTGGCTTTGGTGGCCAGCAGATCATCCTTGGTAGTGATCATCTGGGCAAATGCCGGTGCTGTGAGATCCGCAAAAAACTTCTTGATCTTGCCAAAGACCGTCTTTACACTCTCGCCGGTATTGATGTTTTCCCGGGCTTCTGCCTCTGTGAATGTAATTTCGGAATCTCCAATATCGCTGCTAAAGCCCTTGGCCAAATATATCCAGTTGATCTTGTCATCCCTCGGAGCTCCGTCAGGGGCATCCTTAATGGCCAGATATGTACTTCCGTTGTGCAATACAGCATCCAACCGCTCATACGCAGTGTTGGAGTTGTAATCTCCCTTGTAAGATATTCCAATTTTTCCGAGGGTCTTATATCCTTCCGGTGCTGCCATAGTTTTTGTCATTCCTTTCGCTTCGCTCAAGGCACAAACAAGTTATGAAAAA
>OGFD01000901.1_pt1 | contig 17173 bp, 13 predicted proteins | sample 1570851 | NCBI WGS metagenome assembly OGFD01 (sample SAMEA2582077, study PRJEB24529) | metagenome | biome: Human gut stool | place: China | collected 2011
GCCGCTTTCAGAAGTCATTCTTTCCGGCGGCCCTTGGCGCTCAAGTATAATACCATATCCCTGAGCTTCTGTCAACACTTTTTTGCATCTTTTTTGAGTTTTTTCTATATTTCTTGAATTTGTTTCATTTCCACGGCCGGGTGTTTCTTCTTTATCCCATAAACAGCACAAAGCCCCGCGCGCAAACGCAGGGCTTTGAAATACAAATGATCACAGTTCTCCCCGGCCAGACAGCGCCCGATACAGGGTCGTCTCATCGGTATACTCCAGGCTGGCACCCACGGGCAGGCCATAGGCCAGACGGGTGGTCTTGATGCCCAAGGGCTTGATGAGCTTTGCCAGATACATGGCCGTTGCCTCACCTTCAACGGTGGGGTTCATAGCCATGATCACTTCCTTCACTTCACCGTCCCCCAGACGGGCCAGCAGTTCCTTGACCGTCAGCTGTTCAGCACCGATGCCATCCATGGGGCTGATGAGACCGTGGAGTACATGGTACATGCCATGGTACTCCCGGGTGCGCTCAAACGCCTGCACGTCACGGGGCGTTTCCACCACACAGATGACAGAGCGGTCCCGCTTGGCACTGGCACAGATGGGGCAGAGCTCGGCTTCGGTATAATTCTGGCAGACACGGCAGCGGTGGAGCTTGGTGTGGGCGTTCTGGATCGCACCCGCCAGTGCGGCGGCATCCTGATCCGACATGCTCAGTACCTGATAGGCCATCCGGGTCGCACCCTTCCGCCCAATGCCCGGGAACTTGCTGAACTCTTCGATCAGCTTTTCCAGCGGGGCTGCATTATAACCCATGGTGCTCCTCCACTTTGATCAAAGACCGGGAATGTTCAGGCCGCCGGTCAGTTTGCCCATTTCGGCCTCGGCAGTCTCATCCACCTGCTTGACGGTTGCATTGACGGCAGCAGCCACCAGGTCTTCCAGCATCTCGATATCATCGGGGTCCACGGCCTCAGGCTTAATGGTGATGCTCAGCACCTCGTGCTTGCCGTTCATCTTTACAGTGACCATCTCACCGGATGCACTGCCGGTGTACTCAGCAGCTTCCAGCTCTGCCTGCTTGGCCTTCATATCTTCCTGCATCTTCTGGGCCTGACGCATCAGGGAGTTCATATCGGGGCGGCCGAAGCCTGCGGGCATTCTTGCTTTCATGGTTGGTTCTCCTTTTATTTATCGTTTTTTGCGTTCACTATCCTCAATCGACACCTCCAGCCCCAGCTGTTCCAGCTTGCGGAGGGATTCCTCGGCGTTGGCCGAAGCGCGATTGACTGTCTTGGATTCATAGGGGCCGATGGGCACTGCCACACCGGACACCTGTGCGATCAGCTTTTTGATGAGCTTCTGGCTTTCCTTGTTGGCGCGGATAAAATCCCGGAAGGTCTTTCCGCCATCGATGAGCACCCGGGTACCATCAAAGTAACCCTTGGATTTTTTCAGGTAGGTGTAGAGCATGGGATCCTGTTCCTGCAGGAGCTTGATGACCTCTGCCCATTGCGGGAAGGGATTGATCCCCTCTGCCGCCACCTTGCGGGGCTTGTTCAGCGCCGGGTCAGCCGTATAGTCCGGCTTGGGCTCCGGCTGAGGCTGGGCCGCAGGCACTTCCTGCGCAGGAGCCGAAGGCGCTTCTCTCTGCGGCGGCGCAGCCGGGGCCGGCTCGTCCCAGGGGGGCGGAGCTTCCGAAGTTACCGGCGGTTCCTCCGGCAGGGGCGGCAGCTCTTCTTCCGCAGAAGCTGCTGCTTCTGCCTTGGGCGGTTCCACGGGCTGAGGTGCCGTTTCCGGCTCAGACTGCTGCATCGGTGCCGGTTCCACAGAGGGTTCCTGCACGGGAGCCGATGCCGCCGGTGCACATACAAAAGGCTTGACCGGTGCCGACGCAAACGGTCTGGGGGCCTCCTGTGCAGGGACCGCAGGCCGGGCGGCGGGCACAGCCTGTACCGCCACCTGCTGGGGCGGCTCCGAAAGGCTGAACAGGGCCAGTTCCAGCTCTATCCGCTGGTCGCTGCCCCGGGTCATGTGCTCCAGAGCGTTGCCCAGCGCCCGGATGGCCCGGATCGCCTCCCGCTGCCCCATCCGGGGGCCTTTTTCCAGATAGAGCTTCTCCTCTTCCGGGGATACACCCGAGAGCAGTGCCTGCCCGCCGGGCAGGGCCGCCAGCATCAGCGCACGGTAATGGGCAATGAGCTCCTCAGTCAGCCGCTTCACATCCACCGACTGCTGACGCAGCTGAGCCAGCTGTGCCAGTGCCGCTGCGGCATCCTGCGCTTCCAGCGCATCTGAAATGTGGAACAGATAGCCCCGGTCGGTCACACCTGCCATCCGGCGGACAACGTCCGCATCGATCTTTGCCGTGACACCGGCACAGGTATCCAGAATGGACAGCGCGTCTCGCATGGCACCATCGGCAAGGCGGGAGATAAGCTCCGCCCCCTCGCCGGACAACTCCAGTCCCTCCTGCCCGGCGATGTACTCCACACGCTGGGCGATATCCTCGGGGCCGATGCGGGTAAAATCGTACCGCTGGCACCGGGAAAGGATGGTGGCGGGGACCTTCTGGATCTCCGTAGTCGCCAGAATAAAGATGACGTGGGCAGGCGGCTCCTCCAGCGTTTTCAGCAGGGCATTGAACGCTGCCGTGGAGAGCATGTGCACCTCGTCGATGATATATACCTTATAATGACAAGCGCTGGGGGTGTAGGCCGTTTCATCACGCAGATCACGGATATCGTCCACGCCGTTGTTGGAGGCCGCGTCCATCTCCACCACGTCCAGAATGCTGCCGTTGTCGATGCCTCTGCAGATCTCACACTCACCGCAGGGGTCACCGTTCTGGGGATGCAGGCAGTTGACTGCCTTGGCAAAGATCTTGGCACAGGTGGTCTTTCCGGTGCCGCGCACGCCGGTAAACAGATAAGCGTGGCCCACACGGCCTGTGGCGATCTGGTTGCGCAGTGCGGTCACGATGCCGCGCTGGGCCACCACGTCCTCAAACCGCTGGGGCCGCCACTTGCGGTACAGGGCTCGATACATCTGCTTCTCCCCTTTCAACAAAAAAGCCGGGCAGCGCTGACGGGGGTTGACCCCCGCCTTGCGTAACTCGGCATACGGATGCAGGCTGACTGAAACGCACGGGACACACCGCTTAAGGCTGCTTGGTTCCCCACCTGACCTGGTTCACAGCGGCCCCATCGTACAGGGCCCGCATCCGTATGCCGAACCACGCAGCAGGCGCTGTCCGGCATGGCACATTTTGTGCTTGATTATTATAGCATGTTTCGGGGGAGAATGCAAGTATTAAACCTTACCGACATCGCTTAGGAAAAGCCTTTCTCTGTACAACCTCTCAGTCACGGCGCAGCCCGTGACTGAGAGGTTGTACGAAGCTGCACGTTCCCTTATACAGCAAAAGCCCCCTCCGGTGCAAAACCGGAGGGGGCAAAAGCGCTTAATTCACAAATTAAGACTGGCAGGCAGTGATCAGGCTCATCTTGTAGACCTCGTCAGCGTTGCAGCCACGGGACAGGTCGTTGATGGGTGCGTTCAGGCCCTGCAGGATGGGGCCGTAGGCAGCGTAGCCGCCCAGACGCTGAGCGATCTTATAGCCGATGTTGCCGGCCTCGATGCAGGGGAAGATGAAGGTGTTGGCCTGGCCAGCAACCTTGCTGCCCTTGCACTTGACCTGTGCAACTTCGGGAGCAACGGCAGCGTCAAACTGCAGCTCGCCGTCCACAGCCAGCTCGGGGTCCATCTCCTGAGCCTTGATGGTAGCGTCATGGCTCAGAGCAACGGTGCCGCCCTTGCCGGAACCCTTGGTGGAGAAGCTCAGAACTGCGACCTTCGGATCGATGCCGAACAGCTTTGCGGTCTTGGCAGTCTCAACGGCCACCTCAGCCAGCTTTGCGGATGCAGCGATCTTGACCTCGCCGGTAGCCTTATCAACGGTATCGGTGTAATCAATGTTGACAGCGCAGTCGCCCATGGCAATGCGCTTCAGGCCCTCTTCGCCAAAGTCACGGTCCAGAATGAAGCAGGAGCTCACCAGGTGTGCGCCCTTCTTGGTCTTGACCAGCTGCAGAGCGGGGCGGATGGTATCGGCGGTGGAGTAAGTAGCGCCGCCCAGCAGGCAGTCAGCCTTGCCCATCTTGACCAGCATGGTGCCGAAGTAGTTGGACTTCTTCAGCATTGCGGTACACTCTTCAGCGGTCTGCTTGCCCTTGCGCAGCTCGACCATGGTGTTCACCATCTCGTCGAAACCTGCGTAGTTCTCAGGGTCAATGATCTCAGCAGCGGAAATATCAAAATTGCCTGCGGCAGCAGCGGCCTTGCACTCAGCCTCGTTGCCCACCATGACAACCTTCAGAACGCCCTCGGCCAGCAGCTTGCTGGCTGCCTCCAGGATGCGGGGGTCATTGCCCTCGGTAAAAACGATTGTCTTGGGGTTTGCCTTCAGCTGTGCTACCAGCGGTGCGAACATATCAGCCATTGTTGATTACCTCCGAATTAACTATCCAAAATTCACATCCGGGTGCCTGTTGGACACAAGGATGCCTTTCTCTTTTATTCTAGCACACCCGGCAAAAAGTTCAAGACAAAATTGGCTTTTTGTGCTATTATTTTAGGAGAAAACCATTTTTTATTTGTGAATAAATTATCATTCAGCTGCAAGGAGATCAAACTGCTATGGATTGGGATACATTAAAGGCCGAGTGCCTTGCCTGCCGCAGATGTGAGCTGTGCACTGACCGCACCCATGTGGTGTTCGGGCAGGGGGCCCAGACTGCTGAGGTGCTGTTCGTGGGCGAAGGCCCGGGCCAGAGCGAGGACGAGCAGGGCCTGCCCTTTGTGGGCCGCAGCGGCCAGCTGCTGGACAAATACCTGTTTGCCATCGATCTGGACCGGAGCAAAAACTGCTACATTGCCAACATCGTCAAGTGCCGCCCGCCCCAGAACCGTGACCCGCTGCCCACCGAGAGCGAGGCCTGTATGCCATGGCTCCGGGAACAGTTCAAGCTGCTGCAGCCAAAGATCGTGGTCTGCCTGGGCCGCATCGCCTCTCAGCGGATGATCCGCACCGATTTCTCCGTGACCAAGGAGCACGGCACCTTTGTGCAAAAGAACGGCGTATGGTTCATGGGCACCTTCCACCCCGCCGCCCTGCTCCGGCAGGCGCAGAACAAACCCGCCGCCTTTGCGGATTTTGTGGCTCTGCGGGAGAAGATCCACGAGGTGTGCGGGCACACATATTAACAAGCTCACCCTCTCCGTCATTGCTGTCGCAATGCCACCTCTCCCGAAGGGAGAGGCCTTGGCAGAAAGATGAAGCTCACAAAAACTGCCAAGGGCTCCCACTTTGGGGGAGCTGGCGAGCGGAGCGAGACTGAGAGGGCAAGGCCGTTTCCAAGTATCATCTCCCTTCATTTTTGCATACCCTAAAGCAAAAGTGAGGTGTTCTGATATGAAAACAATCCAAAGCCGTTCCCCCGATTTTTTTCTGGGGGCCACCACACCGGCGGGCTTCAAGGGTTATTTTGAGCCGCTGCGCCGGGAGCCCGGGATGCAGATGCTTCTCATCAAAAGCGGGCCGGGATGCGGCAAATCCACCTTGATGAAGCATCTGGCCCAGGCCGCCGAGCAGCAGGGCCAGCGCATCGAAAAGATCCACTGTGCCAGCGACCCGGACAGTCTGGACGGGGTCATCTTCCTCGACCAGAAACGCGCCATCATCGATGCCACCGCGCCCCATGTGGTGGAGCCGGACGCGCCCGGGGCTGATGAGCTGGTGGTGAGCCTGTACCACACCATCGATGCCGGAAAGCTGGCTCCCCACCGGGACGAGGTCAAGGCCCTGTTTGCCCGGAATGCCGCCCTGCGGGGCCGGGCAGCCCGGTATATCGCATCGGCGGGCAGCCTGATGCTGGACAGCCGCCGGGCCGAGGCCTGCAGCGCCAACTTTGAAAAGGTGCGCCGCTACGTCAAGCGTCTCTGCACCCGGCTGCTTCCCCGCACCGAGGGCACCGCCAGCGAGGAGCTGCGGCTGCTCTCAGCCATCACCCCCAAGGGGATGGTATTCTACCGGGGCACGGTGGAAGCGCTGGCCGACCGGTATGTGGTATTCCGGGATGATTACGGGGCGGTCTCCCGCCTGCTGCTGGAACTCATCCGGGCCGAAGCGCTGGCCCGGGGCTACCACATCATCACCTGCCCCTGCGCCATGCACCCTGAAGATCAGATCGACCACATCTTCATCCCGGCCCTGCGGCTGGCTTTTTTGACCGACAACCTTTGGCATCCCATCCAGCTGCCCGGCGTGCAGGCCGTGCGCTGCACCCGCTTTGTGGACCGGGAGAATCTGTCCGGCTTCCGCGCCCGCCTGCGCTTCAACGACCGTGCCGCCTCCGAGCTCATCGACCAGGCTGTCGCCCTGATGGCTCAGGCCAAGAACTGCCATGATGAGCTGGAGACTTATTACCGGGCCGCCGTGGATTTTGACCAGGTGAATGCTGTTGCAGCAAATTGTCAAAAGATCCTGGGTCTCGGGTAGGCCCTGCTCTGTACAACCTGACCGAAGCGCAGAATTTCAAGAGAAAGGAAGTGAACCCCATGCCAACCATCCGTCTCTCTGTCCGGGAGCTGGTGGAGTTCCTGCTCCGCACCGGCAGTATCGACAGCCGCTTTACCGGCTTTGACCGGGCCAACGAGGGCGCACGCATCCACCGCAGGCTCCAGAAGGCGGCGGGTGAAGGCTACGCCGCCGAGGTGTTCCTCACGGCAGAGCGGACGATGGAGGGAATCGGGTTCACCATCGAGGGCCGTGCCGACGGCATTTTTACCGATGAGGACGGCACGGTGGTCATCGACGAGATCAAGACCACCGCCGCGCCCACCGATGCCATCAGGGAGGATATGAACCCCTGCCACTGGGCGCAGGGCATGGCCTACGGGGCCATCTGCGCCGAACAGCGGGAGCTGGAAACACTGGATGTCCGGCTGACCTATTACCAGATCGACACCGATGAGATCATCCGCTATACCCGGCACTTCTCTGCCGCTGAGCTGGATGCGTTTCTCAACGACTTACTGCGGCAGTATCTTCCCTGGGCACGGCGGCAGCTGGACTGGGTGGAAGCCCGGAACCGGAGCCTTGGGGCCCTGCAATTTCCGTTTCCGGCCTACCGTCCCGGGCAGCGCGCCCTTGCCGGGGAGGTCTATCGCGCCTGTGCTGCGGGCAAGGCAGAGCAGAAGGGCGGTACCCGGCTGTTCTGCCAGGCACCCACCGGCACCGGCAAAACGATGAGCGCCCTCTTCCCTGCCCTGAAAGCCATGGGCGAGGGCAAGGGGGAAAAGATCTTCTACCTGACCGCCCGCAACACGACACAGGCCGCTGCTGAGGATGCACTGGCCCGTCTGCGGGCGGCAGACCCGGCGCTTTCCCTGCGCAGCGTGACCCTTTCGGCCAAGGAGAAGGCCTGCCTGTGCAAGGATGCTGAGGGCCGTCCCGCCTGCCTGCCGGAAGCCTGTCCCTACGCCAACGGCTACTACGAGCGGCTGAAGGATGCGCTGGCCGACCTGCTGGACAGCGCCGTCCCCTATGACCGGGCCGCCCTGACTGAGACTGCCCGGCGGCACAGGGTCTGCCCTTTTGAGCTGGGGCTGGACCTGAGCGAGTGGTGTGATGTGGTCATCGGGGACTACAACTATCTGTTCGACCCCACCGTGCACCTGCGGCGCTTTTTCGATGCGGCGGGCGACTACATTTTTCTCATCGACGAGGCTCATAACCTGCCGGACCGGGCCAGAGCCATGTACTCGGCACGATTCTGCAAGAGCAGCCTGACCGATGCCAGACGAGCCATCGGCAAAGGAAAAAGCGCACTGAAAACCGCGTTGACAAAGGCAGACAAAGGCTTTCTGGAAGCGCGCCGGGCGGTAACGAAGCTGGCCCCCCGCCGGGGTTCAGCGCCCACCGAACCGCCGACAGAGGATCTCGCCCAACAGACCAGCCTTCTGGACACCGAACCGGCAGAAGCCGCCTTCCCGCTGCCGGAGCCTTTGCTGGCGCAGGATGGCACGGTCTTTTTGCAAGAGCTGCCGAAGGAGCTGCTCCGACTGCTGTTTAGCCTGCAGCCTCCCCTGCAGGACTGGCTGGAGGCCAACCCGGAGGCCGATGCCCACGCCCAGCTGCTGGAGCTCTACTTTGCGGTGCAGGATATCACCCGGGCAGCAGAGCGGTACGACGCGCATTTTGTCACCCAGCTGACAGCCCGGGGCAGCGAGCTGGAATGGGAGCTGCTCTGCCTTGACCCTGCCCCCTTTGTGGATGCCAGCCTTGCCGCCGGGCGGGCCGCGGCACTGTTCAGCGCAACACTCACCCCGCCGGGCTACTATCGCTCCGTGCTGGGCTGTCCCGATGCCCGGGCTGTGGCTCTGGAAAGCCCGTTTCCGCCCGAACATCTGGGGCTCTACTGCCTGCCCGGCATCTCCACCCGCTACCGGGACCGGGAGGCCAGCGTGCAGGCTGTCTCGGATGCGCTGGCCGCACTGGCCCGGGCCAAGGTGGGCAACTATCTGGCCTTTTTCCCCAGCTACGCCTATCTGCGGCAGGTATATGAGGACTTCACCGCCCGTTACCCGGACATCGGGACGCTGGCCCAGGAGAGTGGTCTGGACGACGCGGCCCGGGCGGCCTTTCTGGAACAGTTCGGCCCAAGCCCCGCAAAAACGCTGCTGGGCTTCGGGGTCATGGGCGGCATCTTCGGCGAGGGTGTGGATCTGGTGGGTGACCGGCTCATCGGGTGCGCCATCGTGGGGGTGGGCCTGCCTCAGGTGAACCCCCGTCAGGAGATCCTGCGCCGCTACTATGACGAGGCGGGCGGCACCGGTTTCGACTACGCCTACCGTTTTCCGGGCATGAACAAGGTGCTGCAGGCGGCGGGCCGGGTCATCCGCACGCAGGAGGACAGGGGCGTGGTGCTTCTGCTGGATGACCGCTTTGCCCGCGCCGAATACACCCGCCTGTTCCCCCGCCACTGGCACCAGCTCCAATACCTGCGCAGCACCACAGAGCTGGAGCAGCAGCTTGCCGCCTTCTGGGCGCTGAACCAATAGAAAAAGCCTGTCAGCGCAAGGCTTAATAGTGACAAGTAACTATTTTGTCGCAGAGAACGGTGTGACCCGAAGGTCACGCCGTTTTTCTGTGTTCATAGGTTGTTTGCGTGATGATAGGCTCGGAAATAACGGGAATATCTACATCGTCCACGAAGTTGAAGAAAATCTTCACTTTCTGCTTGCGCTTGCCGCTGGATTTGTCCGGGGCATAGACGATGATTTTCTTGATATACTCGTTCACGATGGTCTGTGTCAGCTCCTCCACATCCACATATTTCTGTGTCAGGGCGATAAAGGCATCCAGACCGTCGTTCATTTCTTCCCGCTGTTCCACCCATTCTTCGATAACTTCAATTTCGAGCTTTAACCGTTCCTGCTCCGCTTCATAGTCCGCAGACATCTTTCTGTATCTGTCCTGATTGAGATTTCCAAGAACATAGTCCTCGTACAGCCGGGCGATGATGACATCCAGATCGGCAAGGCGTTTCTTTGCCTGTTCCAGCTTCTTTTTGTCATCCCGGATGCTGCGCTCCTGGTCAGTCCTGCGGCATTGCAGCCATTCCTCCTGAAAACCGTCCACATCGCTTCGGATATACTCATTGACTGCCCGGATGCGTTCCAGAACGATTTCACGAAGCACATCTTCCCGGATATAGTGGGCAGTACAAGTACCACGGTTGCTCTTGTAGTTGTTGCAGACGTAGTGATCCTGCTTGCCCTCAAAGCTTTTGCTTGTGGCAAAGTGGAGCTTGCCGCCGCAATCGGCACAAAACAGAAGCCCGGAGAACAATCCCTGCCGTTCCGCTTTTGCGGGGCGGCGTTTGTTTTTCCTCAGTTCCTGCACCCTGTCAAACTGTGCCTGAGATACAATCGCTTCCTGTGTGTCCGGCAGATAAAACATATTCTCCGGCTCATTGGGAATCCGCTTTTTCAGCTTGTAGGACTTGGAATAAGTCTTGAAGTTGCAGGTACAGCCTGTGTACTCCTGCCGTTCCAAAATCCCTGCAATGGACTGGTTGCCCCAGTGGTACGGTCTTTCCGGCATCGGCTTTTTCTTTCGCTTGGCATAGAGTGCCTTTGCGGTCATAATCTGCTTTTCTTCCAGAATCCTTGCAATCTGCTCCGGGCCTTTGCCGTCAATGCAAAGGTCGAAGATGAGCTTGACTACCGGAGCCGCTTCTTCATCCAGAATCCAGTGATCCTTGTCCTCCGGGTCACAGCGGTATCCGTAGGGCGGTTTGCCCATGTGCTTCCCACTGGTTCCTCTCTGCCGCAAACTGACACGGACTTTCTTGCTGGTATCACGGGGATACCACTCGTTGAACAGATTACGGATTGCGGCGAAGCCCTCGCTGTCTCCCCGGTTGCTGTCTACGCCATCATTTATAGCGATAAAGCGGACATCATAACTCGGAAAGATAATATCCGTATATTGTCCAACAGTCAGATAGTCACGACCAAAGCGGCTGAGGTCTTTGACCAGCCAGCAGCCCACAAGCCCCTGCTTGACAAGCTCAAAGCCTTCCTGCACACCGGGACGATTGAAGTTCGTCCCCGTATAACCGTCATCCACCAGAATTTTCAGGTTTGTATACCCGTGGTCACGGGCATATCGGGTTAAATACTCTCTCTGATTTGCGATACTGTTACTCTCGCCTTCCTGGGCATCCTCGTTGCTCAGACGGCAATAGAGAATGGTAATTTTCTGCTGATCCAACATAATATCCTCCTTCGGTGGTTGGTCAGCCGACAGTACCGTTGTGCATATTGGAATTATATCATGCTTTTGTGTCGCAGTCATTAACAAATCACCCCCTTGTCAGAAAAAATGAGCCGTTTTACCTTGTCGGTAAGTGGCTCATTTCCATCACACTCCGTTTCAATCACATACCATGTGTTTCCGATCTTGCACTCAATGGTTTTGCAGAAAGAGGACTGTGCCGCTTCCCAACGCTTGCGGCATTCTTCCAGAAAATCAATAGGCGGCTCAAAAATCGGATCGAAGCAGGAGCAAATATCAATATAGCCGATGGCATCGTTGATTTCTTCCATCGGGGCATCTTCCATAATCATCTTGTTAATTTCATCTACGGTTTTCTTCATAGGCAAATAGTTCCTTTCTTAAATTTCCATGTCCTGTCCACGATTGCGGGCAGGGTGTTTGTGTTCATACAGTTCCTTTCCCCTGGCGAGGATGGCATTGATAAAAGCCCAGACCTTTTCAGATGCAATCTCAATCGCATCCAGGAAAGGCTGGGCTTTCTGTTTCAGCTCCTCATAGTCTTTGTTCAGTTTTTCAAAACGGTCTTTCCATATCTTTGCGTTTTTATCTGCCTGCTCGAATTTCTGCTTGTATTTCAGCTTCTCAGACTTTTCCGCAAAGCTGCTGACCGCATAATCCTTTAGCGTGCGGCACTCATCCGCCGTCATGGTAACATTTCCCGTAATGGGATTTTTCTTGCCCATCGACTCAATCTCATGTGCAGTCATAGCAACAGACTTAGCAGCCTGAGTTTCCTTTTTCAGAGCTTCCAGTTTCTTTTTCTGCTTCTCCGTGGCAGCTTTGGCATCCGCTAAGCTCTGCTCGGCCTGTGTCACCTGTCCGGTCACAGCTTCCAAACGCTGCTGTTCGGCCTGTACCTTGAACTGTGTCACCGTCAGATGTTCTTCGGTGCTGCCACGTTCTCCACGCTCTACATCGGTATAACCAGCGTTTCGCATGAAATTGAAAAAGTCATCCTGCAGCACACTGTAGGACGACTTCAAAATCTTTTTCCCTTTTGCGTTCAACATAGGTTTTCCGTTTTCATCAAGAACGGGTTTGGATTCCCACTTCTTACTGCGGCTGACCTGTGTGATCGTTTCCTTTACCGTTCCCCGGAGGGATTCATCCTTGCATCGCTTCGACCACAGGATTTGTTTCTCCACCACCGGGATATAAACCACATGAAGGTGATAGTGGTACACATCCTCACCCAGAGCTTCCGACATTGCCCGGTTGCGCTCGTCGGCATGCATTACAGCGGAGAGGATATACTGCTCACCGCCCACGATCTCCACGGCGGCTTTATAGGCATCGGCATAAAACTGTTTTGCAAACTCATAGCCGCCGTGGTTGTAGAAATAAGCGGAGTTCACATCGAAAACCAACTCGCCATATTTGACGGCATCCGGTTTCAGCCCTCTGGTGGAGATGATCTTGTCCTGCTCCATCTGCTCAAACATTTTTACATAATCGTCAGTGGGAGACTTGAAGTGAACATTCAGCGCAGTACGTTCCGGCACGATGTCCACATTGGAATAACGGTCTTTTTCACGCTCATTGTGTTCCTGTACTTTTGTCACATCATCCGGAGTTTTCAAGTCCTGATTTCTGGCTAAGGTACGATCAATTCCATCATTTCTTGCCATAGATTTTTGTCCTTTCTTTAAGATTTGCAGACAGCGGAGGGCTGAGGAACGGCACTTTTTCAAAGTGTAATAACCCACTATTACACTTTCATCCATGCTGGCTGCAAAGTGCCGTGGGCTCTCCGAGGGCTCTCCCGAGGGGGAATGCGGTCACTGCGGTGACCTCTGCTGACCAAGGCAAAATGTCTGCGCCTTTTACCTTGGTCAGCCCGTCTGCATGAAGCTGTTCTGCGGAACATTTCTTGCAGACGATGGCAGCGAAAACCGTATCTTTCACTGCCTGTCCATGGGCAGCACTGCGGTGCGCCTATGGGGACGGGAGATGCGGAGGGCTGTTGCCGGGGTATCACTTCTCCCGTCTTTTCTGCCATACGATGTCGTAACCAAGCACAGCGGCAAGCTCCAATACTTCCTTGTATCGTATACTTTCCCGCTGTAATTTTGCGGACAGGTTGGAAACGCTGTCGCTCCATCCGTACTCGTCCGAGAGCAGGTCAACAACTTCCTGCATGGTCATCCCGGCACGGATGATCTGTGCCTTTATTTCGTTGCGTATATTCATATTGATAAAATCCTCCATAATTCAGTTCATGTGTCGGTGCAACCTCTGCGCTCCAAGGTGGAGTGGATGCACCGAACAGTGAAAAATCTGCAATCTCCGAAATCCGTTCAGAATTTCGCTTGTGATGTCCTGTCCATATATGACCATATCCCACTTTGCCGTTTTGTGTGGTTTGGTCTGGAACAGTGAAAACACCCATTGTTCCGTGAACAGGGTACACGATTCAGAGAAGCACGATTTCGTGAAATAGTTTCGTCCTGCGGTCAAAAACTTTGCTGTTTCCATTACCATTGATTTTTAATGCCCGAAAACAGGTCAGCTTTGAAAGCTGCTGTTTCCTATAACGGAAGAAAACAGGGGTAAATGCTGCGTACATACGTACAGAGCATGACTGGCAAAATCAATCCCGCCAGTCCTCCGGTACGTACGTACACGGCGAAACATCGTAAAATCCATTTATATGAGGTCTTGCCACAGCTTCCACGCCCATAAAGCCCCACACCCGCCGTCCGGCAGAGTTGGTGATGTTGTTGCAATGCTCCAGATTGAATCTCCCGGCATTGGCAATCATGGCATCGCTGAAGCTACGGGCTTTCAGCGGTGCAAGGGAGTTTTCCTCACACCACATCCGGTAGATTTCATAGAAATCCTTAGAGCTGATGGAAGCATCCGCTTTCAATCGGATGTATCCCTCCGACTCCATGAAATCAAAGATATTGTTGTTGTCACGCTTGACCGCTTCCCGGTTTTCCCGGATACGCTCACTCTCCGTAAACTTAAAGTTGTTGGCAACAAGCCGCTGTAAGCCTTCAAATGCCCACAGGAAGATACCCTCGGCTTCAGCTTTCATCTTCTCCGCAAGGTCGGGATCGTCAGCTCTGTCCACTGGCTTTTCCTTGGTGGTCAGCACAAGCTGTCTGCGATAAAATCCGTCACTGCGGTCATACAAGGCTTGCAGATCACCGTTGCTGAATGCCAGCAATCGGGCGAACATCCAACCCTGATAACTCTGCTTGCCTTTGCGTTCCAAATCCATCTTGCCCTGTGCGGTGACAATGGATTTTACATAGTTGGTCTGGCGCAGAGCTTCCATCCGCATATCATCATCCACGCACAGGAGAATGTGTTCCAAATCGGCACGGGCGAAGCGGTTTTCAGAAATCTTGCCGATGCTGCCGTCTTTCATATTCGTGCCGAAGATGGTAGACAGTACCGCACCGATTTGAGATTTACCCTCGCCGCCGTTGCCTTTAATCACCATCATGCGCTGCCCCTTGTTGGAGGGAATCAGGCAATAGCCGATAAACTCCTGCAAAGTTGGAATGTCCTCGGCGTAAAGCAACCCATCCAGAAAGTTCAGCCAGATCACCGGTGCAGGAGCATCGGGATTGTAGCCGACAGGCAGACGGCTTCGCACGATAGCCGGTCTGCCCTCGGTAAATGTGCCGTTCAATAGCAGCGTACCGTTGGACAAATGAATCCGATCCTGCTCCGGTGGAAAGTCCGGCACTTGCGCTTCCAGTTTCAGCACTTCCAGAATGTTGGTGATCTTCCGGGGGATATTGTTTACGGCACAGAATTTCAGCTTGTCGTAAATCTCCCCACGCAGAGGAAGATCGTCCGTCACTCGACCATCGGGCGTGAAAAAAGCTCCGTTTGCGAAGATGATTCTGCGCTCCTGCAGAAATTCTTCACAAAACAGAGCTTCGTTGATGTTCTGCCCGTCAAACCAGACAGGCAAATTCATATCAGGCGTTTTCCGGTTCTTCGCCATGGTGCGCCACCTCCTTTTTCTTTCGTGCGGTATACTCTTGCAGAAAAGCAATTTTGCCGTCCTGCATCAGCTTGTCCACCAATGCCACCCGTTCTTCCAGATCACCCACCGTCAGCACATCTGCCATATATTCGATATGGCAGTGCATCTGGCAGGCTTCCACAAAACGGTCATCCAGAGCATCTTCCGGTGTCTTGGGAGCATAGCGCACTTTCCAATCTTCCAACAGATGCAAATAATCCGTCAGCACCCGGAAGCACAGCATTTCATCCTCCCGGAACTGACGGATATAGGGACGCTTCGGCTTGACCATAGCTGCGGCAGTGGGCGGTTTCGGGTCAAGCCCGAAGTCCAAAGCCAGCTTTTGCGCTGCTTCATAACTGCTCAGATTGAACAGCCTTGCCACAAGGTCGATCACATCCCCTTTGGCTCCGCAGCCGAAGCAGAAAAAATAGTCCTCATTCAGCTTCAAGCTCGGATGCCTGTCGTTGTGGAACGGGCAGCAAGCCATGCCGTTGTGGCTCACTTTCAGCCCGTAGTGTTCGGCGGCTTGCTTGACGCTGATTGCCGCCTTGATGGTTTCATAGATTGTCATAGAAAACCCTCCGTTCATAATATTCTGGAAAGCACGAAGCACCCGCCGTGATTGGCAGGTGCTTCGCTCCTTCTATTATGGTTATGCCGGATTTTTCAAAAAACAGGCTAATCGGAGGACAACCCCGTTTCAAAAAACAGGACAACTTATCTGAGGACGTAGATTTCTTCATATTTGCGTGATATAATCCGTAAATAACGGATTTAACTAAAAAACAACACTGCAACGTGAAGTTGACAATGTGCATTTGCTGAGAGATAGATAATGACACCTCGCTTTGGTAGAATTATGCTATCAAAACCAAAGGAGGTAACACCTATGAATTTAGGCGAAAAAATCTACAAACTCAGAAAAGAAAAGGGTCTCTCTCAAGAAGCTCTTGCAGAACTCGTGGGAACAACCCGACAAGCAATCAGCAAGTGGGAGAACAATCAAGGGTATCCAGAAACAGAGAAGTTGTTAATGCTCTCTAATGTCTTTGAGGTCTCCATTGACTTCTTGCTGAAAGATGAAAAAACAGAAACAGGGGCAGAAGAAAAAGGATACTATGTAAGTCGTGAAATGGCTGTTGGCTATATCGGGAACGAAAAGAAAACAAGCAAATTTTTCGGTGCAGGGTGTGCTCTGTTTGCGTTGTCCGGTATCCCCTACATTGCATTTAACCATACCCCTTCAATGGGACTGCTTTTGGGAATGTCCTGCTTTATCCTTGCTGGAATTATCGCTATCGTAGTATCAATGTTTGTATCGAAAGACGAATACAAGGTTTTGAAACGGGAGCCGCTTCTTTTTGACTACGATTTTTTGAAAGGGCTGACAACCGAATATCTTTCACGCAAGAGAAAGTATGTTATTGTTTCCATTGTCAGCACTGTTCTGTTTATCGCTGGTCTTTTGGTACTTGCGGTTACTGTTCGAGGAATATTTCCGTGGACAGATTATCATGTTATCGTCTTTCTGGCTTTGGCAGTTGGAATATTTGGCGTTGTATTTTCTGCTGGTGTAATGGAGGCTTACGAAATCTTAGTGCATAATGATAACCACTCAAATAGTGTTTGGTTTAAGATCAAGCGTAAAGTAAAATCAAAAATCGACAAGTGGTAATCCTTACAGGATCAAAATGATACCGACCGCTGACCAAAACCTGTACAAATTGGTCAGTGGTCTTTCTTTATTCACATTTGCATGATATAATTAGAAAAATCAAAAAACAGGACAGGAGGGGCAAGCATGAACCAAGAACTGATGACATTGGATTTTTGGCAGGATACGGTCATATATGAGGGAAAAACACTTCCTGTCGGCACTCTTGCCTGTGATGCGCTGAATGTCCCTGCGGATACCATCGCAAAGATGAACGAGCAATGCGAGAAAATCAATCTGCTGCTTGGAATATTAAACGCCGGACAGGATGCTTCTGCACTCTGTCCTATTGCAACGGAAGCTGCTCTGACGATGCTTGATATTCTCAGTCAAACACCGCCGTTCTCCTATATGGATATACCAAAGCACAGGGAACGGATAGAAAAGGTTTTTACTGCGGACAATGCGCTGAAATATGTGGAGTTCGCCATAAAAGCCGCAACCAATTCCTTGCCGTTCGAAGAAGTTCCGAACTATGCCGATGCAATCATACTCCAACGTTATACTGCTGTGTTTGGGCATCTGGCATACTCCCTTGGGGAATACCAAACGGCCATGCTTGATTTTGCAG
>OGFD01000902.1_pt1 | contig 17172 bp, 9 predicted proteins | sample 1570851 | NCBI WGS metagenome assembly OGFD01 (sample SAMEA2582077, study PRJEB24529) | metagenome | biome: Human gut stool | place: China | collected 2011
GTATTGGAGAAAAAAAAGTAAAAACAATGGGACATATTATAACTGATTTAAAAGAGACATTCAGAAGAGGGAATATATTTATCCAGCTGATTTACATTAACGTAAGCATTTTTATCATTGGCACGTTAATCAATGTTTTCTTGCAACTATTTCAGCACAGTATACCCGATATATTCGGCATATTCGCTTTACCGGCTTCCTTTATTCGGTTCTTTCATCAACCATGGTCGATTATCACTTATATGTTCATGCACGCCGGTCTTCTGCATATCCTATTCAATATGCTCTGGTTGTATTGGTTCGGAAGCTTGTTTCTACACTTTTTTTCAGCAAAGCATTTAAGAGGTTTGTACATATTGGGAGGTATCCTTGGAGGTTTATTATATATGGTTGCCTACAATGTATTTCCTTTGTTCAATCAGGAAGTAGCAGTTTCTACACTAGTAGGAGCTTCGGCTTCCGTCTTGGCGATTGTGGCTGCCACTGCTTACCGTGAGCCCAATTACCGGGTACAACTCTTTCTTTTCGGCGCAATCCGTCTCAAATATCTGGCACTCGTTGTTATAGGAATTGACGTATTATCTATCACGTCAAGCAATGCCGGAGGACATATCGCTCACTTGGGCGGCGCTCTTGCCGGACTTTGGTTTGCCGCCAGCCTAAGCAAAGGGGCGGATCTGACCGCATGGATCAACTGGCTTCTGGACGCTTTTATCTCTCTATTCCAGAAAAAGACATGGAAACACAAACCCAAAATGAAAGTACATTACGGAGGAGGCACGACTAGTCGTGAAAAAGATTATGATTACAACGCCCATAAAAAAGCACAGTCCGACGAAATAGACCGCATTCTGGATAAATTGAAAAAATCCGGTTACGACAGTCTGACGACGGAGGAAAAGAAAAGCTTGTTCGATGCAAGCAAAAGATAATAAGATGGAACATATTGGCAAAATTGTCGCATATCTGATATTAGCTATCAACGCTTTCTTCGTAGGAACGCTGATATTGAGCGCTTACAGTCCTTATCTTAATCCGAAATTGAATCCGCTTTCCTCCGGACTAGGGCTTGCATTTCCACTATTTTTGGTAATCAATATCGCTTTTATCATTTTCTGGGTATTCATCAATTACCGGTATGCTTTAGTACCGCTAATCGGTTTTTTGGTTTGCTTTCCGCAGATAAGGACCTATATTCCTTTCAATTCCACTACCAAGACAATCCCAGAAGGAAGTATCAAAATTCTTTCTTATAATGTAATGAATTTCAGCAATTTGGAAAAGAAAGACGGAAAGAATCCAATCTTATCATACCTGGTTAACAGCAAAGCAGATATTATCTGTTTGCAAGAATATAATGCAGCGCAGAATAAGAAATATCTGACAGAAGCAGACATCAAAAAAGCATTGAAAGCATATCCCTATTATTCCGTTCGCCGACAAAACAGAAGCGACGTACAGCTTGCCTGTTTTTCTAAATATCCCATACTTTCAGTATCTCCCATTGATTATGAAAGTACATACAATGGTTCCGTCAAATATGTGCTGGCAGTGAATAATGACACAGTCACTCTGATTAACAACCATTTGGAGTCCAACAAACTTACCAAGGAAGACCGGGGAATGTATGAGGATATGATTAAGGACCCGAACGCCAAGAAGGTAAAAACCGGACTTCGGCAACTGGTCAAAAAATTAGCGGAAGCATCAGCCATCCGCGCTTCGCAGGCAGACTCCGTAAACAAAGCCATTACAGAAAGCAAATATCCGACTATTATAGCGTGTGGTGATTTCAACGACGGCTCTATCTCGTATACTCACCGTATCCTGACTCAAAAATTGGACGACGCATTTACCCAATCCGGCAAAGGATTAGGAATCTCGTATAATCAGAACAAATTCTATTTCCGTATCGACAATATCCTGATAAGCCCTAACCTGAAAGCTTATAACTGCACCGTAGACCGATCTATAAAGGCTTCGGACCACTATCCTATCTGGTGCCATATCAGCAAGCGATAAGAACTGTAAACTCTAATATAAAACACTTATGATGATAAAAAAAACACTAACCATTTTAGCTGCAAGTTGCATGATGTACTCCTGTACTACAAAAACAGAAAGTAATCCTTTCTTTACAGAGTTTCAAACAGAGTATGGTGTTCCTTCTTTCGATAAGATTAAACTGGAACATTACGAACCCGCCTTCCTGAAAGGCATCGAAGAACAAAATCAGAACATCGAGGCTATCATCGAGAGCCCGGAAGTTCCAACATTTGAAAATACAATCGTAGCACTGGACAACAGTGCTCCCATTTTAGACCGTGTCAGTGCTATCTTTTTCAATATGACAGACGCAGAAACGACCGATTCGCTGACCGAGTTGTCTATTAAACTGGCTCCGGTTCTTTCGGAACACGAAGATAATATTTCCTTGAACCAGGCACTTTTCAAACGGATAAACGATGTCTATCAACAAAAAGACTCATTGAACCTGACAATAGAACAACAACGACTGCTAGACAAGACCTATAAAAGCTTTGTCCGCTCCGGAGCCAACCTCGACACAAAACAACAAGCCCGCCTCCGTGAAATCAACAAGGAACTTTCTACACTCGGTATCACCTTCAGCAACAATGTATTGAACGAGAATAATGCTTTCCAACTTTTCGTTGACAAGCAGGAAGACCTTGCCGGCCTGCCGGAATGGTTCTGCCAAAGTGCCGCCGAAGAGGCTAAAGCTGCCGGACAACCGGGAAAATGGTTGTTTACTCTACATAACGCCAGCCGCCTGCCCTTCCTGCAGTATTCAGAAAACCGCCCACTCCGTGAGAAGATGTATAAAGCATATATCAACCGTGGAAATAATAACGATAAGAACGACAATAAAGAAGTAATCAGCAAAATCATTTCCCTCCGTCTGGAAAAGGCGAACTTATTGGGCTTCGATTGCTATGCCAACTTCGTGTTAGACGAAACCATGGCTAAAAATGCTAATAACGTAATGGACCTCCTGAATAATCTATGGAGCTACGCCCTGCCAAAAGCGAAATCGGAGGCCGCAGAACTTCAGCAACTTATGGACAAGGAAGGCAAAGGTGAAAAACTGGAAGCATGGGACTGGTGGTACTACACCGAAAAACTCAGAAAAGAGAAATACAACCTGTCCGAAGAAGACACGAAACCTTACTTCAAATTGGAAAATGTCCGCGAAGGTGCTTTTGCCGTAGCTAATAAACTATATGGTATCACCCTAAGCAAGCTGGAAGATATCCCTACTTATCACCCTGATGTAGAAGTGTTTGAAGTAAAAGACGCCGATGGTTCCCAGCTCGGTATCTTCTATGTAGACTACTTTCCACGTCCTGGAAAAAGCGGCGGAGCATGGATGAGCAACTACCGCGAACAAAGTGGGCCAATCCGTCCGCTAGTATGCAATGTTTGCAGCTTTACCAAACCGATAGGTGACACCCCTTCTCTACTCACAATGGATGAAGTGGAAACACTGTTTCACGAGTTCGGACATGCACTGCACGGCTTGCTCACCCAATGCAAATACAAAGGAACTTCCGGCACCAATGTTGTACGTGATTTTGTAGAACTTCCCTCTCAAATCAACGAACACTGGGCAACCAAACCGGAAGTGTTGAAAATGTATGCCAAGCATTATGCTACCGGTAAAGTAATCCCCGATGAAATCATCGAAAAAATACTTCAGCAGAAAACATTCAACCAAGGATTCATGACTACCGAACTGCTGGCTGCCGCTATCCTTGACATGAACCTGCACATGCTGAAAGATGTAAAGAATTTAGATGCTGTTTCGTACGAAAAAGAAGCTATGGACAAGCTCAATCTTATCTCTGAAATTGCCCCACGTTACCGTGTGACTTACTTCAATCACATCATCGGCGGATATGCAGCCGGCTATTACAGTTACCTGTGGGCTAACGTACTGGATAACGACGCCTTTGAAGCTTTCAAAGAGCATGGGATCTTCGACAAAAACACCGCCGAATTGTTCCGTCGGAACGTGTTGGAGAAGGGTGACAGCGAAGACCCGATGACTCTCTACAAAAATTTCCGTGGCACAGAACCGAGCATGGAGCCACTGCTGAAAAACAGAGGAATGAAATAAATCGGTAAAAAAGCCCTTAAACATCAAATATTTGAGGGCTTATTACACATGAATGTGAAAAAAAAACTATATTTGCAGCCTTGTATGCGGCAAAAAGAACTTGTGTACGACAGAATTTAACTGAAAATTAAATTAAAAAAGTAATCATCATAAATTAAAAGTAAAATGCAAAACAAAGGATTTGTAAAGGTTTTTGCGGTATTACTCACGCTGGTATGCGTGTTCTACCTCTCCTTCTCCTTCGTAACACGCCATTATAACAACAAGGCGAAAGAAATTGCGAACGGCGACATGAAAGTAGAACAAGACTACCTTGACTCTCTCTCCAATGAGAAGGTCTGGCTGGGTAACTGGACGCTGAAACAATGTCGTGAAATGGAGATTAGTTTAGGTTTGGACCTGAAAGGTGGTATGAATGTTATCCTTGAAGTTTCTGTACCTGATGTTATTAAAGCACTGGCTGACAACAAGCCGGACGAAGCTTTCAATAACGCATTGGCAACAGCAGCAAAACAGGCTATCAACAGTCAGGATGATGTAATTACCCTGTTTGTCAAGGAATACCACAGAATTGCTCCGGACGCGAAACTTTCCGAACTATTCGCTACACAACAGTTGAAAGACAAAGTTAGCCAGAAATCAACGGATGCGGAAGTTGAAAAAGTATTGAGAGAAGAAGTAAAAGCGGCTGTTGAGAACTCATTCAACGTACTTCGTACCCGTATCGACCGCTTTGGTGTGGTTCAACCGAACATCCAGAGCCTGGAAGACAAAATGGGACGTATCATGGTAGAATTGCCGGGTATCAAAGAACCGGAACGTGTGAGAAAACTTCTTCAAGGTTCGGCTAACCTGGAATTCTGGGAAACATATACCGCCAAAGAAATTCTTCCGGCTATGCAGTCAGCAGACGCTAAATTGCGTGCAGTGTTAACTCAGGAAACAACTACTGATTCTGTTACAACAGACACTACAAAAGCTGCTGTTCTTACCGAAGCAACTCCGACTAAGAAAGCCGTAAGTGCTGCCGACAGCCTTGCTGCCGCTCTGAAAGGAGACGCCAAACAAGATGATGCAACTGCTGCGAACATGGAAGAGATCAAGAAACAGTATCCTTTGCTGTCTATACTGCAATTAAACTCTAGTGGGCAGGGTCCGGTTATCGGATATGCAAACTACAAGGACACTGCAGACATTAACAAATATCTGGCTATGCCGGAAATCAAAGCAGAACTTCCAAAAGACCTCCGTCTGAAATGGGGTGTTTCTCCTTCCGAATTTGACAAAAAAGGTCAGACTTTCGAATTGTATGCAATCAAATCTACCGAACGCAACGGCAAAGCTCCGTTGGAAGGTGACGTAGTAACAGATGCCAAAGACGAATTCGACCAGTACAGCAAACCGGCTGTCAGCATGTCTATGAATTCTGACGGTGCACGCCGTTGGGCTCAACTGACCAAACAGAATATCGGTCGTGCTATCGCTATCGTTCTTGATAACTATGTATATTCTGCACCGAACGTAAACACTGAGATCACAGGCGGACGTTCACAGATTACAGGTCACTTCACTCCGGAGCAGGCAAAGGACTTAGCTAACGTATTGAAATCAGGTAAGATGCCGGCTCCGGCTCACATCGTACAAGAAGATATCGTAGGTCCGTCACTGGGTCAGGAATCTATCAATGCGGGTATCTTCTCATTTGTTGTTGCTTTGATTCTGTTGATGATTTATATGTGCTCTATGTATGGCATCATCCCGGGTATGGTTGCCAATGGGGCATTGATCCTCAACTTCTTCTTTACACTGGGAATCCTTTCGTCCTTCCAGGCTGCGCTGACAATGTCCGGTATTGCCGGTATGGTGTTGTCACTGGGTATGGCAGTGGATGCGAACGTACTTATCTATGAACGTACAAAAGAAGAACTTCGCGCAGGTAAGGGAGTGAAGAAAGCACTTGCTGACGGTTATTCCAACGCATTCTCGGCTATCTTTGACTCTAACTTGACATCTATCATCACAGGTATCATCCTATTCAACTTCGGTACCGGTCCGATTCGTGGTTTTGCTACGACATTGATTATCGGTATCCTTGTATCCTTCTTTACAGCTGTGTTCATGACTCGTCTGGTTTACGAACACTTCATGAGTAAAGATAAGTGGCTGGGGCTGACATTTACAACTAAGATTTCAAAGAACCTGATGACCAATACACGTTTCGATTTTATGGGTACGAACAAGAAGTCCCTTATTATCGTCAGTGCAGTAATTATCGTTTGTATCAGCTCATTTGCAATCCGTGGCTTGAGTCAGAGTATCGACTTCACCGGTGGACGTAACTTCAAGGTACAGTTCGAAAACCCGGTTGAACCGGAACAAGTACGCGAGCTAATTGCCAGCAAGTTCGGTGATGCTAACGTAAGTGTTATCGCTATCGGTACAGATAAGAAAACAGTACGTATCAGCACAAACTACCGCATCGAAGATGCAGGTAACAACGTGGACTCAGAAATTGAATCATACTTGTATGAAACTCTGAAACCGGTACTGACTCAAAACATTTCTTTGGAAACTTTCATCGATCGTGACAATCATACCGGTGGTAGTATCGTAAGTTCACAGAAAGTAGGTCCGAGTATCGCAGACGATATTAAGACAGGTGCTATCTACTCTGTTGTATTGGCATTGCTTGCTATCGGCCTGTACATCCTACTCCGTTTCCGTAACATTGCTTACAGTATCGGCTCTATTGTGGCCTTGAGTTGTGACACCATTATGATTATCGGTGCTTACTCACTGTTCTGGGGCATCCTGCCGTTCTCTCTGGAAATTGACCAGACATTTATCGGTGCTATCCTGACGGCTATCGGTTACTCTATTAATGATAAAGTGGTAATCTTCGACCGTGTACGCGAGTTCTTCGGCCTGTATCCGAAACGTGACAAACGTCAGTTGTTCAACGACTCTTTGAACACTACACTTGCACGTACTATCAATACATCATTGAGTACATTGATCGTGTTACTGTGTATCTTCATCCTCGGTGGTGATTCAATCCGCAGTTTCGCATTCGCAATGATTCTCGGTGTTGTTATCGGTACATTGTCTTCACTGTTCATTGCATCTCCGATTGCATACAACATGATGAAGAACAAAAAAGTTGTAGTACCGGCAGCTACGGAAGAATAATAAAGTCCAGAAATAGAAAAAGCCTCTTCCGGATGTTCGGAAGAGGCTTTTTCTATTGATTATTAAAACAAATATAAGCTATAAGACGTTAATCTTGAAAGAAGCTATTGTAAAACTTAAAACTTGATACAGCATGAAAGCCTACAACACAACTTCCTATAGATTCCTCTTTGTAGTAGCCTCGAGGGGAATCGAACCCCTATCTAAAGTTTAGGAAACTTCTATTCTATCCGTTGAACTACAAGGCCGTTATAAATTTGCTTGCAAAGATAACGGTTTCTGTTGATTTAACAAGAATAAAAATACAGGTTCCTTTCAGATATTTCAAATATTTGGCGTCAATAGGACAATAAAGTTCGATTTATTTTGATAATTCGATTAACTTTCCGACCTTTGCGCTCACAAATTGAAAGTAAAATCAGTTTTTAAATTAAATATAGTAATTAAAGTTATGGCAGACGAAATGATGGTTAAAGAATTGGAGGAAGTCGTAGTACGTTTCTCCGGCGACTCCGGCGATGGTATGCAGCTGGCAGGCAACATCTTCTCGAACGTGTCGGCTACGGTAGGAAATGACATCTGTACATTCCCCGATTACCCGGCAGACATCCGCGCTCCGCAAGGTTCGTTAACCGGGGTTTCCGGTTTTCAAGTACACATCGGCGCCGGGCAAGTTTACACTCCCGGAGACCGTTGTCACGTATTGGTAGCAATGAATCCTTCCGCACTAAAAACACAAATCAAATTCTGTAAACCGCAAGGACTTATCATCACCGACTCCGACTCATTCGAAGCCAGAGATTTAGAAAAGGCACAATTCAAGACTGACAATCCTTTCGAAGAATTGGGTGTTAAGCAAGAAGTACTTGAAGTACCTATTTCTTCCATGTGTAAAGAAAGCCTGAAGGATTCAGGACTGGACAACAAATCCGTTCTCCGTTGTAAAAATATGTTCGCGCTGGGGTTAGTTTGTTGGTTGTTCAACCGTAACCTGGCAGCAGCCGAGAAAATGCTGCGCGAGAAATTCGCCAAAAAGCCCGAAATTGCAGAAGCCAACATCAAGGTATTGAACGACGGTTTCAACTACGGAGCCAACACTCACGCTTCTGTCTCTACTTATAAGATCGAAAGCAAAGCTCCAAAATCCAAAGGACTTTATACAGATATTAATGGTAATAAGGCAACGTCATACGGCTTGATAGCTGCAGCCGAGAAAGCTGGTCTGGAACTCTACTTGGGTTCTTATCCTATCACTCCGGCCACTGACATTCTGCACGAATTAGCCAAACATAAATCACTGGGCGTAAAAACCGTACAGTGCGAAGACGAAATCGCAGGTTGTGCATCTGCTGTCGGTGCAGCTTTTGCCGGTGCCCTGGCAGTAACTACGACTTCCGGCCCGGGCGTCTGCCTGAAAAGTGAGGCAATGAACCTTGCCGTTATCGGCGAACTTCCACTAGTGATCGTCAACGTACAGCGTGGCGGACCGTCTACCGGTCTTCCTACGAAATCAGAACAGACCGACTTACTGCAAGCTCTCTACGGACGTAACGGTGAAAGCCCGATGCCCGTCATTGCTGCAACATCACCGACCAACTGTTTTGATGCTGCATATATGGCAGCTAAAATCGCTTTGGAACACATGACTCCGGTTGTACTGTTGACTGATGCTTTTGTAGCTAACGGCTCTGCAGCCTGGAAACTTCCTAACTTGGATGAATATCCTGCTATCAATCCACCGTATGTAACTCCTGATATGGCAGGAAACTGGACCCCGTACCAACGTAACGAAGAAACTGGTGTACGCTATTGGGCTATCCCGGGAACAGAGGGCTTCATGCATCGTATCGGTGGTCTTGAAAAGAGTAACGAAACAGGTGCAATCTCTACCGAACCGGAAAATCACAATAAAATGGTTCACCTTCGTCAAGCCAAAGTGGACAAAATTGCAGACTACATCCCCGAGCTCGAAGTATTGGGCGACAAAGATGCAGATTTGCTGATTGTAGGCTGGGGTGGTACTTACGGCCATCTCCGTCTGGCTATGGACTATATGCGCGAACATGGAAAGAAAGTGGCTTTCGCCCACTTCCAATATATCAACCCGCTACCGAAGAACACGGCTGACGTATTACGTAAATATAAAAAGATCGTGGTAGCTGAACAGAACTTGGGACAATTTGCAGGTTACCTGCGCATGAAAGCACCCGGACTGAACATCAGCCAGTTCAACCAAGTGAAAGGACAGCCTTTCGTTACGAGAGAATTGATAGATGCATTTACTAAATTATTGGAGGAATAAGAGATGAGCGATAAAGTATATACCGTACAAGATTATAAATCAGGCCAGCCCCGCTGGTGTCCGGGATGCGGTGACCACGCTTTCCTGAATTCACTGCATAAGGCTATGGCCGAACTGGGAACAGCTCCGCATGATATTGCCGTAATTTCGGGTATCGGTTGTTCTTCCCGTCTGCCTTACTATGTAAATACGTATGGCTTCCACACTATACACGGACGTGCAGCCGCTATTGCAACAGGAGCCAAAGTAGCTAATCCCAATTTGACTATCTGGCAGATTTCCGGTGACGGTGATGGCCTGGCAATCGGTGGTAACCACTTCATCCACGCTGTCCGCCGTAACATTGACTTGAATATGATTCTGCTGAACAACCGCATTTACGGTTTGACCAAGGGACAATATTCACCGACTTCCGAACGTGGATTTGTCAGTAAATCATCTCCTTACGGAACAGTAGAAGACCCATTCCATCCGGCAGAACTTGCTTTCGGCGCACGTGGACGTTTCTTTGCACGCTGTATCGCTGTAGACGGTGCCGCTTCCGTAGAAGTATTGAAAGCAGCAGCCGCTCATAAAGGTGCTTCGGTTGTCGAAGTTCTGCAAAACTGTGTTATTTTCAACGACGGAACTCATGCCAGCGTTGCAACCAAAGAAGGACGTGCCAAGAACGCGATCTATCTGGAACATGGTAAACCGATGTTGTTCGGTGAAAACAAAGAATTCGGATTAATGCAGGAAGGTTTCGGACTGAAAGTAGTGAAACTCGGTGAAAACGGTATCACAGAAAAAGATATTCTTATCCACGATGCACACTGCCAGGACAATACACTTCAACTGAAACTGGCCTTGATGGAAGGTCCCGACTTCCCGATTGCACTCGGTGTAATCCGCGATGTAGATGCTCCGACCTACAATGATGCAGTTACAGAACAAATCGAAGAAATCAAAGGCAAGAAGAAATACCACAATTTCCAAGAGCTGTTGATGACTAATGATACTTGGGAAGTGAAGTAAATTCATAATTTATCTAATAACAAAGGCGTAGAGTGAGAACTGGTTCTCTTTCTACGCCTTTATTTATTATCCACCATAATTCAGCCATTCTGCCGATCAAACTATGTACGAACTCTCTTGAGATGAGCAGAGCAATTCCCCTACCGCCATATGGAATTTGAAATTCATAAAATATATCCTTTTATTCTATTGATAGATATCCGTTCCAAATGCCCAACCCAAATAATTTGCCTCCAGCACCTTATCTACTTTATCAAACACGACTGTGAATGGATGCTTCAAGTTACAATGAAGATTAGTTATTTGCTTCTCATTTGCTTTGACCTTCAGTTTATTTCCTTGCTTTTCAATAATACAGTTGTATCCGACAACCGAGCCGTCCGGACGTTCTACAATAAAGGCGTTAGTAAGCATAGATTCAGCAATACACTTGAATACTTCGTGCACATCGTTATCCTGTGTATTAATTGTCTGCCAATCACTAACCATATTCACATATTGTTCACCTATAATAAATTCGCGTGTATCATAGAGTTCAGGATGTGGATTTCCAAAACTCAATGAATCTTGTGTCACATGTGTATCAGCACTGCAAGCCTGTTTTACTTTCAGATACGGATCTACAACAAATGCCCAGCGAAGATTTCCTGTACGATAATCAATCAGATGAGAAAAAGCTCCCATCGCATTATAAGTTTCTTTCAACCAGCGTTCTTCACCTGTCAGCAGATAAGCATAATAGGTAGCGTAACCACGCCAGCCGCTCCAACCGTGAGGAGAGTTGAACATGTTCGGCAACATCTGCACGTCATATTGTGCTTCCCAATAACGCATGGTTCCACCCCTCCGGCGGGCATCGGGGACTCGCAGTTGGGTAAGACAATCATGACTCTCCAGAATTTGTAACATAGCGTCTGTATAATGTTTACGCACCTTTTCGTCTTTCTGCATCAATCCCAGCATTCCAATCTGAAGTGCAGAACAGGAAATCATTCCATCCTCAAAAGTAAGTTCTCCTTCTGTTTCAAAGTCACCTTGTGAAGCAACCAACTGGTCGATAGCACGTTTGGCAGATTGATAATGGCGCTCCGCCGCCTCTGCCCATACAGTATTCTTCTTGCCTAACTCACGTTCGACCAAAGTAAGTTCCAGCATACTTTTCGCTACATAGATAACGCTGGTATAAATAATATGATGATTGACATAGGCACCATCTTCACGTTGCCAATTGTTCATCAACCAGTCTGCCAAACGAGAAGCCTTCTGTAAGTCGGCTATATCACCATAAGCTTGATATTTGTCTACTAACAAACCTATTGTCCCCGAAGTATTCTGTATGCGTGAAGCGTGGTACTTAGGCTCCATCTTTTGTTGATCATGTAACAAGCCGAATAAATAATCAAAGCGATCACGTAAAGCTTTATCCAGTTGTTTATCCGGAAAATATTGTGCAGCAATAAAAGAAGAATGGAAGCCATACCAACTTTCTATGTGTGAAGTAGCTTTCTGGTGATATTTCAAAGCATTCCGACGTGCCTGTTCCATAGTCCATTTCCAGTCATGATGTACTGAAAGAATACCTTCTGTTTCTTTTCCATTGTCCCTGACACGTACTGTATACAACCCGACATCCGGCAGTACACACGACACTTGCTTTACTCCCTCTCCCTGTGTCCGGATATTGACCTTCAACTCCTGCCCTTTATCATCCAACACTTTGATATCTTTAGAACCAGACAGAACTTCAAAAGATGCGGTTTCTCCCGGAACATAAGTCGTCCGATCAATAGAGATCATCGGTATGCCAGTCGCCTTATGTATAACGTGTTCAAATTCCCCCAACGGATTTATATCCATGAGCACAATAGTCCAGCTCTTGATCTCCCCTTGTTTCAGCATCCACAAATCTTGTGGATTGCGTTCGGGCAAAGGTAATGCATTCATCAAATCCAGATTTAATGACTCTATCCGGTGCCCCATAAACCAATGTGGAGGTGGATCTTGATAACCCAGATTGTAAGCCACACTCCATGAAGCTACAGGCTGTGGCGATACAATTCCCAAAGCGTGTCCTGCAGGGGTTTGCAGATAACCGTAGAAATGTGTCTTTTCATTGCGCATCAGCGTTGGGAAATATTTTCCAAACCAGTCCGGATACTTATCCATATAAGTATCGATTCCCAATTTCAGTCCCGCCTTTGTCGGTTGAAAAGGTACATTCCCTTTGTTTTCAAGAGTAACTTTCAAAGCCGGCTGCCCTTTCCATGACTGATACGTTAGACGGCATTCCACCTGGTCTATCGTACTCCGATAAGAAAGATATCCGTCAGGTATCCAAGCTGCGGTAATTTCTTTACCACTGATTTCAGCATAAAAAGAAGGACCACAGTTACCTTGCCCAGAACGAAAGAAAGGAATGGTGTCATTACCTTTCTTATCCTTGAAGATAATCTGTTCCAAATAGCCCTTGTCTGAAATGCGAGCTTCCCATCCGGTATGTTTCCATACGGTAGACTGAGAAAAGGCACCCATACTACATAACAAGCTTCCTAGCAGGAAATAATTTTTTATCATTTATATATCAGTGTTTTGTATAGTAAATCACACTTCCCCTATATAAGGGAATTAAGGGAAAGTGTGATATGTATATGTCTATTTATGGCAACTCAATTACCAATTAGGATTCTGTACCAATTTCGGATTCTTGTTCAAATATTCCTGCTGAATCGGATAGAGGTAGCCTTCTTCTTTAAATACGAATGGCATCATGTCTGCCTTAACTTCCCTATTAAATTCTTCAGCTGTTGTACAAATTACTTTTTCAATTAACAAAATCGAGCCAAATATACAAGTATATCATCAATTACAAAAATAATAAGGCTTTAAAAGTTTTCAAATATAGGAAAGTTTCCACAAGAGAAGTTCCGCATCCGACTATAAAAGTCTTTTACTCAAATAGCGTACCGGATACCACACAGAAAGGAATCCGACAGTCAGAACGGTTATGAAGACAAGCACAACATCCCACGCATGAACACTGACAGGGTAGGCGTCCACGATAAAAGTACCACCGCCTCCACCTAGCGAAATTACGCCAAATTTCTGCTGGACAAAACATAAAATTAATCCGAGAATAATACCGGAGATAGCACCAAAAAGAGAAATAAGACGTCCCTCAAATAAGAATATCCGGGAAATAAGTTTATCATTAGCCCCCAGACTGCGTAATGTTACAACATCATCTTTTTTATCCAGTATCAGCATAGAAAGAGAACCGATCACATTAAAACAGGCAATCATAAGGATAAAAGTCAAAAATAGATAGGAGATCAGTTTCTCAATTTCCATAATACGGAACACATCCGCCTGCTGCTGATAACGGTCCTGAACAACAAAATCATCTCCCAACATTTTTTCGATCTTAGATTGTACAGATGAGACGTTTGCACCGGATTTTAATTTCAGCTCTATCGCAGAAACCTCCGTGGTATAATCCAGCAGTTGTCGGATAAAATCAAGAGAGGTAAGAATATATTTACCATCATACAGCTGTTGATTCACGACAAACACCACTCCGGGAGAATAAAGATAGTCACGTTTAAAGGAAGCACCGGGATTTGCCATATTTACTTTGGCATTCCGTTTGGGAAGATAAACCTGAAGCGGATCGACAAATTCCAATCCTGTACCTAAAGTGGCCACGAGTTCCACTCCCATAATCCCGTAATTCACAATCGAATCATGCAAGAGAAACTCACCGGCTCCATAAAGTATACTGTCAATCTCGGTCAATTCCTCAAAGTTATCTTCTACACCCTTCAAAACAGCCATAGTCTGACGGTCTTTATACTGTACCATTGCATTCTCTTCGAGCGTTTCTGTAGATACAGCCACTTCGGGAAGCGCACAAACAGCGCGAATCCGTTCATCTTGCCCGTCAAAAACCTTCCCTTCACGAACCACAATTTTCAACTGCGGATCGAAAGCGGTGAAAAAGCTGGCCACCATATCCTGAAAGCCGTTAAAAACAGAGAGTGTACAGATCAACGCCAATGTAGCAAGGGCCACTCCGCACACAGAAATGCCGGATATGATATTAATAGCATTATGTTTCTTTTTCGAAAAAAGATAACGCCGGGCTATATAGAAGGGGAAATTCACCTCTGCAATGAATTATTTCATTTCAGCAATGAGTCAATCTTCTCGATATAATCCAACGAATCATCCACAAAGAACTTCAGTTCAGGGATAATACGTAGCTGATAACGAACACGAGTACCCAGTTCATAACGAATGGATTTCATATTATCATTGATATTCTTCACCATTTCTTCTGCTTTCTCAGAAGGAAAAACACTGAGATAAACACGGGCAATACTCATATCCGGACTAATGCGCACAGCACTAACCGATACCAACGTCCCATGCATCGCCTTTGTCTGCAACAGGAATATCTCACTCAGTTCTTTCTGCAACAAGCGGGATATCTTATTCTGTCTAGTTGTTTCCATAAATCTACTCCTTTACTTTTTTCTTATAATCGTTAACCCATCACGTAAGGGTAATATTACTTTCTCCACCCGTTCATCTTTGGCTACAAGATCATTAAAAGCCTTAATGCCGATTGTCTGGGCATCCGTATTACGGGGTTGTTCCAGCACATGACCATCCCACAGCGTATTGTCAGCTATCATGTATCCTCCTTCGGAAAGATGAGCCAACGTCATTTCGTAATACTCAATATATTTACGTTTATCACCGTCAATAAAAGCCAGATCAAACGTAACGCCCAAATCGGGAACAAGTTCCAAGGCATCACCTATATAGAAACGGATTTTATCTGCAAATGGCGATTTTTCAAGCCACGGACGGGTAAAGTCCTCTTGTTCATCATTTATTTCAAAGGTATGCAACATTCCGCCCTCCGACAAACCTTCTGCCAGACAAAGAGCGGAATATCCGCTATACGTCCCGATCTCCAGTATCTGCCGAGGCCGAATCATCTTCACAAACATCTTCAACATCCGCCCCTGCAAATGCCCGGAAGCCATACGGGGACGAAGCAATTTTACGTGCGTATCCCGATACAGCGCTTTCAAATAATCGCTTTCGGGATCAATATGTTGCAGAATATATTCGTCAATAGATTCAGTCTCTTGCATACAGCCTGTTCTTTTTACAGATAACGGTTATTATTAGGCAATACGGTATCTTCCGCATGCTTCAACGCATCCTCCACCACATTTATTTCGAGGAAGGAAGTTTGCGTACCTTCTTTACCACTACTCAAATAGCCTACCATATCCGTTGGCTGCAAACGTCCTTCTTTCAACAGGCGGCGCAGGGCTGCAAAATAGTATTCCTGCCCGTTTGCGAGTTCCGGCATATAGATCGCTTCCACACCATAAGAAAGAGCCAGATGTCGCATCGTCTTTTCCTTATAACAAATAGCCAATACCGGATACTTGCCACGGAAAGCAGCCAGATTACGTGCTGTACGTCCGCTATAACTGTCGGTAATGATCGCACGTATCTTTAACTTAGATGTAGCTTTTACAGCCTGCTTGGCAAGGAAAGCCGTAACATCATTACTGTTTTCATCCAACGGGATACGAATATCATTTTCTTCCAGTTTATCTTTTTCAGCCTGAGCCGCAATCTTAGTCATTGTTTTCACCGCATCCACCGGATACTTACCATAAGCAGTTTCACCACTCAACATCAAAGCGTCCGTACGATAATAAATTGCATTGGCAATGTCAGTAACTTCCGCACGAGTAGGACGAGGATTGTTAATCATCGTATGCAACATTTGCGTAGCAACGATCACCGGCTTCTTTGCCAGGATACATTTACGAATCAGCACACGCTGGATTCCCGGAATGCGTTCCTGAGGGACCTCAATACCTAAATCACCACGGGCAACCATAACGCCGTCGGCTACTTCCAGTATCTCATCAATATTATCTACGCCTTCCTGATTTTCAATCTTGGCAATAATCTTAATGTCACTATTATGAGCATCCAGAATCGCACGAATATCAAGTACATCCTGACGATTGCGCACGAAAGAGTGAGCGATAAAATCAATATCCTTTTCGATAGCATAAAGGATATTGTTACGGTCTTTTTCCGTCAAGGAAGGAAGATTGATACGAACACCCGGAACATTCACGCTCTTACGGCTTCCCAAAGTAGCTTCGTTCTTCACTTCACAAAGCAAATAATCAGCGGTTTTATCAATGACTTCCAGTTCCAGATCACCATCGTCAATCAAAATCGTACCACCGATATTCAAATCGTGTACAAAATTGGGATATGAAACAGCAATACACTCACGGGTAGTTTCAAGTTCCGGATTACCTACAATCTTTACTTTTTCACCTATTTTATATGGAATCGGTTCTGCATTGGCAGTCGTACGGACTTCCGGTCCTTTCGTATCCATTAGAATCGCAATACGATTGGACACGGTACGTACATTTGCAATCAGAGCTTCAAAACCTTCACGGCTGGCGTGCGCAGTATT
>OGFD01000923.1_pt1 | contig 16807 bp, 9 predicted proteins | sample 1570851 | NCBI WGS metagenome assembly OGFD01 (sample SAMEA2582077, study PRJEB24529) | metagenome | biome: Human gut stool | place: China | collected 2011
ATCCCCACAATTCCAGCATAACCGGTCAAATCGCCCGGAACTCCCGCATTTACATCCTGTCCCAGATTGGTCTGCTGCTGCATTCGGTTTCCAATCGACAATTCATATCCCTCAGAGCGAGTCAATTCCTTTACGTAATAGTCCCCCAGGATCAGCGGTCTTCCAATCCAACAGTTTCCATTCGCCAGTTTATAATCCGGATAAGTTCTTACCACATCTGCGTCTGCCGTATACTCATCGTATGTTTCTGCATGATCATAGAGATTTTGTGGAGATGCTGCATTCCAGCCCTGGCCGCGATCCACGATCTCACCCTCTTCATAGTCATAGATCATTCCTGGGGCTTCCGTAAAGGCCATAAACGAAGCATCGCCGTTTTTATCCGTTGTCGTGACTGCCACCAGATCATTTGCCATATAAACGGTTCCCGTTTTTCCGTCCGGATGAATGATATCCGCTGCTGCAAACAGGCCGTATACCGCTCCTTCTAAAGTGGCGTCTCCCTGAGAATCTCCATAGGAATCATATGCGTCGTTTGCCCCATTTTCCAGATCCAAATCCCGCTTATTGATATGGATTTCTCCCTCCGTCCGGTGGTCATAGATACGCCACATATTTCCGCCCCCATCTTCATCATTGCAGTGACTGAAATTGTCCGCCGAGCCTGATGTAATAAGTACGCCCACACTCGGTGAACCTTTTGCCGTGCTGTAGGCACTTTCAAATAATTCTTTACCAGATCCTGAAAGCTGCGCATAAAGGGAAATGTCCGGTTCATCACTTCCGGATACAGTCAGACCACCCTCATCCCTCTGCTTTGTAAATTCCACATACGCCACATAGGTCGCATTGGAATCTGACGCAAGATCTACCTTCCTGCCGCCAAGAGCCTCTATCTCACTGATCCGTTCTTCATCCTCGATAAATTCCTGTTCATCTTCAATATCGTCATCAAGGAATTCTTCTGAATCAATGTCTGCCAATTCTTCTTTTGATGGATTTTCCTCATTTTTTAAATCACGATTATCTTTTACAACATCCTGAATTGGCGTTTCTTCTTTAGACGGTCTTCTTTCCTCTTCATCAGAAACATCCTCAGAATCATCGTCCTTTGTTTCCCTGGCAGAAACCGACTCTTTTTCTATATCACTGCCTGCAGCATTCTCTGTTGTCTCTGCGTAAACAGTCATAATACCGAAAAGTTTTTGAATGCCTTTTTCAATCCAGCCGGAAAATACCTTTCCTTCAAAGGTTTCCAATCTCGCAGACACATCTCCAACCGCGCTGTCCAGCTCTTTAGAAGCTGCGTCATCCACACTGCCTAAATTTTCCAGGTCTCCAGAGCTATTACCTGTTTCGGAATCATTTTTCTCAGGCTCATCTTTTGAGTCCGTATCTGATATTCCGCCGTCAGGGTTCTCTACCTCACCTTTATCCTCCTGATTTTCCTCATCCTTATCCGAAGCTTCCGTGGAATCCAAAATTTCATCATCGGAACCCGATGAATCTTTATTATCACTGTCGTCGGAATCCGTTGTTTCATCTTCTCTGTCCACCGTCTCATGATCCTGAAATTCCTCATTATCTGATTTTTTTGTATCCGCAGCCGAGCCATCCACACGCTCCGGTGCCTTTGTTTCTTCAAGCTCCACTTCTTTTTCGATCTTAAATATTTTTGTAAAAAATGAAATGGCCTTTGAAAGAATTCCTTCTTTCTTCTCTTTCTCCAGTGCCGGAACATCCAGATCTTCTCCCGTCAGCTCCGCATACTCGGACTCCGTGATACTATGAACGGCGCCCTGCTCCACTCTACTCGTGAAAGAATCTGTCTCTGGAGTAGCATCTTCGTTGATCTGGATCTGATTGCTGTATTCATTCGCGAAAAATGAATTTGCACCATTTTCCGAAGAATCTGTTGTGATCACCTCAATTGGCAGGTCATCATTATGCAGATCGTGGAGAATATACCCATTTCGCGCAGTATCTTCCTGATAGGTATAGCTGTATTTCAAAGCAATAAATTTATTGTATGTCGCCTCTGCATCCTGCTTACAGCCAGAATTCACATAGGAATCCTCCCCGGATGCCGAACTGGTCGGCCCTGCATTCGGAGTGCTTCCCTCCTCGCCGCCGCTTGATGCAATGGAAGAGATTTCTCCCTGGCTGACTTCCCACATCAGCCAATGAAAGTGGACTCCCTCATAGGTACCTACAGATGCAGTTTCGTCGCACGCATCAAAACATTCCAGCCAGCCACTTGCAAGTCTTCGGTTTTCTTCCTTTGCTTCATCAATTTCGTCCTGATTTGTAACTTCTCCTTCCTCATCTTCTTCCTCTTCCGGGACTTCGACAAAAACCGGTGCCGGATGTCCATCACAGAAGGTTTTATCGTAATGATATTTATGCTCAACAGTATTGGATGCATAGCCTTCTTCATTGGTCGTAACGGTCGCAACAAACCGATAATCATCCCATACAACCGGATTATCCAGATATTTTGACAGATACGTTTCATGATCTGTTCCACCATACAGTTCTACCGCACCGTCACGTTCCAGATTGACCTGGTCCTTATCATCAAAACGCTCATAAAGCCGGAAACTTGATCCCTCCAGAGTTTCCCCCGTTTCATGATCATACTTAGTCAGCTGCGTATTATAAGTAGAAGTCCAGTCCTCCTCATGCCGATAGCAGTTAAATTCAAGGCTGCCACTGCTGGATCTTCCTGACGGATACGATGGCGTATTTCCACCATTTCCACCAAAGCCTTGCTGGCCCCAGAAAATTCCCGTACCAAAAACTCCTGATGCTCCCACAGACGCATAATACGCACTGCTGGGAAGCGCCATTTCAACATATGCCAGTCTCTGATGCTGCTGGGCCGGCACTAACCCAATTCTCGGGAATTTCTTGTGCTGACCAGCACACTGCTGAAGCACCCACAGCTGCAGGCACTGTTCATACAAATCTCTGGCCGAAGCAAATGTTCCCATTGCCGTTTCATACCTTGTTCCTATTGGATCAAACTGCACATATAACGGAGTCGGGCTATTTCCAGGATTGGTAAAGGTGATCTCCGCATCCGTTTCTACATACATCCCCACATTCGCAATTTAAGATAAATAGGACCCAGCCTCCCCCGTTGCAGAAAATTTCAACGGTACCGACTGGATAAACCCGGCATCAGAGCCGTCCTGCGCAAACTTAATACTCATGGTGCCATCTGCCGCTACCGCTGTTTCCGGAGTGGTATGGCCTACCAGAGTTGCCGGAACCAGTCCACCCATTGTAGCCCCAGCGGAACTGCTACTTAGTAACCCGGCTGTTTCTAACAATTTGTCCGCATTATCACTCCAGACCTTTACCCACGGATATTTTGCCCTGGTGACAGCACTGTGTAAATATAGCTTTAGATCATCCTTTGATACTGGTGATGTCATTGGCAACAACCCCAATGATACCGCTGCCTTCTGAAGCTGGTTTAACGCTTTATTAAGATCCTGGCTAGCACCTTGACTCACTTCTAATGATAACAATGCAAAAAATATCTGCCCGGTCTCTGCTTCACTCAGTGACACATACGGGCTTACATACACATATCTGTCTGCTACTCCCAATGCATTATTGGGTGACATTCCATCAATACAATACTGGCGAAATCCTGAGCTCTTAATATAAGCCTGCATCGTATCACCATATGTCGCAGCTTCACTGGAAATAAAAAATGCCGGTATGTTATTCAACACTGGAGCCGTGCTGAGAATAAATGCAAGCATCCCTGCACAAATTCGCTTTTTGTTCCTTCGGAGTTTTTTCATCTTTCTTTATCTACTCTCTTTCCCTTTTTATAATTTAAAAAAGCAGGCAATCAAAATTGATAGCCTGCTCACAAATATCTATTCTATTATTTCCAAAGATTTCCGTATTCTTCATAGCTCATTCCCAACTGCGACTGGATCTGTTCGTCTGTATAGTCTGGGAATAAATAATGAAAATACTCTCTCCATGTAATTTCACCTTTTTGGGCTTTTTCTCCCATATCTAACTGTTCCTGTAATTTTTGCGCTTCTTCTGATGCAAAATACTCGTTTTTATACCGGTCTCTCTCAGCCGCATAATCAACGGCCTTGCAGTTCTTCACCCCATTATTAGTTGGATCAACTACATACCAGATTTCTCCAATCTGTACCAAACACCGCTTGTGGTAGGCCGAAGACTGGTATGCTTCACATCTGACACCTACCAGCTTACAAAGCTCTGCCAGTTCATTGGAAAACTGTTCACACATCCCATGTCCGGTACGAAGAACCAGCCACCGTTCTTTACTGCGATTGTATCCCGCATCCGCATCATAGACATTTCCATGGTATGCTGCCCCGACTCTTTCAAAAGCTTTCTGATATCTGGTATATTCATCTGCATGGATCCAGTCAAAACTATGAAGAAATTCCTGCAAAAGTGGATATGCCTCATCCATGTAATTGTTGTATGGTGTCTTATACTCTCCATGCACATTTAAAATGCTCTGTTCCCTTTCTTCCGGAGAATTGTACCATTCTTTTAAGTAATATTCCGGATCCGTAATTTCTGGATGCTGATCACTGAAAATAAAACCGCTGCCCATTACATCCGTTAAGTCAGCTCCCGGTAAACATACAGTATCGGCACTGACTTCTGCTGCCACTTCTGAAGTCCCAGCGTATGCTGACATATTCATAAACATCGCTGCGGTCAAAGCCGCACACAAAATGGTTAGTCTTTTCATAAAGCTTCTCCCCTCTTCTCTGCTATAATCACTGTATACGATCCATGATGATATGTAAACTACCAACCTGATCCAAAGGCCCTTTTGAACAAAAATCATGACTATCGAACATCAATTATAGAAATTTCTTTCTCTTCCCATGCTGCGGAATATGAATACTCCAAATCTGTCTAAATAAAAAACAGGTCACCAAACGATAGCCTGTTTCTCCTATAGCCTAATTTGCATGCACCATGTTTTTTAAATACTCAGCGAGCATATATAATGGAACATTAATAAGCCAGTCTTCTTTTTTATAATTTGCCATGCTGCTTCGAACCGCCATGTCCGGCTGATATTTATCACAAAAAGCTTTCAGGCTCTTTGCACGAAGATTTTGTTCCGCTTTTACTTCAATCGGGATGCAATCAAGATCTCCCTGTAACATGAAATCAATTTCACCCGTTGAACGCTCTGTCGCAAAATAATAAAGTGGATATCCAGCTGCATGCAACTCCTGCGCGACATACTGCTCTGTGAGCGCCCCTTTGAACTCTTCAAAAATACGGCTGCCGTCAAGCAACAATCTGGCCGATAAACCGGCCTTCGCTGTTAATAATCCCACATCAAACATGAACATCTTGAAACTGTTCATCTCCATATATGCAATAAGTGGAATATCCGGCTTTGATACCCTGTAGCTTCTCAAAATCAATCCTGCATCTTCTAGCCACTGTATTGCAAGCTCAAAATCTTTAGCCCGTGCTCCTTCGCGCAGCGCACCGTACATGAACTTTCGGTTTTCCTTCGCCAGTTGTGACGGAATTGAATTCCAGACCATCATAATACGCGGAACAACATCTTTGGGAGCATGCTTGCTGAAATCTTCCTCATAGTACGTGAGAAGATTGTTCTGGCTCTCACGAACTTCATACAGATCATCGGAATCAATATAAGTCTGTACCACCTCTGGCATTCCGCCCACATAGTAATACTTCTTCAACAGATCCACATACTTTCCTGCATATGCATTGATCAGCTCATAGTCCTGGGCCTTAAATGTTTCATACAGCCCATTTTCACCAACCGCCAAAAGAAATTCACTAAAACTCATTGGACAGAGTTTTAAAAAATCCACTTTTCCCACCGGAAAGGATGTTCCCTGATGCAATGCAACACCGAGCAATGAACCGGCTGCAATAATAAAATACTGTGGCGCGTTCTCATAAAAATACTTTAAAGATGCCAGAGCCTTTGGTGCTTCCTGAATCTCATCAAAAATAATCAGGGTATTCTCTGCCTGAAAACTTTTTCCGTATTCTATTTTAATTGCTGACAGAATCCTCTTTAAATCAAAATCCAGTTCAAATACGTCCTTCATCGCCTTATTATTATCAAAATTAATATAGACGGTATTTTCATAGAATCTAGCTCCAAATTCCTTCATGATCCATGTTTTACCGACCTGTCTTGCCCCCTGTATGATCAAAGGCTTTCTATTTTTTTTCTTCATCCACCGTTCCAACTTAGTAAACAGTTCTCTTTCCATAAAAAACCTCCTCCAAAACGCATATGTTTCCTACCGCCGTTTTAATTATAACATTTTTTCGGCTGTAATTCTAATTATTTTAACATTTTTTCGGACGTTATTTTATAAATCTTAACATTTTTTCGGCTGTTAACATGGAATATGAAACATTTTTTCGGTGCTTCCAGTATTTCAATTATAGTCAAAAAACGTTATTCATATTCCGCAGCATGGGAATTTTCCATACTGCATATTCTTTTGCTATCATACTATTCAGTTTTCAAGGTACACACCGCGCCTGCGGAAACTGAACCGTATCCCTTTGACAGCATACGATTCCCTGCATTGTTATTGCTGCTCATCCTTACTCTTTTCTTTCTCTGTCAAGCCAACTTTTCTTACATAATCCCGCATCTTTTCTTCCCTGTCATCAACCCTCTTTTTTAGAATTTCATACAATTCAAAAAGTAATTTCCAATCTTTTGCGGATTCTTCATCTTGCTTGTTTCCCGGCTTTTCCAACGGCAGCTCCCCCTGTGTATGGTCACTTATTTTTTGATGGCGGTGCCCTTAGCAGGGCACCACCAAAATAATAAATACACCTGGTATATTTATTTTGTCTGAACTACTCCATTCACAACCCAGATACCATCTTCATTTAACTGATATCCGTCAATTTCACAATTTCTTTTCATGGCTCCTCTGGTTCCATCAGAGACTGGGTTAAAGTAATAGCACATTCCGTCGATCCAGTACCAACCGGTTACCATACGTCCCTGTGTGCCATCCGATACCGGGTTCAAATAGTATCTGTTTCCATCGACATCTGTAAACCAGCCTGTCACCATATAACCGGATTCATCAAACTGGAACCAGTCATATTCCTGCTGACCTTTGGTTTTATCCGCATATGGATTATAAATTGCTGCCCATTCAGATGCATAAGTACGAGTATCATCGCGGAACGTCCATTTGTGCTGCTCTGCTTCTGTCCATGTTCCTCGCACAACATATTCCGGCAGACTGCTGGCAGCAGGTGTTGTTCCAGAAGTGGCTACTGTCTTTGAGCTGTGGCTTCCGCCACCGCCACCACCTCCACCGCCGCCGCTGGAGGATGATGAATAGGTTGTCTGGTCGGATACTGTAATTTTTAATGTCACAACGGTGCTGTCTGAACCAGTCGCATCCGTTCCGGTAATAACCGCCTGAATTGTTCCCGTATACGGACTTACACACGCCTTTCTGATCCACTTCAGACCAGCATCCTGAACTGGCCGGATCGTTCCGTCTGCAGAAACCTGCAGCACAGATGTATTGGAAGAACTGTAAGTAACCGGTCGTTTTTCCTGATATGTTGTTGCAATCACCTGTTTCTGCGGCATATCACCAAATGTATAGGTTGGAGCGTTTCTTCTTCCGGTCATCGTGAGTACCAGATCCAGAGTTTCTGTTTCCGGCATCTCAATACACCTTGCAGCATAATTTAAAACGACCGTGGTTTCGCCCACTTTCTGACCGTCAACAGTCGTTGCAATCGCTTTGATCGTCTTGGTTCCAGTATACGGCGCTACATGCTCAGCATCCTTAATCCACTGTGCATTTGGATTCGGTGCCAGAAGACCGGTCTGGGAAATACTTGCCACATCCGTATCCGATACGGACCAGATTACTTCACGGTTATATGGTGTATGTAAAGCATCTGAACTACAATCCGGCAGTACGGTGCAGCTAAGCTGTACCGGATCAAATCCAGTCCGGGTTTTCACTGCAGAATTAATATCACCCTCTTTGGTTGCCTGAAGATCAAATTTCACCTGTTGCTGGCCCATCTGAACACTTTCCGGGTGAATGACGGTCTCATCCACTGTGACAAATTTCAATGTAACCTCGCAGTCTGCGGTCTGGTGGCCATTCGTAGCATCCTCACTGGTAACGGTCACATGCTCTACCTGCGTTGCTGTTCCGGAGAGCTTCTCATAAGGATCCGCATCCCGCTTCTGATTATCTGCATTAATGACATTCTGGATCCATGCAGGGTTATCAGCGCCATTCGGATCATACTTTGCTTCCACTTTCAACTCATGCTCAAAGCTTCCCTGTGGAGTAATCTTTAAATACTGTTTGGGATTCTCATCTTCCCAACGCACATTCTGGGTAAAACTCTGGGCCGGTCTGAGACTTGCTGCCAGGATCTGCGGTTCATCTGCAAAAATGGTTTCTGTCGGATTTTTCCGGTCTCCAGTGAGTTTCCTGGTAATGGTATAAGTGATATTGTTCTTGTTTAATTCCACTCCTTCAACGCGGAGCGTTGTCTCATCCACAATCTTAAAATCAACCGTGACGGTCACATTTCCGTAAACAGATTTATGATCCGGTGAGGTGTCTGCATTGGTTGAAGCTGTCAAAATTGCATTTTTGCTGGTTACAGTAGCTGGAATTGCGCTTAAGTAGTTATTATCCTGCTGCGCTTTTACCGCTTTATTTAACAGGCCATTGATCCAACTGCCGGCCATATTCGGTTTGATCTTTGCAGCCGTCTCCACATAACCTGCATCGGATGCATTTACCACAAGATCGGAATCGTCAATGCTCCAGCTGTGTGTTTTATCCGTACTTGCTCCGGTATCATTGTGTACAGCATTTACAGTAACCGGATTAACATTGATCGCAGAAAGATCATTTCCGGTATACGTTGCAAGCTGATTGTTGTTGCCATCCAATACTACTGTCTGCACCGTCGGATTTTTCCGGTCCCCGGTCCGGGTCTGTACCACATGGAACGTCACATTGGCCGGATCCATGGAAAGTTTTGAGGTTGTCCTGATGTACTCTACATCCAGCTCTGTGCTATGCTCTGGCATTTCAAACGTATATCCCCCACCGGTCTGATACGTCATATCCTGCGGATTTCCGTCCTCATCCGTATAGGTTGGTGGCTTTACGCCGCCAGGCTCATTTTCATCCGTTACCATCTGATAAATGCTTCCATTTGTATTCTTGGCTGCGGTCGTTACATGGACCGTTTCTCCCGGTCTGACAGCAGCAGAACTATCTTTATCGATGATCCGGTAAAAACTGTTGGCACCTCCCGGATATGCCGTAAAAGTAGCCACATCCTGATCAAATGTGCCATTGGAATTTGCCACATCTACACGACTAACCGACAATAAATAGCCTTGCACCGGCTGCCCATATGTTCCCGGTGCATAATGATCAATGGAAAATGGCAGGCCATTTTCGTAATCTGCTACCGTAAAATCCCGATCCAGTCTGGTAACTACAATATTGCGGATTCCGTCTTCCAGTTCTTCATAGAAATATCTGCTGGCATCATAGGTTTCATTGGCTCCATTTTTCAAATAGTAGTGAACTTCATTATCATTCCAATATCCGATGTGGGCCGCATCGGTAACGGTCGTATCTGATGATTTTCCACTTCCGACAATCGCTTTTGTCTTATTGGCTACGGTCGTGAACCAGTACGCCAGGTTCTTCCCAGAGGTTGTGCCATATTTCATATCAACGGAATCTTTGCGGGTACCGATAAAGATGCCTTCTCTTGCTGTTCCCGCATTTGTCTTTCCGATCTCTCCAAACATGCGGGCAACAACAATTTCTCCGCCTTCATAATAACCAGTGATACCGCCAACCGCATAGGCACCGTTTCCGCCAATTGTTCCGTCCACGGACACATTGTAAAGGGATGTACCGCTGCTCATTGCTCCGACGATACCGCCTACATAATATCTGCCCAGGATATTATTTCCGGTCGCGGATACACTGGTATCAACGATATAGGCATTGCTCACCTCACCGGCAATACCGCCCGTTTTACTGGTAGCACCGAGGTTCACTGTATTCACGGTTGCTGTTACATTTTCGATCGTAGCCCTGGAGCCAGAACTGCTTCCGAAAATTTTTCCAGCCAGACCACCTACCGCTGCATCAGAAGCATAACCACCAGATGATGTATTGGCAGCAGCAGTTCCTTCAACTGTCACGTCCGTGATTACGGACTCCCCTTTTATCTGGCCGGCCAGAATGCCAACATGGTTATATCCATATACACGGGCATCTTCGATGACCAGATTTTTTACAACCGCGCCATCCAAGACTCCAAAAAGGCCAACATTCTGAAGATTTTTTGAAATATTTACAATTTTCAGGCCACTGATTGTATGGCCATCTCCGTCAAAAGTACCCTTAAAACTATTGGATACATTACCGGATAACTGTGCTGCATTCTGATACCAGCCAATTGGGTTCCAGTTTCCATTATTAATGGTAAAGGAAAGATCAATATCATCCATTAACCGATAATGGGCAGTATCATAATTACCTGTACCAGCTGCAATCGCCTGTGTCATGATCATCAGATCTTCCAGATCTTCAATCTGATACGGATTGCTCTCTGTTCCGTCTCCAGTAAGATCAAAATTCCCATCGATCCAGTTATTCCAAAGATCTCCTACACTGCTTGCCATAAGTGCCGAAGCATTTGCACCCAACTGTTTTGCAATTTGCTCCTGATTTTTTTCATACCAGGAATACAGTGCGCTGTAATCTTCGTTGGTATCATCCTCCATAACACCATAAAACCAGTCCCACAGAGTTTCTTCTTCCAAATATGTAAAAAACCACTCTGAGAATGCATCACTGCCAATATCCTTCGGCCGACTCTCTTCAACCAGCTTTGTATTGAAGTCCTGATAATCTTCCGTGAGTTCCTGCAGTGGCATCGCAAGCGCGGTGGAAACATTGCAGGCACTGAACATCGCGGCAGTCAGCACCGCAAACAGTCTTCGATATCTACGTTTTTTCATGTCAGTTCCTCCACCTCTTCATCCAGTATGGCCATGTCTTCTTCTGTTTCTGCATCTACCTCGGAAGATATTTCTTCATCTGGCTGCCCGTCTTTCTCCAGGATCTTCTGATAGGCTTTAAATGCTTTATAATACAGCTTATCGTGTTCTACCGCCCAGGTAAAAAATGTGTCATCCTCTACATGCTCTGCCAGCATCTCCCATAAAAAATCCTCTTTACAGTTTTTCTTAAACCATGCTGTAAATTCTTCCGTTCCGATTTCCGGCATATCCCCGGCTTCCTCTTCTGGCGCTTTTGACGGTTCTTTCTGGAGTTCATCCGCCAGTTCTGTCTCGTCCACTACCTCCTTCTCTTCAGTCTCTTCTGTGTCTTCGTCCTCTAACTCATCTTCTTTCGATTCCAATCCCTCTGAGGCAGCATCTTCATTTTCTGATTCACTGCTCTCATCAGATTTTTCTGATTCCTTTACCTCTTCCTCTGACTCTTCGGGTTCCGATTCTTCAGGATCAGATTCTTCCGTTCCTGCTTCTGCCTCATCCGTCTCCTCCAAACCCGCGTTCTCCGACTCTTCATGGTTTTCATCCTCTGCTTCTTCTGTCTGATCCATGTCCACCGGACTTTCCTCATCAACAACATCTTCCGAAGCAGCCTCCCCATTCAAAGCTATCTGACCGGCAAACTGATCAGCCAGCGCGGTTGCCGGAACAGAAGCGGTAAGTGCAGCTGCCATTAAGATCACAACGCCTCGTTTCCTCATTCAAATTCCTCCTACTAATTTTCTATGATCATCCCTGCGGTACCGCAAAGGCTGGTCTTACACCAATCGAAGTAGTTACCCTTAACTCTTCATCAGTACTACTGCCATCCGGTTTCACTGCCTCTGGCCGGATCATTCCATTGACCAGATCCACGATATAGGCATATCCACTGTCAGCAGCTGTATTCCCCATAGGAGAACGCAGCCAATATCCATTGCAGAAATTATCGGTTACCGCTTCCGGATTATCCGAATCCGTATCACCTAATTTCCAAAGATAATCTTTATACTTTAATGCCTCTTCCACCGATAAGCTAAAAAGTCTGGCTGTCAGTCTCTGATATCCGATACTATGCACAGTCAAATCCTGGTCACTTAATTCACTGAACCGCCCCTTACCTGTGCTTCCGGTAAATGCACTGTCCACGCCAATATGACAGTTAAAGCTCTGAAAAATTCCATTCTGATGCTCGCTCAGCCAACTATGTATCTTGGAATACTTATAATCACTTTCATCACCAAAATTTACTACGGGTCCCGGGAGAAATACCTGGCTCATATCACCCTCTCCATCTGGCAAATATGAATACTCACTTCCATAATTTGCCGGAATCACATCATCACAAAGGAACAATGCCAGTTTCTGATGATTTTCGGATTTATCATAATAATTTGTATCTACACACCGAAATTCATAAGTTTTCTGATCGATCACTACTTTCTGGACATCTCCCACTGACCAATAGATTGGATCCGCGGTACCGGCATCTGGAGCACTGAGCACAATAGCCGGGCGAAGCAACATATCATCCGTAGGTGCCACAAGGCTCGTTGAACCATCCTCATGTACAACCACAAGTTGTCCATTTTCTACGGTTCTTGTAATGTAATCACCTTCTATCTGCCCACGATATGCAAGCACTTCTTCCTTAGACATAATAGCTGCATACGCAAGCGCACCATCTGCATCAATCGGCATCAGTGCCTGCCCTGTAATGCTGAAACAGTCCGCAAATGTACCAACAAAAGCCTGGTATGGATTGGAAAGCATATAATCAAGTGATCCATAACCTCCAAATTCACTTGCCGGTATTCCCGTATCCGAAATATAAAGATAGCCATTCTGAAAGTTTTCACTCACACAGACAAACTGCATCTGATATTCACTCTGGGATGGCCTATACGTTGCCGTGATCCGGTCTCCGTCATTCTGTTCCTCTGTGCGCTTCCCACACCTGTCACATAATGAGTCACCATTTTCATCCACATGCCCCAGGGCCGGTAACGTTTTTACTTCTGTCTTACTGCAGATACTGCAAACATATTTCTCTGACCCTGATGACAGGCATGTTGCTTCTGTTCGCTTCTCCAGTTTCCAGTTATGACTACAAGTTTCTCCAAATTTTTTATTTACGAGAAACACGTAAATTCTATATTCCGCTCCATCCAGCTGAATCGTATCCAGAAGATTTGTGCTGTACTCCACAGAAGTACTGTATAATTCCTTCAAAATCACCCCTGTTGCCGCACAGTCTTTCGCAATCACATAAACAGGAGTGGCAGCAGTATTCTTTATCTGCGTTGACAGACTTCGCAGACGATAAGAACATTTGGCGTTACTTTCACAAATTATCTGATCATCCAGAATCTCCTCTGCTTCCTTTCCAGTGATTGCTGCATCCGCTTTTTTAACCCTTTCAAGATACATTTCAAAGCGTTCCCGTTCCGACGCCTCTGGATCGTCTGCATCCCCGACAGATCCTTCATCCGAATAAGTGATATAGATGATTTTTTCACCCGGCCCATATACATTTATCCGGTATGGTGAGTCCTCATTTGCTAGCCAGCGATGCCCGTTTACGATCAGGCTGTTCGCATATGGTATAACCAGCTCTTCACCCTCTAAAATCGTTCCACTGCGCATTGCAGATAACTGGATTTGTCTGCTCTCTTCATCTACAAAATAAACCTTCCATGAAACCAGTTCCCGCGGGGCAACTTCCACTGTTGAATTCTGGTCTGTATCCTCTAAAGCATTTCCATATGCAGAAAGTTCACTTTCCACCGGCTGTTTTATCGTATAACCATAAGACAGGACCGGTTCTGACATAATCACAATTCCCAAAAGCAAGAAGGCATAACGGCTCATTGATTTTCTTTTATTCATTGCAAATCTCCATCAATCGATCAATAAATTCTGTTTTCTGCAGCAATTTCAAAAATGACATAATGAATTCTTTACCATACAGTCTTTTCTGCTTCTCTAACCGGTGAAGATCATCCTCTACAATCTTTCCCCAAGCTAACCGCTATAGTCGAAACTGCAGGCTATAGCAAAGTGGATTACTCAATATCCTCTCCCATCCCCGTTCCCATCAATGCTGCCTCATCAGCTTCCAGTTCAATACGATATTTTTTACAAAGGCTATTTATTTTCTTCTGCAAGTCAGTCTGAACAGTTGCAATCATACTAACCAGATAGTTTTCAGAAATTGGAAGGCGCTGCATTCGTCCACTTCCAACGCGATAGGTACAGCTCAGCGAAGATTCCGGATTTTTAGTACTGTTATCCAATATTTTAAGCTGCTGAAGCAAGTCGGCCACTTCTAAAAGAGCCTGCTCCTGTGCCATGTCCTTCATTATTTTTGCCATTTAATTTCCTGCCTAAGTCCGCTGCCAGGCAGTCCACTTCCTCCCTTCTTATGCTTCCAGGAAATAAAAACCTGTTGCTCCAACAATCTGCCACCGCGCCTTTTCCGTGTTGAATACCGGCTCTACAAAACATCCTGGCAAGACATCCGCCTTTGAAAGCGCGCTCCGTGATATCAATACCGTCCCTGTCGTAAAAATGCAATGCTTCATCAGCGGCTCATCAATGTTCTGGATCATGGAAATTACTTTTTGTATGCCTTTAGCGTCTTCGCATATGATGGCCGCAAACGCAGATCCATTTCCTGTGGTTTCATGGATTACTGTACGCAGAGCTGCACAAAATCCCCTAATCTTTGAATTTATATAATACGAATGATCTTTTTCGGTTACGATCCTCTCATTCGTATAGAAATTAACCGCGAAGATCACCAGGCGAGTAGGCATAACTCCTTCTTTCTTAAAATCAATAATTGCTGGCAACTCATCTATACCCTTCACATTTTTCAGGCGATAAGAAAATATATATTTTGACATATACTTCTGCTTCAAAAAAACCGCCGCAAGTAACCCAGCATTTGCCCGCTCCATTTTTGTCATTTCATTAAGCCATATTGTTTTTGAATCAAACCTTAATTGCTGATCCGCCTCCAACATGGTCCGAAAAGCGTATGTTGCATGGGCAGTAAGAGAATACATCTGCCGGGTCTGGTGTGCTTCTGATTTTGCACTCTTTAAATATGCGTATACGGTTTCATTGATCTGAAACTTTTCAACAATAACCAAACCACTCATTGCCAACATATCAAGGCGTTCTTTCAGGGAGCGCCGATCCAATTTCGGAATACAACGCGTCGGCCGATTTTCCTCCTTGGCTTTTCGTTCTTCCTTTTCACGTTCTGCCATCAGCACTGTACAGATTGATAACAGATCCGCATGCCCAAGCATTCGGATCACACGTAAAATATACATATCAGAAACGGTAAATGCTTTCTTTACCAATAGCGCCTGCATCTCCGCTAATGACTGCGGATTTGTAACACCCGCAACTTCAAATTTCATTTTGCTGGGATCCCATATGGAATAAGGAGATGGAAGAACCAATTCCGGCTTCAAATCTTCCAAAATCTGCTTTGCCAACACCTGTGTATCATGTTCCAATGCCACATTTCCCCCTACTTTCTACATAATTCGATTTATGAAACCATGTAGGTCCAAAAATAGCAACAATTTTAGTAATTTAATCAACAATATTTAAAATTTAATAAAATTATTAATAGTATCACAGTCAAAAACTTGAATCCACGTTGTTTTTAAGAAAAAATAATTGTAAAATAATGTCATAAATCGAATTATGTCATTATTTTGATATTCCATTATAAAATACCATATTAGGTTTGGGCATTTTCCCCAAAAAACGACCATTATAAAAGCAAAACAAAAGCAAAACTTCCATTCATTTATTTTCTGAACAAGAAGTTTTGCTTTTGTTTTCTTTGACATCAAACGCACGTTCGCTATATAATCGAACTATCCAATAAAACGGAAAGCGTATGAATGGAGTAATATGATGAATACAGTCGGTTCCACTACTGTTGATATAAAAAAAACCTTATTGCACTATATAAAAGCAGAATTTAAAGAAAAAGATCTCGATATGCTGAAGTCCTTACTTGGCAGCATTTATGCAGAATTAACGAATACACCAGATATTCTGCCCCACTTAGAAAGCCCGAATTTTGCAGCTGATCCTCTGGATTGCTGTGACAGAACAAATTCTGATACCATTACTGACACGCCCTCTTTCTCTCCAGATAATTTGAAACCTTATCAGGATTTTTTAATAGCAAATGAGCGGTCCAAGAATACAATTAGCAAATACATTTCTGATGTAACTGGCTTCATAACTTTTTTATCCGGTGCAGAAATTTCGAAAGAACAATGCCTAGATTATAAAAAATATCTATTAAAACAAAACTATGCCGTTTCCACGGTAAATTCAAAATTGTGTTCCATTCATTCTTTTTTGACCTTTTTGGATCGCGCTGATTGTTTTGTTCAATTAGAAAAAGTTCAAAAGAAAGAATTAAAAGCTACCTATGCTATTCTTACCCCGGAAGATTACCATAAACTCCTGGAAGAAAGCAGTCGCCCTCAAAAAAGAAAGGTTAACCTTATGATCCGCGCCTTCGGACAAACTGGTATCCGTGTTTCAGAATTGCAGTTTATTACCGTTGAATCCATACAGCAACAGGAAATCACAATTAGAAATAAGAATAAAAACAGAAAAGTTCCTTTAATCCGG
>OGFD01000943.1_pt1 | contig 16518 bp, 18 predicted proteins | sample 1570851 | NCBI WGS metagenome assembly OGFD01 (sample SAMEA2582077, study PRJEB24529) | metagenome | biome: Human gut stool | place: China | collected 2011
AATATTGATTACACACCGCAGATTTATCAGAGCCGTTTACCCAAGCCCATTCTCTTGCTTTTTCAATATCCTCTGTTGTGTAAAATCCGCTTCCGTAGTCGTTATCCTCTTTTCCAACTCCGTACAGTGGTTTCTTTAAGATAACATCACTTCCGTGATATAAAATCTTTCTCATACGTTATCCTTTCTGTTTCAAAAAAACGGAATCTCACAAATGACTTTCGCTTGAATCTGGTCTTTCTTAATATATCCAACTGCTTTATCTCGACTGTCCGAACTGTAATTGCGATTATCGCCCATAACAAAATAGCAGTTGTCTGGAACAGTTATCGGATATTCAAAAGCACCCTCATCAAGATGCGTCATTTCTTTGATGTAAGGCTCTACAAGCGTTTCACCGTTCACTTTTACTGCTCCAGAATCAAAATCAATATCCACGGTATCGCCTTCTGTGGCAATCACACGTTTAATCAATACGATTCCGGCATCACAGTCTGTAATAATGACATCGCCTTTCTCCGGCTCTGCATGGCGTAAACACAGCAGTTTCTCACCATCAAAATAAGTATCGTTCATCGAATTGCCACTGACGGTTGCAATTTTCAACACGCCAAAGAATAAGAATGCTGACACGCCGATGATTGCACCGTAAATTGCAGTATTCTTAATCAGAATTTTTGCTTTGCTGTTCAAAAATAACACTCCTTTAAGTTACAAGGATTTCTCAGCTTCTGCGATTTTATCCAGTTTTTGATTGATTTCATCAACCTTATTCGCAATATCCATAATGTCAAAATGTGTGGTTGTGAATACGATATAATCACTGACACGCATCGAAAGAGCTGCTGCTCTCTTCTTGATTTCTTCAAATGCCTCTGGCGTAATTCTGATATTCAGCTGAGTGCTTCCTGCTTTTTCTATTTCTGGTTCTGAGTAGCTTGCTTTACTCATTGTTTTTTCTCCTTTGCCTTTGATATTGCTTACGTCTACGCCTCGGCACTTTGCCAGTGCATTGGTTTTGTTCAAGGCATCATTCAGTAAGCCGGACACGTTGTTCAGGTCAAACGAAAGTGCCGTATACAGCACATATTCGCTGATTGTAATGCCGTATTTTTCACATGATGTGCGAATTTTTTCATTGGAAACAGCATCAACATAGACGTGCATACGTTTTGTCTTTGCTCCTTCCAAGTAGCGGATATTTTCTCCAAAAAGAGCATAAGCCCTTTCCATTCTGTTTCCTACTGCCATTCGTTTTACCCATCTTTCTGCTATGATAGCTTATTGTTATGTTAAGTAATTATAGCCAATCGTGTACATAAAAGCAAGCGACCATATACACGACTGAATGTTCGCTATTTTTCCAGAAACGCTTCTGCTTCCTGATATGCTTCTGGATTATTCCAGATTTCCAAAACTCTACTCATAAATTTCTCTCGGCTCTCTTTGATGCCAAACTGCTTATTTACATCATACACCAACCGAAAGCAAGCAAAGAAGTCATGCGATTTTTCATAAGTTTCCCTTGTAATAGCCATTGTATTCACCATATCATTTGATTCCTTTCATGTATTTGTTTACAGTGTCCAGCATTCCTTTTCGTTCTACAACACATCGGTAAAACATACTGTTTTTATTTCCGGATTCTGATTCATACCAGTTTGCAAGGAACACTGCATCTTTCAAAACACCGCAGAAGTCGTTCTGATTCAGATTGCAGATAGAATCTCCATTTGCATTATTCACAATAACACAAAACTCTGGAGCAGGCTTTTTCACTTCTGTGGTTTCCATTTCAACTGTTTTCTTCTTGAACGGATTCCGGAGCGTGACCTGTTCTTCCGTTTGTCCTTGCAAAATCGTCATCATGATTTGCTTCATTGCATCAGGTATTTGAAGTTGAAACGAAATTTCCTGCTCGTTCCGGCGTTTTTTTAAGTATGTTAAAAAATCTTTTGCTCGTTTGGAAATAGCCTTTTGTGTTCCATTCCCCCAACGAACAATGTCATTGAAGTCTGTGTACACAAAAATTGGCAGTGTGCGGTCTTTTACAAAATTGAGCAGGATTCCCATTGCGTTAACTCTGCATTCCGTTTCGTTTCCGGAAATTATTTTGTGAATTGCTTTTGGTGTACCCTGTCCAGACACTAGCAATCCTACGAAGTGCATTTTGTGGGTGTCCTCGGTGTAAATACCTGTAAGATAGATTGCAGCACCTGCTATCATGTTGTATCACTCCATAATGATTCGATTAAATTCGTCAGCACTGTCAATGTTGCAAACATGACCGCTATGCTTTAGAATTACGATTTTTGCACACGTTGCTCTTGCTTCATGCACAGCTCCTTTCAGGAAGCATTTGTCCCATTCACCAAGAATATATTGGTTTTCCTGATGACGTTGACTTGAAAATTTCGACACCAGCGAGAAATGTTCCTTAAAAACATTCATATACGCTTTGAACTCATATTTGTTGAGTGCTTTTGCACATTCACAAAAAAGCTTCCGGCTTTTCTTACTGCATCGCATAGGCATCAACACCTTGCTAAACACTCTATACACAAGCGTGAACGGCAGCTTATTCCCGATTATCGAAAAAACATCGACTGTTCTCTTCAAGAAATTTCCAACATTACCAATTGCACCAACAAGCACTGCATTTTTCACATACTGAGGAAAATACATTTCCATGTACTTGATAAATACTGTCCCAAGTGAAACGCCCATAAACGAAGCACTTTTGATTCTGTATTTATCTAATACGCAAATTATTTCTTTGGATATTGTTGATAAAGATGGGCTGGACAATTCTGTCAGTTTGATATTCCCATCAAAGTGGCTCGGAAGATTTATCGCAAGAACATTGTATTTTTCTTGCAACACAGGGATTTGCTTTTTCCATACCCTGTGATTCCCACCAAACCCATGAAGCAATACCATGTATTTTTCTACAAACTTGTTGTGACAAGGAAATATAACATGATGTAACATAAAATGTTTTCATTCCCCTCTTTATACAACAGGTTCTGCTTCCAGAACAGGTACGTTCGCACGAATCATCTGTGCAAGCCCCTCTGCACCACCGTAGTAGTCAAAATCAGCTTTTGTCATTTTGATGTTGAGAGAAAACATCACAGGAGCATCATCACGCATAGCTGGCTGTTCGGTCGGTGCATTTCCCTTTGCTTTCAGTCCGGCTTCCATGCCTTGCTTTGCCAGTGCATCTGCTGCCTCGTTCAGCACATTATCAGAATGTGCTTTCACCTTGACAAACCCAATCGGGAAATACTGTCTTGCCATTGCAATTCTTTGCTGATAGTCCTGTGTTGCAGGTTTCTTTGCTTTCCATTCGCTGTCAGCCCATTTCTGCAACCCTTCGTAATCGTGGTACACTGTAACAGATTCCACGTCATGAAGCTTCTGATTCATCTTAAACAGCAGACGCAGAGCTTCCAACACCCCATAGATTTCTCCGGCAATATTGCGGATTCCATCTGTATCTTCGCCGTAAAAAGAAAGCTCCTGAACCGGATTAAATCCAAAGGGAGTTTCTTGCAGAATAACTGCACCAGAACCCCAGACACCATCTTTATAAGAACCGTCCGAATAAATTGCATATTTCATAATTATCGCTCCTTTATATAGCCTTGCGATTTGTTTCTTTGTACTTATAATTATAGCACAGTAGTGTACAAATGTCAAGTCGCTTAGATAATTCTGCATATAAAAATCCATGTGATATTTGTCACTGTTTTTGTGCAAGTATACAAAAGCCTGCTCCGTTACAGAACAGGCAATTATATTACTTCTCTCTCAGCAAAATTTCTGCTGCGTTATTGATTTTCTTTGCATAATCATCTCCAAGCTCAGGGTGAATATCTGGGTGAAACATTCGCATCAGTTTCTTTTGCTGTTTTTTGATTTCTTCTGGAGAGCATTCCGTGTTTTCCAAGAATAAAACGCCTCTTGCCCATTCCATGTCCTGCTTTGATGCAGTCTTCTTTTTCACAGATTCTGCTTCCATTTCCTTTAGCTTTTGAATGTCTTGCAGTTTCTTCAAAATCTGAAATCTGGTATCATCTATCATCTGGTAGAATAAGCTGCGAAACATCGTCAGGCGTTTGGGTTCAGTCACGTCCAGCATTTTATCCTTTTTTGTGAACTCACAAGGCTCGTTCTCAGCTGCAATATATTCCGTTGCAACATTATCTGTCACAACCTTCACTTTAACATTGCAGACAACCTTATTGGTATTCGTACCGATGTTGCGAATATCCGCACAGTAGATGCCTGTTTCTTTCAGCTCTGCGATGCTGAAAATATCTCCAAGGTCTGTCGGTTCGCCATTTTTTTCGTTTTTGCTAAAGCAAAACATACTGTGAACGCTGTCCAGATACATCGTTCCATAAGAAGATGTATTGCTGAATATTTTCGCTTTCTCTTTTGCTTGCTCCACAAGGCGAATCAGATAATCTGCATCACAGGACTTTAAGTCAATGTGCATTGGAAGATACTGACGGCAGGCTTTGCAAACGCAGCCGTTATATGCTTTCTTTGCAAACATTCCAGCGTCCTGCTTGCAGATAATACATTCTTTCATTGGAATCTCCTTTACAGAACATTCTTATTAGGACTGGTGCTGACATCACAACCGCACAGGACAAATTTGTTTTGTGCCTTGTCTGTGATGATTTGTTCCTCTCCGTTGACAGTGATTTTTCTGGAGAGCAGGTTTTGTCCATAGTTCAGAGCGTGACGGTCAAGGCATTCGTCCAGAATGTTTCTGGCAGTTCGACCGTTGCCGAATGAAGAAAGTCTTCGTTCTCTGTCACATCGCACCTCAAAGTTGTCAAGAGCTTCCTGCGATACGATATAGCCTTTTCCGTGAGCCATAGCCTGAAAGATGTCTTTCATCTCTGTTGTGCTGTAGTCTGGGAACTCCAGATATTCTTTGATACGGCTCTTAAAGCCTTCGTTGGTGTCCAGCAACCGTTTGATGTCGTTTTTGTAACCAGCCAGAATGACAGTGAACTTGTCACGATTATCTTCCATTTCCTTAATGAGCGTTGCAATGACTGCTTTGCCATATTCCGCTGTACCGTCCATAATAGCATACGCCTCGTCAATGAAGAGGACACCGCCATAGGCTTTCTGAATCAGCAGCTTTGTCTTTGTGTCACTCATTTCTCCGGCTTTCAAGAAGTTGCCATCAATTTCGACACATTTATTTTCTTTTATGTAACCGTACTTATAGAGGAATCCGGTTATAATTCTGGCAACCGTGGTTTTACCAGTACCAGCAGAACCATAGAACACAAAATGTCTGCCGTTCATGCCATACTCACTTCTGGTCTGCTTCTTTTCCTTTTTCTCTTTGGTCATTGCTTCACGTTCAAACTGCATTCTCGCAGCCATTTCAGTGACTTTCTGCTTCACCAGAGGTAGTCCAATCATATCCTGCAAATCTTTTTCCGGATTTCTGCTTCCTTCTTTGACAATCTTATTCATGACACTGGTAGGGAACAGCATTTCCATTTGCTGTAGTTTTTCCTTATCCATCTGTTCACGTTCTTTCCGAGTAAGTGTTGCATAATTGCTTTTCTTACTGTTGCCGAACTCATCGTATTCATTGTCCTGAATTGCTTTCTGGTACATTTTCGCCAAAGGCTTTTTGAATACACCCCACTGAACCAAAGTGATGAAAAATACAATGCAGGAAATCAGCGGAACTTGTATATCATCTACCTGAAACGTACCGCCAAGCGGAATGATTGCAGTGTTCTTCAAGCGAATCATCTGATATAAAAACCAGACAACTGCCACAATCGGGGCGGCGGTACTGAGCGTACTCAACAAAATTGTCAACGGATAACTGGTCTTCTTCTTTTTATTCATTGCTTTACTCCATTTCTGATTGATACTTGCTGTATGCTGGTTGAAGCTTTCCGATAACGCTTTCATAATCCCTGCATTTTCGTATGTCCTGTTCCATGACAACGCTATTGAAATGGTCTGCAATGGTATCACACAGGGAATGAAAAACGCTATCAAGATGTGGCGGTGTCCAGATGTCAGAACGGCACAGGAATACACCGTCAAACGCATAGCTCTTTTCTTCTATCTTTGAGAGATTTTTCTGAACGATGCCACGAAATGCCCTGTTTTCTTTTCTGTCTTTGTCTAAGCCGAACATCTCCAGTGACACCGGATTTGCAACCCAAGTAAGCCCCATATCATATTCTTTCAGAAGATGGGAAATCCAGTTGCCACAGTCAAGTTTTTCATTATCATTTACAATGTCGTGGTGCATATCCACATTGACAAGTCGCAGCTCATCGTCTTCCGAAACTATATCATGCACAAAATCATACGCATGAACATGACTTTGAGCAATCATCACAGGACAATCCGAAGATTGTTTTTGCAGGATTCGTTTGATGCAGTCCAGCTCATCAGAAAGCACTCCAACAGAGCGTGTCAGAGTGCCTTGCTTTCCATCAAGATAGTGTGAAGCCCATATCAAGGTAGAAAGTTCTGTGGAACGGTCAATGCCGTCAGGAAAGCTTTTTAGTGCTTCTTTGGTCGCTTGCAGGAAATAATCAAAATCAATAGAAAGGATTCGCTTAATCATGTTCCATATCCTCGCTGGTCTTCTGAGCTTCTTCATATTCGTTATGAAGAAACTCGCTGTAGCTTGCGTATACAGAGCCGTCCTCGAATCCGTATTCCTGTACATACTGGTCGAAGGTCATTTCTTTTGCCTCTTCACAGTTCTCATAAGTTGCTTCTGTAGCAGTCATGGTCACGTCATCTATATGGTCTGCAATCCATTCCTTCTTGTATTCTTCATACGCATTGAACTTTGTGGCATCAGCATACGGCGATTTTTCAAAGAAATCCGAAAAGTATACAACTCGCAAGTCGTTCTTTCTCCCAAACTCCAGTGCTGCATTGCCTGCCCAGTTTGGAACGCCCTGCTTCTCCATTTCATTCATCATATCTTTAATAGACAAATCGTCTTGCTTTACTGCGTTTCTCAACTCATTTACATCTTCTTTGGTATATCGGGTAAATCCGCTTGTGTTTGTTCCGTCCTCAATTGCTCTTACTGCCAGTTCTGCGTTTTTCAGCTCGATATTGTCCAACTTCAAGCAGTGTTCCCAGTACATTGCTCCTTTCAAGGTTTCCTGAACTTCTGGTGTGACCTCATAACTCTTGTCGCCACAGTACAACATATAGTTTCCGTTCTCGTTTTTCATAAAGCAAGTCCTTTCTCAGGTGTCGGCGGCATTGATACCACTGATTTGTATATTATTACATTGCATAATTCAGCTCTTTTTTGAGCTATCCTACATGAATTATTATAGCACAATAGTGTACAAATGTCAAGCAATAACCGTTGTTTACTCTGTGAATTATCCGTTATGTTTTTCAAACACATTTGTGCAAGCATACAAAGAAGCCACTCTCTTGCGAAAGTGACTTCAATGTTGAAGAATATGCTATTTTCAATTTTTCAGGAGCATGATGTCGTCAGCAGCATAGCCTGTATCATTTTTTGCATAGCGAATGACAAGCGTATTTGTGCCATTGCTGTATGCAGTGAAGTTGTTTCCAATATCCTCAATTTCTTTTCCGTCACCAAGCAGTGCAATGATTTCTTCCTTGCTCATACCAACATGAATGCCTTCGCAGAACTCCACAACATAGTCATCTTCTTTTGTAAAGAAGTCACTCGTTTTGAATCCTTTGACAAGATACTTGTCTGCATCAGCTTTCCTCTGGTCATTGGCAGGAATCAGCTTACCGTCCTTATCGACTACTTCAATGGAAATGAGCGTCTTGTCTTCTGCTTCGCTTTCATCTTCATACATATTACCGTTGAAGTATAAGAAACTGTAATCACATACAGAACCGCCCAGAGCCACGTTCAGTTTCATTGTCTTTACAAAGTCAGCCAGAGAAATATCATCATTCAGATGAATCTCCACACCGTTGATAACTGCCTTTGACAAGTCAACATTCTCGGAAACATTCTTCGGCACATCAGGCACAAGCACAGTTTCTGTAGTTGTAGTAGTTTCCGTGGTCGGTGCAGTGCTTTCTGTGGTAGATGTTGAAGTATTTCCAGACACCGTTGTTGTAGTCTGCTCTGTAGTCTTTACAGGAGCTTCTGTTGTACTCGGCTGTTCTGTCGTTGCAGCCGTGGTCGGCTTCTTTGTAGTAGTGGTAGTCGGTTTCTTCGCTGTCTGCGAAGGCTTTTTCGTTGTTGCTTTTGTAGTGGTCTTTGTGGTAGCCTTCGTGGTCTTCTGCGTAGCCTTTGTTGTCTGAGCAGGTGCGTTGTCTACAGGCTGATTATTGCTTGCAGGCTGTGTCTGAGCTGGCGAATAGTTATTTCCACCATTGTCACTGTTTGTATAAGTCACATTCTCTGCATTCGATTTCGGCTTGTTGTCAGAAACCGGAATTGCCACATACGGCACATTGCTGTTAGATGAACCGCCGGAACTGCTGCCAGCCGAACCTGTTGCAGAACGTGTGGAACGGCTGTGAACAGCGGTTACGTTTGTTCCATCACTCTTAATACCTTTCCCTGTGCCTGTTTTGGTAGTTGTCTTTCTGGTAGAAGAGGTCGTTGCTGTGCCACTGGTTGTCGATGCCTCTGTTGTACTTGTGGAGCTGGTATCATAGTCGCCCTGCTCTGCCACAATTTCCAATTTGTTCTGATTTTCTGCTTCTTTGGCTTTATCTCCGGTAGTGTCACCGCACCCTGTCATAGAAGCACACAGGCAGGCAGCACAAACCATAGATGCAACCGTTTTCCATTTTGCTCGTTTCTTCATTGCTTGATTCTCCTTTACTTTATATTACAATAGACGAAGTGGGAAATACATCTCACTTCGCCTACGGCATTCATTCGTGCAGTGTTCTTTCTTACATCACACTGTCCTTTCTGGTGTGAGGACTTCCTCAATTGCGAATAGATATATGATTTATGGCAAGCATTCTCTTGTTCGTCCACAAGGCAGGATTTCCTGCAACAAGAGTTACTTTGTCATCATGCCAGCAGGCTTTTTCTCAGGCTCAGTTCATTCTGAATAATGCAAAATAATTCATATGCTGCATAGCAGTCTGCCAACGCCGTATGTGCATCATTATGCGTGATGCCGAAGTGTTCCGATAAAGCTGTAAGTTTATAACTTTTCAGCCGGAACAAGCTCTTTGCAAGTGGTAGCGTGTCGATATAAGGATTTGTAAATTCTGCCCTCGAAGAGCGATAGACTTGCTTCTTCTTTGCAGAAACAAATCTGCAATCGAACCCCAGATTGTGTCCAAGCACCACTGTGTCATCTCCGATTGCTTCCAGAAAGCTTTTCAAAGCAACATTGATAGAAGGTGCGTTCTGCACTGCTTCATTCGTGATGCCTGTCAACTGAATGATTTCCTGCGGAATTGCTTTTCTCGGCTTTACAAGCGTGTTAAATTCCTGCGTTACCACGCCGTTCTGCACCAGCAGACCGCCAATGTTGATGATTTCATTATAATCTGGAGATAAGCCAGTTGTTTCAAGGTCAAACACCACATAGTCTTTGATATTTGCAGCTTCCTGCTCATTGAGCATTTTTCCAATCACGATAATCAGTCCTCGTTTCTCAGTAGGTAAATGTCGTCTGCGACAGGTTCTTCGCTTCCTTCCGGAGCAGTATCATATTCAATTAACAACGTATTTGTGCCGTTATTGTACGCAATCATGTCGTCCAATTCTGTCCCAGCACCAAGCTGAGATTCTACAGCACTCTTTTCTGTTCCAGTTGTGATAACTCCGCAGAAATAGACGTTGAAGTCACTTCTTGTAAAGAACTGACTTGCATGCTTGTAGATGCCGAAATCTTCCGTTTTCAAGCGGTCACTGTCTACGATTTTTCCATCATAATTTTCCACTTCCAGAGATACTTCTGTGCAGTCATCTGAACCCTGTTGGTTCAAACTGTACATCGCACTGTGAAAGGAAAAACCACTCTCAACCGATGTTGCACCAAAGCTGTCACAAGACAGCCCTGTATCGCTTAACACCTTTTCCAGACTGGGAGCTTCATTCAAATTGATAGTTACTCCATTGATAGTCACACTGCTCATGTCTGCATCTGTGTTGACATCAACCGTAGGTACAACTGGATAGATGGTTTCGTCAGCTGGTGAGTTTTCCTCGACCTCAGCATCTGAACTCACTTCGCTGTCGCTTTTGCTTGCAAGCGTTTCCTGCGAGGCATTGATGTGAATTTCCGGTTCACTGGAAGAATCATTTTGTTTGCCACAGCCTGTTACCGAAATCATCATGCACAGTGCCAGAATCAATCCAATTTTCTTTCTCATTCTTCAAAGCTCCCTTCGGATTTATATTCGCTGTACGCATCATACATTGCGTTGATACGTCCGCTTACATTCCATGCGTGGTTTGTACCATTCACAGAACAGTCGCTGTATACCGTTTTCTGTTCGCTGTCTGGTTCGTTGTTGAAGAACCAAAGCAGGAATTTTCCGATATTTTCAATGCTTTCTTTGTTTTCCTGTATTTCAAGCTGGTGACAGAAGTAGATAACATTCACAAGATTTGTTTTCTTGACAGCCCTTTTCAAAACCGCTTTTTTGCCGTTTTCTGCAACATACTCCAGTACGGAATCTGTAAAATCCAGAAGAGCCTGCATTGCTTCTGTCGTATTTGCATCGAAAGCCATGTTTTCATAACTTTCTTTGATATTCTTTGCAGACAGTTCAAACTGCTCGTCATAGATTTGCAGAGCTGTTTTGATGACAACATCTTCATTCTGATAACCTGCTCGTGCCTTATCTGTCATGTACTTCATAAACAGGTCGGACTTTGCAAGCTGAATTACCGCTGGCAGGTTCTTTGCCTTGATTCTGGATTTTTCAATACCAGACAGGACTTTACCGTTATTCAGTCGGAACATCATCTCTGTCAGCTCATCATCTGTTATATCGGTGAAGAAATACACTGTCATTGTGTAGCTTTCAAATGCTTCTCTTGCTTCTTCCGGCAGTTCCTCGTAAGTCATGCCGTTCAGGTCAACTTCATCACCACACCAGTCGTACCAAGGCAGGGACAGACCAGTCAAAGCAAATTCGTTATGATAGAACGCTCGAATTGCTTCGCATCGTTGTTTGCCATCGAAGCAGTCGAACACCTTGCTGCCTTTCTTGCAGCCTGTCGGAGCATCAATATCTGTTTTAACAGTGTACATCGGTGGCACTGGGTAATTATGAATCAACGATTCAATGAGCAGGCTCTGCTGAACCACATTCCAGACGTTTCCTCTCTGAATAGCATTGTCGAATACCATGCTACCCTTTGTGACTGCCTTTGCAATCTGTTTCGCACTCCATGCAATGTTTGCCTTAATCATAGGTTATCTCTCCTTGTCTATTATAGCACATTGCAATATTGCATTGCAATTTACTCTGTCTATTATTCGTTATTTCTTTGCAAAAAATATTCTTAAAATGATTTCAGCAAAGAAAAACCAATGCGTTCCACATAGTACGCCTCATTGTCAACCACAACAACATCGCTGACAGAAAGTGAATGCCCACAAAAATCTTTTGGCAGGTTGACGTTAAATCGAATGAAGATTTCTTCTAAAATCGCATTCATGCCACAGGTCAATGCGTCTTTGGAAATCTGAAACGAATAAACGCTGTGGTATACGCTTTTCTCCAGACGGAGCATCTTCTCTTTCCATTCGTTTGAACCTTGGAACATCATTTTATGCTCTGCTGGCAGCTGATAAATTGTTACCTGTACTGTTTCCATTTGATTTACTCTCCTTATCTTTGAATCACTATACTTAGTATAGCACAATAGTGTACAAAAGTCAAGCATAAATCAAATTTTACTCTGTAAATTATTCGTTATCAAAACAAATGATTTTTGTGCAAACATACAAAAAGAGCAGGAACTTGCCCTGCTCTCTTGCTAATATTACATTCCAGATAAGCCGATTCAAAATAGGCATCTTTCACTCTGCCTTTTGTGATTGCTTTTGCGACTGCTCGCATGAACTTTCTTCTGTCCGGAATCACAACGCTGTACTGTTCATTTGTTCTTATGTTCCAGACGATTCCCTTATTCAGTCCGAACGCAACCATATAGCAGGCACATTGCAAGAAATGCTCATGGGACAATTCTTCTACGAATTTCAGTTCGTAGACTGTGTTGTTTTTGATAACGTCTGGTCTGCCAACAATGTCGTACACATTTTCGTTACCATCAATAAACTGCATGGAAAAGTCTTCCTGCACTTCTTCTTTGCCTGTAAACTCTGTTCGCAGACGATTATGAATCAGGGAAAGTTGTTCCTCTGTGAGAAACGGCGGCTTTACCTGATAGTAATAACGGTTCTGGTATGTTTCGTATGCTGTCAGATACAGTACCTTTTCTTCCAGTGTTGCATCTTTTTTCAAGTTCAGAGGCGGTCTGTCGTCAGCAATATCCATTGCATACCGAATCTGTGCATCAATATCATAATTTTCAAAGAAGCTTGCTTCCTGATAGATGCCGATGCAGGGAGAAAGGTCAATCATGAAGTCTTCCGAATCCACATCAATCATGGACTTATCTGTTCTTGCTTTCTTTCTTTTGCGAATCAGCTGATAGCACTCTTCCACATCTTCTTTGTATTTGAAATCGAACATTTCACTTACCTGAAAAGGACGCTTGTACTCTCCGTTTGTCGGAACAGGTGTCGCAACGATTTCGTCCGGAAGCACATCACTGAACGGTTCTTTTACAATGATGATTTTTTCTTTGCCTCGGCTCATAGCAACACAGAAGATGTTCCGCAGAATCTCATACTTTACGTCCGGATAGCCCATTCTGACAGACCAGTAGTCCAGTGTATAGTCAAAGACAACACAAATCTTTCGTTCCAGCCCCTTGCTGCTGTCAAAGGTTGTGAAGATGGCTGTAGACTTATCCGGAATCGTTCTGCCTGCATTGTCATCAGAAATGCTGGCGTAAACGGTTTTCTTGTTGAACTTTTCCGGATATTTGTCCTCTAAGTCGTTCAGGACACTTGCCATTTTTCCTGTTCTTGCCCCCAAGCACAGAATGTCAGACGGCTTCTGCTTTGCCAAATACTCAATCACATCGCACAGCTCCATTGTTTCCAGCTTGCAGTCTTTGTTCACACCGTTGATTTGCTTTCCCCAGATGTCCCCAAGACGGCTTGCAAGGTCACTGCAAAGACGGAAGCACTTTGTAAAAGTAACTGTATCATACCTTCCAAGAAACTGATTGATAAAGATAGGCACATTCAGTGTTGTTTTATCGTAAATCTTCTGCTTCATATCACCAACAGCAACAATCTGCACCGCTGGATTGCTCTTCTTGACGCATTCCAGCATCTCTGCGATTTCCTGTTCGATGTCCTGATATTCGTCAATCACCAGCAAGTCATACTTCGGGACTTCGATTTTTGTCTTGTTCTTCAAGAAAATCTGAATCAAATCAGAAATGCCAGCAGATAAGTGTGCGTTTTTCAAGCACATATATGCAAATCCGTGATAGTTGGTAACAGTTACGTTCTTTCCTCGAATTTTATCTCTTGCGTCAATCTTCAAAAGTGTGTTGTAAGTCAAATACAGCACCTTTTTGTCCGGTATCTCATTGCACAGCACCTGAATTGTTGTAGTTTTACCACTACCGATGCAGGCATCTACCAGAACATTCTTTCCTGACTTTGCAAGAGCAATCATAGATTGCTGCTCTTCGGAAAGGTCAGACAGTTGCATAACTGGCGTTGGTGTCCACTTGTCGAAACGGCTGTCGGCAGTTCCTTTATAGTACCACTGCTTTTGTCTAGCGTCCCATTTCGCTCCAAGAGCCTTTACCTCATCTTTTTCTACATAAGGCACTTGCAGATAATGAATTGTATTTTCCCATGCCATATGCTGTGCCACCTTTCCTTTCAAGAATATTATAATATCATTATAGCATAATAGTGTACAAATGTCAAGGTATATTAAGGGGTTACTCTGTAGATTATTCGTTATATTTTTCGTAATTATTTGTGCAAGCATACAAAAAGAGCAGGTTATCTGCCTGCTCCTTACAATTCCTGTTTCAAAGAGATGCCGAGCTTGTGAAACCGCATTTTGATTTCCTGCACACACGCTATGCCGATGCCTGTACAGTTCAAAAGTTCTTTTTCACTGTATTGTTTCAGAATCCCGATGGTATCAATATCGTTGGATTTTAATGCTGTCGATGTCCGGAAAGAAAATCCGGCTTTCAAAACTGATGTATTTAGCAACGGATTGGTTTCTGTCGGATTTCTTCTGCATCGGACTGAAAAGTATTCATCTTCCATAACACCGCCAAAATCCCGAACTACTTGTCGGATTCGCTCTTTTGTTACGCCGTACTCGTCAGCCAATCGTTCTAACGTATAGAAGTTGATATATCTTTTTTGAATGATTTCAGCATTTCTCTCATCGGTTCTGTGGAAGGCTGATTCTATCACTTCAACAAGCACATTATGCTTTTCCTCGTCCAAGTCAATTCCGATTCGTTCCAGCATATCCTTCTGGAACGCTTTTCTACACAGCAGAGTGTTAATCTGCTCTTTACCTGTCATGTCAATTACCTCATTTCTCTTTGCTTTTGCGTATAAGGTTATATTTAATTATAGCACAGTAGTGTACATTTGTCAAGGTGGTATGTGCATCTGCTTCTGTAAAAGATTTGAGAACAGGATATGTCGTCTTTTGCACAGGTACACAAAAAAGAGCAGCGAAAAAATCCACTGCTCTTCTGCAAGATTGCGATTGATGTAAACTTAATTCCGAAGCAAGAGAATTGTCTGAGCGTAATCCAGTGTGTCCGGTTCTCCGTCCAGAACAATAATCGACTTCACAGTTTCGTAGGTAACGACCATCGTTGCTTCCGAAGTCTTGTAAATGACAACTGGGTGTTCATCATCTTCTGCCTGTCCAGCTGTGCCTGCTCCCAGTTTCTTTTCAATTTCTCTTCGTTCTGTTCCAACAGTGATGCCACCGCAAAACGTGATGTATTCCGGCTCTTCCTCGTTATATTCGCTGAATGCAGAATCATTTGTGTAGCCGATTCCCTTTATCAGCATATCATCGGTAATATCCGGATTGGAAACCTTCGGAACGATTACGTTGCCTGCTCTGTCCAGCAGTTCCATGACGTAAATTGGAGATGTCGGTGAACCATAGAAGGATAGTCCGTAGAAGTAAAAGTCCTGATTTCTCTCAACCTTCTTTGAGAAGCGATAAGATGTTCCTGTATCGGAGAGAATCATTTCTGGTGTAACCTCTCTGATGTTATATTCATTGCCATCAATTGTGAAGTCGCCCAGACCTGCTTTCACATCATTTGTTTCGTCCACATCAGGCACAAGAGGCAGGGAAGACTGCTCAGAACTGTATTGTGTGTTTTCACTGGACGAGTTGCCAGCTCCTGTGCCAGAGCTATTAGAACCAGCAGTGGACTGCTGATTGCTTTCTGTTGTAGATTCCATTGTTGTGACAGTCTCTGTTGTAGATTCTAAAGACTGTGTTGTTGCATCTGGAGTTTCCGTATCATACGGATTGACTTCCATTTCCTTTTCATAAGCATTGATGCCGAGCTGTTCGTCCGTAGCACCAATACTGGAATCATCATTGTTTGCTCCACACCCAGATAGTGATGCGACTGCAAGAAGCATTGCAAAGACGATTGCAAATCTTCTATGTTTGGGTTTATTGCTGTGTCTGTTCATGAGATAGCTCTCCTTTCTCTTATGCTTTCATTTAGTTTTCGGTATTTTCAGCATCGCCGATGGTGATTTCTTCATCAAAATCATCAGCATTGTCATTGCTGCTGTTACTGAATGAAATGTCGCCATTATCAAAGGCGTTGTACATTGCCTGCATAGTGGTCATCATAATGTCTGCTTTCCATGTGTCGCCGACCTTTACTGCAAGCATAGTTGGTGCATAATCTGTCAGACCTGTTTCATCGGAATCTGTTTCCTTAAATTCCAGCGGAACAACGTATGCGGCATCAACTATATAATCAACCGGATTGCCGTCATCGTCCATTTCCTGAATGAAGTCGTTCAGCTCCTGCAATTCTTCTTCATTCATCAGAACAGCTTCGCCGTAAGTGAAACTGTCAGGATTGCCATACATATAGCCCTCTCCGCTTTCTGCTTCGCTGTCCTGTTCTGCTGCCATTGCCAGAATCTCATCTTTGGTAAGCCACTTTCCTTCATCGAAATAAGCATACAGGTCAATGTTGGTGTAATCGCAAACTGCGTTCCAATCCATCTGTCCATATGCTTCGTAGCCTTTACTCACAAGCTCAACAGCCTGCTCCGGTGTGATGTCTCCTGTGTACACAGTCGCCTCAGCCGAAGTGGATTCTTCCGCAGAGGATTCCTGCGAACTGTTTTCTGCCTCGCTGTCAGAATCAGTCTGAGATTCCAATTCATC
>OGFD01000946.1_pt1 | contig 16456 bp, 9 predicted proteins | sample 1570851 | NCBI WGS metagenome assembly OGFD01 (sample SAMEA2582077, study PRJEB24529) | metagenome | biome: Human gut stool | place: China | collected 2011
AAACCTATGGATGCCGCTATTACATATATGATAAATAATTTTTTCATATTCGATTAAAAGTTAATGTTTACACCAAGATTATAGACACTTTGTTGCGGATAAACTTCTCCACTGGCATTTACGGTTTCCGGGTCGAAGTTATCGATCTTAGACCATGTGTAGAGGTTCGTTCCGTTCAAGTAAACTTTCAGTCCGGTCATTCCCAATTTGCGATAGATGGAAGCAGGGAATGAATAAGTAATCTGTACATTCTTCAGACGCAGGTAGGCGGCTGATTTCAGATGCAATGAGTTGATGTTTTTGTTGCTGTGTTTAGTTGCCATGTGTAGTGACGGATAGGATGCGTTCGGGTTCTCCGGTGTCCAATAGTCTTGATGTATTTTGGAAACCTGGCCACCGCCTGCACCGCCACCGAATTCATAACCGGCATTTCCGGCAAACAGTACAGAGGCATGAGCCGCTCCCTGGAATTGTGCCGATATTTCCAGGCCTTTCCAGATGATACCGGGAGTGACCGAATACATGATTTCGGGAATGCGGGAATAGCCGATGGCCACTTTGTCCGCTTCTGTCAGTGTGCCGTCTCCATTGCGGTCCCAGTATTTCAAGTCGCCCGGAATAATAGGGCCTCCTAAAGTTGTCTGGTCGGGAGAATGCTTGATTTCCTCTTCGTTCTGGAAGAATCCGAGAACTTGGTAACCTTTGAACTGGTCGATTCTGAATCCGGCAATTTTCTGATAATCGGGAGTTCCTGCGGGGTCATCATAGTTTATAACTTCATTTCGTGCAAAACTGTAATTGGCACGGATGTAATAATCTACTTTTCCGATGTGGTGGCGATGTGATAGTTCGAACTCATATCCCCAGTTCTTTACTTCACCCACATTCAGGTAAGGGCTCGACAAACCGATGATTTGTGGAGTGGAACGTCCTTGAAGAAGGATATCTTTACGATGTTCTTTAAAGAAGTCTGCGGTGAAAGTCAACAGATCGTTTGAAAACAGGCGGGCTTCCAGACCGATATTGCCTTTTAGGGCTGTTTCCCATGTAAGCAGCTTGTTTTCGTTTCTCTTTTCATAGATACCGCCATTGGTAGAAGGGTTGGTGGTTCCGAATCCGAAACTCGGGGTTCCGCCACCGGCATATATGCCTTGGGCAGCATATTCACCCATGTACAGGAAGCGGTCTTTGGATTTGTCATTACCTACCAGACCGATTGAACCTCTTACTTTCAAGAAAGGAATCACGTTTTTCACTTTTGCCATGAACGGTTCTTCAGAGATGACGTATCCCAATGAACCCGAAGGGAAGAATCCGAAACGGTGTCCTTTGGCAAAGTTCTCCGAGCCGTTGTATCCTAAGCTGACTTCACCCAGGTATTTTTCTGCAAATCCATATTCTACGCGGGCGGCATATCCCATCAATGCGCTTGGTATACTGTTTCCACTGGTTGTTTTCTGCTGGTTATAAACCAATATGGAGTTGATGTTATGCTTGCCGAAACGACGGGCATACCCTATCTTTAATTGTAGGTTCGTACGTCTCATCGGGTTGGTTTTCTTATCTTCTTTGAACCGGAACGGAGAATCCTCTCCCAACTGGTCGTAACGTCCGGAATTCGGTTCGTAATAATAAGTATCGATACCGTCCGTATAGACTTTGGTCGAACCGAAATTGTTGTTGAACGAGATGCTCATATCGAATGACAAGCCTTCGGTGATGAAACTCAAGTCGTTGTGCAGGGTACCTACCAGATCATAATAGTTGGTCTTCGAGTTTTCGTATCCGCTATATGCAATGGTAGAGAGCGGATTGCCCGAACCTTCCACACCGGCAATCGTGCCATCCGGATTATAGATCGGATGTCTCCAGGGTTCTTTGGCAATCAGTCCTTGGAAGAAGCTGCCCGATGCACCCGAGAATCCGTTCATCTCACCGGAACGGCCGGAGATATTGGCAGATACGGTCTGGTATTTGTTGATGTTCAAGTCGATGTTCGACCGGAAATTGAAGCGGCGGTAGTATACCTCCGGATTATAATCTTTCTGTAAGTCGCCATATTTAAACATACCCCCCTGGTTCAGGTATCCCAATGAAATGAAATATCTTACTACTTTGGTACCACCGGAAATATTAATATTGTATTGTTGCTGGAGAGAACCGCTCTTGTTGACCATTTCGTCATACCAGTTTACATCCGGATACCGGTAAGGGTCTTGTCCGAGGCGGAAACCTTCCAATGATTCGTCTGTCAGCAATCCGTTGTCTTGTTGCAGCGGATCTTTACCGTCGTTTTCCCATGCTTTTTTGCGGAGCAGCAAATGTTCGTATGAACCTAAGAATTCCGGAATCTGCGTAGGCCGTTGTAATCCCCAGTTGGCGGTAACCGAAATTTTAGGCTTTCCTTCCTTCCCTCTTTTGGTCGTGATCAGGATAACACCGTTCGCACCTCGAATACCATATACGGCAGTGGAAGAGGCATCTTTCAATACGGAAAGGCTTTCGATTTCGTTGGCATCGAGTTGGGAGAATGATTCTTGTTCCACACCGTCGATAATGATAAGGGGAGAAGCATCGTTGAATGTGGACTTACCACGAATCAGAATCGTAGCAGCGTCTTCACCCGGACGTCCGCCCGGTTGTTGGGTGATTACACCCGGAAGTTTACCAACCAATGCATTGGTTACGTTCGCTACCGGTGCGGCAACCAGCTCGCTGCTCTTCATCATACTGACGGCGCCGGTTACCGTTTGTTTCTTTTGTGACCCATAGGCCACTACCACAACTTCGTCCAGTGCATTCATCTGATCTTCCAGTACAATGTTGAACGAGGTCTTGTTGCCCACGATTACTTCGTATGTCTCGTATCCTACGTAAGAAATTACTAATACGGATTTGGGCGAAGGTACTTGTAATGTAAACTTTCCATCCAGATCGGAGATTGCTCCGATAGATGTCCCTTTTACGATTACGTTTACGCCGGGTAAGGTTTCTCCCTGGCTATCAGTGATCACACCCTGTATCTGGCGGGTCTGATTTGCTTCTGTCACAGCTCCGAGCGCGTGGCTCCAGCCAAGTTGCAGCAGCAATACACAGCAAAACACTTTTAGAAATTTAAAATGTAACGTTTCTGTGTTCATAGTCTTTTTAAGATTAAAAAATTAATGACTCGATAATTTTGCCGTTATGCGGGAAGGGCGGATCATACTCTCTTCCGAACGGTTGTGCAAATGAAATGCATTTTGTTTGCAATGGGTTGTACTCTGTGTACCGGTAAAATGGTATAATAGTGTATTCGGACAAAAATGCCCCCTAATAAAGACAATATATACCGGTTTTCAACAGAGTACAACCAATTATTACTATTTTATTCCAATGTTTCCACTCCTTGAATTACTCCCGGTTCTGTCTGGTGCATATCAAAGATGATAATTTCGTTGGTACCCTCTTTCAACCATACTCCCGGACAATACAGACGGTACTGCGGACCGACATTCCAGAAGCGGCCGAGGTTGTGTCCGTTGACGTAAACCAGTCCTTTTGTGAAGTCTTTCAGGTCGATATAGCAATCTCCGGCTTTATCGAGTTGCAGAGTGGTTTTGAAGAACATGCCCGGACGAACCGTATCGCTTTCTTTCAGATTGGATACATATTCCGATGACATCGGTATATTGAATGCCTCCCAGTTCATCAGTGTCATGCCGTTCAGGGTAACCCGGTCGGTAATACCTTTGCGGTCGATCATCTGTGCGGCAAAGTTGATGCGTCCCATGCTTTCTACCAGAATGTCCAGAACCGGATTTTCTACATTGGATACCGGGAGGTCGATGGTATGCTGGCCCAGGGTACGGTCGATGCTTCCGATATAACGTCCGTTCAAAAAGACGGTTGCGTAGTCGTGCACCTCGTCTACACGGAGCTTACCGCTTTTATGACCGATCAGTTTGGTGCGATACAAGATCATTCCTTCGTATTGTTTCATCATTTCCATCGGAACCGGCTGTACGATTTGTTTGGCGGCAGGCAGGTTGTCCCAGATGCTTGTATATCTTTTCGTTTCCGTGGCCGGGAATGTGATGGTAGGTATAGGGTCGGGGATCGGTGCCAGTTTCTTTTTGCTGTATTTCTGGGTCAGTTCACGCAAAGCCATGTATTTGGGAGTAGCCTGGCCCATCTCATTGATAGGCGCATCATAGTCGTAGCTCGTTACGTCCGGTTGGTATGTTCCGGGTTGCGGAGAGTTGGCTCCGGCCCAGAAACCGAAGTTGGTTCCGCCATGGATAACGTAATAGTTGAATGACTTGCCGTTATCGAGCAGCCACTTTACGTCTGTGGTAATTTTCTCGATGGACGGATGTTGCCACTCTTCACGCCAGTGGGTAAGCCATCCCGGATAAAGTTCGGAACAGAAAACACTGGCATCGGGATGTACCTTCAGGGCTTCGTCGAATTCTGCTTTTGAGGCGGCCGGGTCCAGTCCGATGGCTACTCCCGGCAGTGTTCCTGCTTCGAGCATATAAGGAGTGGCTCCGTCTGCCGTATAGAAAGGTACTTCGATGCCTTTGTCACGCCAAAGGTCGTGCATCCATTTCATGTAAATACGGTCGTTGCCATAGCTTCCGTATTCGTTTTCTACCTGCACCATGATGATAGGACCGCCGTTGGTGATCTCGTATTTCTTTATGATGGGGGCGATCTTGTCTACATAACGTTCTACTGCCGCTGTATACCGGGTGTCCATACAACGGATTTTTATATCCGGTATGGAGAGCAGATAAGGAGGAAGTCCGCCAAAGTCCCATTCGCCGCAGTGGAAGTGTCATAGGCGTTATGCCAGTTACATGCCTTCATCCTGTACGGTTTGGATGAATTTTTCCAGATTCTTATTGCCTGTCTGAAAATCGAACACTCCCGGTTCGCTTTCGTGATAGTTCCACATAATATAGCAGGCTACGGTATTGCAACCCATCGCTTTGATCATTTGTATCCGTTGTTTCCAGTATTCTGCCGGGATACGTGACGGGTGAATCTCGCCGGAGATGATTTGGAAAGGTTTGTCATCCAGCCAGAACTGGTTGTCGCCCAGACGGAAAGTGTGTGTGCCTTTTGTCTGTGCCTGAGCCCATGTACCGCTGCCTGTCAGCAGAATCAGTGTCATAAGAAAAGTGAAAAGTTTTTTTTTCATAAAATGATAGTTATTTAGTGGTAATTAGATTTCATGTACATTAATTTCCGCACTTCTGTCCTTGATACATGTGGATGATACGTAAGCCGGAGGATAGAAGGCGGAAATTAATTACACTTAAAAGTGCGTTTTTTCCATACAGGTCGATTTATAGAGTGTTAGAGGAGTTTTAGGGCGATGGTGGCGGGTTGTCCGCATTGTGCTCCTGTCGGGAGGGGCACTTTGATTTCATAGACTCCTTTTTTCTGTTTGGTGACCTCCTCGCCTGCCACGGGTACGGAAGTATATACAGTCAGGTTGTTCAAGTCTTTCTTCATGAAAGCATCTGTAACGGTCAGTATCAGTTTGCCGTCTTTCTTTTCTGCAAACAGGGCTGCCGGTGACGATACTCTGAATGTTCCCAACTTTCCTTTGGCTGTAGCGGAAGCATCGAAATAGACGGCACCCAATTTGGTCTTTTCCGGATTTTCTGCTGCTTGTAGCTGTGTGGTGTTGGCAAGTACGTTCGGTATTGCTTTGGGAAGTTCGCCTTTACAGTTCACCATGTAGGCATAAGTAGCGTCTTTTATCTCCCGCCCGTGTACAATTTCCATCTGGAATACGGGAACAGTCGTTTCCGGTTCGGTATTGGCTTTGCAAAGCCGTTTCCAGTCGGTAGTACGTTCTTCACGACGCCATTTCATTTCGCCGGATGTCTCTTTCGGGATTATTCCGTAAGCAAAACCTTCATGGCATATCCAGTCGATTTTTCCTTTTTTTACTGTTTCCGGTGCGGTCGGGCTGTAAGTCTGTTCGATGGTAGTTGTGATATCCCCCTCCTTTTCCGGTGAGAGATTCGTAATCCCTGCTCCTAATGCAAGGAATAAGTCGTCGAACATGAAATAGCTTTTGTATGCACGTACGCCATATATGTCCTTATTGACATCTTTGGCCTCGGAGTTGCCGGGATTTTCTTTCATCTTGGCGTTTATCTTCTGATAGATAAATCCGGTAGCGAAGTCTCCTTTTCCATCGGTGGCGCCGGCGGCAAAATTGTAAGAACTGGTATAACCGCTCCAATTCTCGATTGGTTTCAATGCGGTGGGAGTCTGGCGGGTAGTGACTCCCGGCCATGCAGTGAGATTCATGGCGCCGATAATATGGCGGTATTCACTGCCATCCCGCTGAAACAGGGTTACTCCGTCGGCACTGTAGAAATTATAACCGGCAGCACCGGGATAAGCACTTTCCAAACCATCCACCCGGATGGAGCCCATATTGATGAAGAGGTAATAATCGTTCGTTTTCTTTATCAGGTCGTCGTTGTTATAAAAATAGCGGGTTCCGTGATAATATCCATCGGGAGCGGATGTCATTTGCACATCCAAGCGGGAAGACTCTTCGGTGAACTGTTCCAATTCCTGTATTTCTTCGGAAGTGAGTGATGTACGCCAGTCTGCCAATAATGTCTTGGCAAGGATGTGTGAAGGCACATTGCCACGGCGGTTGTTTTTCCGCGTCATGTTTCCTCTGTCTACCAACGGTGGGATGATGCCTTTGTGGTGATAGAAAGCGGAACAACGGATATAGTGAAGCACCACCTCTACATTTTCCCGCGAAAGTTGTTTGGCCCACGGTGAGCCTTGCAGGTGTTTCAATATGCGGAAAGTTCCTTTTAGCCCGTCGATGGGATATCCCCATACAAGGCATTGCATTCCATGTCCCCATCCGGCACCGTCGGCGGTAGTTCCTTCTGTCCAGAAAGCGTCGTCGTAAGTGGTTTGCGAAACTACGGATAACGAACCGATCGCTACTTCGGACAATACATCTATCATCGGGATGGAACTCATCATCACGGCTGCTTCCAGTACCGGGCGATAGTCGAGTGCATTGCCTCCTACCCACCAGACGTGCTTGCGGAATCGTTCCACGCTTACTACATTCTTATCCGTTTCATCGTGTCTGTAAGGTTGTGTCCATGACTGGAAACCTACATCGAACAGTTTCTGATGCGCTGCAAGGGCAATTGAATCTTTCACTTCTCCTGCCTCGATACGGTCCATCAGATCGAGCAAGGCAAAGTAGGTTTTGACTGCGGCACGCGGGGTGGCGAAGCAGGAGGCATGGAAGCGTCCGGGGGCATCGTTGTTACGCTCGTTTTCCATCTTACCGTAGAAGGCAATGCCGCGTAATAAGGTTTGTACTCCCTTGTCCGACGGGTCGAGTCCTTTTACTCCACGGTATGAATCGGCTATAACCTGCAACCGTTCAAAACAGTCCCGGGTCAGGTTGTTGATTTGGATACAGTGCGCCATGTTGGTTCCGGCGGCATAGTTGTTGCGGATAATGATCTCCTCTTCCGGGCGCTTATCGGTAAAACGTCCGTCTGCATCGATCAAGGACAGGGATTCCGCTAACGTATAGTTGGTAACAGGAGTTCCGCTGATGTGTTTGGCAAACTCTTGTCGCAACCGGCGGATGGTTTCTTTCTTTCCGTTGTCTGTTGCATATAGATCACCGGTACACAAGAGGCCGATTAGTATCAAACAGGTTAATATCTGTCTCATAGTTTACTGATCTTTTGACGATAACATTGATTTTGTGTTACTACGTTTACCAGATATACCTTATTATTATCAAGTGGTAAAGCCAATGAAGCTTTTCCGTTTTCTACGGTAATCTCTGCTGCTGTCACTGCACATCCATTCGTGTCATAGACGGTGATATTGGCAGGGCCGTTTTCTACACCGCAAAGGGTGAGTTTTCCGTCGCTGTACTCGATTGCCGTTTTTTCGGCATTCGGGCCGGAGATACCTGTCGGTGAAGGGTTTACTACGATATTATCGATATAGCAGACGTGCTGTTGGTCTTCATACAGCACGACATTCGAGTTGTAGGTCGGCAGTATGGCTATTCCCAATACTCCATTGGTGAATTTGCTTATCTGGCTGGAATAGGCGGCTTTGTTGAATGTGAATGTGTAGGTAATCCATTTTCCTTCCGTGGTAAAGTCATAAACCGATTTATTGAGAAGTATGCCCTCGTCCTGTATAAGATCATTCGTTGTATTGAATTTCGAAAGCAGTTTGATACAGATGTCTTGTTTCTCTGCCGGGTCTTCCCAATCGTCTGTTTCTTTACCGATCACATTGAGCGGTTGATAGATCATAAACTCTACTACTTTCAGGTCGTCGATGGAGATAGGCGTGTCAAAGAGAAATTTCAATCCGTAGTTGCGTGCTTCCATAGAGGCATATTTCAGTACTTTTCCCGAATGGTTGCCTTCGGCGGATACCGGATTGTCTATCACTTCGTGTGAATACATCCAACGTGATTTGGGTTTATAGTCTCCCCGTTTTCCTGTGTTGCCGAAGCGGAAGAAATAAGGAGTTGTTTCATAAGTTTCAAAGTCTGCCCGGAAAAGTTCTTGTGCGAACATATTGCCGGAAAAAGAGATAAATGCTGTTAACAGCGCGGAAGTAATGATCTTGTTTTTCATAATTCAATCAATTTGTGAGGCTGATTTTGTTTTACTACTTACAAAAGTAGAGGATGTTGTGAAAATGGGATGTTGCCTATTGTCCGAAATAGATGATTTTATTGTCCGTTGGACGAAATGGGGATTATATTCCCTCGGGTGTCCCTTTGTTCTTGTCTTGAAGAAAGTTCTTCTCTGTTTTCCGCATTTTTAGCGGCCTGTGGGTGTTTTTATCCGTATTATGGGATTATATTGTCCGAAAGATAATTCGATACTACTGCCGATACAATACATCAACCTCAGTCTGCTGCATCTTCTCTACATTTGCCTCTGTGATCAGTTGGCGACAACTGTTTCCGTATTGGTTACATTAATATAATAGACGATGAAAAAGCACATTTTACTCCTGTTCCTGTTGGTAGGCACTTCGCTTACCGGAAAAGCTCAATCTACGGACAATGTAGATTTAATGTTTCCCAATCTGATGATGACTCGTTATCATTATGATAAGATGAAAGAAGATATTGAGAAGAAAGGCAATAATCCTCCTAAGAGCGCTTACATCAAACAGATGAGAAATCCGGCGGAAACAATTGTGAACAATGACCGGAAAACCACTCCTGCCGTTTCAACCTCCAACAATCCTAATAATGTGGATATAAGTGGTGAAATGAACGCTATCTACCAGCTTTGCGTGGTTTATGCATTCTCGCAAGACGATAAATTTCTGAATAAAGCTGTTGAATATCTGAAGGCGTGGGGAAAGGTGAATGTGGCCGTATCCAAATCAAATATTCACGAAAGTGTATATACACCGGCTGTAGAGGGATATAGCATTATTCGCAATGTGATTTCGCAGGCAGATAGAGACGAGATAGACGGATGGTTCAGAAAGCGTATCAATGTATTCATTAAGGATAATGATTTACGCGATAATAACTGGGGAACTTGTCTTATGCAGCAATTTTATTATTACGGTTCGGCATTGAATGATAAAAATGTAGTGAATACTTATTTCAGAAACAGGTATTCCGGTTGGGTGAAAAATAATCTATACGCCAATGGTACTACTACTGATTTGATGGGTCGTGATGCTTTTGCTTACCATTCTTATGATTTACTGTTCTTTGCCGAAATCTGTCATGGAATGGCTTGTTATGAAGGATATAAGGTAGCTGATGAATTTTATGCGCAAGACGTGAACTGGGGGGCTTCTATTAAGAAAAGTGTCGATTTCTGGAAACCTTATTTATTGGACCCGGCGAAGAATCCGCATACGGAATTTGTAGAAACGGAATGGGCACCCGATAAAAAACGTAGTGATTATAATAAACCTTATAGCCCTGCCGGAACAATGTATGTTGCCGATGAGCTTCTCGAAATGGATCAAGACCTTCTACGTGCTGTTGATAAGTATCGGGGCGGTAACCCATTTTATACCTGGCGGCTCACCCTTAGCAATCTGCGCTGGTATTACGGTGAAGAAGAGTGATTTTAGTAGTCAATTAGCCGATTAGTAGTCAAGTAGTTAAGTAGTTAAAGTAGTCAAGTAGGATACTACTGATTGTTAAGCTATATACTATCTGCTACTTACTACTAACGAAGTGATAACTACTTAACTACTTGACTACTACTAAACAGCTACTGAGAAAGAATATATAATGAAAATGTCAACCTATATGCGAATTATTGGACTATTATTGTTGAGTTGCTCTCTTTGCATGTCTTGCATGCAAGCGGATAAGAAGAAAGCACTCATTGAAGATGATTTTTTAGTTGCCGAACAGCATTTGAGTAATCAACTGAAAGCGGTTCCCGAACCTACTGTGTACCCACGTACTACGGGCAAGGACGGACAGTTGATTGCCACTCCGAAGAATGACTGGACGGAAGGATTCTATCCGGGATGTCTATGGTATATCTATGAACATAACCGTGAAGAGAGTTGGAAACAGAGTGCCGTCAAATGGACGGAAGCTTTGGAACCGATGAAAAAGCTGACAAGCCATCACGATATCGGTTTCCTTATCTATTGCAGTTTTGGTAACGGATATAGGCTTACAGGTAAAGAAGAATATAAGGATGTAATTATTGAAGCTGCCAATTCTTTAACTACCCGTTTCAGTGAAGTGACCGGATGTATCAAATCATGGAACTATCGTAAGGCATGGAATGGAAAGGATGAATGGTTTTATCCGGTGATTATTGATAATATGATGAACTTGGAGCTGCTCTATTTTGCTTCTAAAGTAACAGGTGATACGAGATATGCCAAGATAGCAACCACTCATGCGGAGACGACTGCAAAGAATCAGTTGCGCGAAGATTATAGCAATTATCATGTGGTAGATTATGATACGTTGACGGGAAAAGTACTTCATCAGGCTACCTGTCAGGGATTTTCTGATAATTCGGCATGGGCACGCGGACAGGCATGGGCTATTTATGGCTATACAATGGCTTATCGTGAAACGAAGAATCCTAATTTTTTGGAAATAGCCGTACATACAGCGGATTATTGGCTCAACCATCCGAATCTTCCGGAAGACGGGGTGCCGTATTGGGACTTTAATGCCGGGCAGGAAGGCTATGTTCCCGATTGGAAATATGATCCCGACCGTTTCAAAGTAGTTCCCCGTGATGCATCGGCAGCGGCTATTGCTGCTTCTGCCTTTCTGGAACTGGCTACGTACGTACCGAATGAAGATACGTACTACGATGCGGCTGTGAAGATACTTAAGTCGCTCTCTTCTCCGGCTTACCGGGCGGTACCGGGCACTAACAATAACTTTATTCTGATGCATAGCGTCGGTAGTATACCTCACGGTCAGGAGATCGATGTCCCTTTGGTTTATGCCGATTATTATTTTCTGGAAGCTTTGAACCGGTATGAACATTACAATTCGAAGAAATGAATTTCAATAACATAATTATTAACTTTTTAAATCAATTCGTATGAGAAAATTATTTTACGCAGTAGCATTGTTATTGGTAAGTGCAAACATGAATGCACAATCTTATTTTGTAGATGGTTATAATACCAGTTTTGATAGTTGGGTAGACATCAAGGATGCAGATGAAAATGTAATAGGTGTGAGACCGGCCGGCTGGGTATCTCCTTCAAACAATAACTGGACTTCGGGTAGCAATAAGGTAGAAGTGACTTTTGAAAAGGCAGAGAACCGTGACGGGGAAGCTGATAAGGCTTGTAAGATTATCGCTACCGGTATTGTATCTACTTGGTTTAGTTGGCATGTAGGTGTTACTCAAGTATCGAGTGTTTATGCAGAGGATTATATTGCCGATCCGTTTTTTATAGACAGAGGAGATGATTTCTATTATACATTTTGGGCAAAGAGTGATACGGACGGGACGAAAATGTATATTGGAGCTACTCAGTTGTACGACCCGAAAAACAATGGTGGTGATAGTGATGCGTGGTCTAAAGTTCCTTATGTAGAGCTTACTACCGAATGGAAACAATATGGTATTTATGTAGAGCTTGCCAAACTCGATCTTACTTCATTCGATATTCAGCTCAGAAGCAATGGAGTTCGCTATATCGACGATTTGGAAGTAGGCTATGGTGAAATTCCTGAAGGTGTAAGTATCATCGATGTATCTTCTGAGAAAGATGACTTCAAAGTCCGCTCTATTGACAACGGCATCTCTTTTGAAGGTGCAGCCGGTATGGTAACCGTATTTAATACATTGGGTTCGATGGTTGCTCAGAAAACTACTGATGGAGGAGCTGATACTATCAGTCTTACTGACGGCGGGCTTTATATTGTGAAGCTGCAAACAGCAGACGGAGAAACAGTCCGTAAGGTAATAGTTAAATAAATAAGTATCTTTATTTTGAAATGCCGGAGACGGTTTACATCATAAGGTATTAGGATATAATTGGGATAATTAAAAAAGAATGCGCATCTTTGTCCGTTGATATGCAGCAATGTATATAATATAGGATAAAGATGCGCAATTTTAATATTTGGACACCATGAATTTAATCAGTAAAAACAAAATCACTTTCATCTTCTTGTTTAGTATCTTTTTGTTACCGGCTTATGGTGCAAATAAAGATACGAAAGCAATCTATGAGCTTATCGAACGGGTTACTCCCGGCTATTCTTCCCAATACCGGTTGGAGATCATTGCACCGGATAATGGCGTCGATGTTTATGAAGTAGACGGAAACGGTAAAGAAATCATTTTGCGTGGTAATACTCCTGTTGCTTTGGCCACTGCTTTCAATTGGTATTTGAAGTATACCTGTCAGGCACATGTTTCCTGGTTTGGCAATCAGTTGAACCTTCCGGAGAAACTGCCTCAGCCTCGCGAAAGGGAACGCCGTGTTATCAACGGGCGTTATCGCGTATACATGAATTACTGTACAGTCAGCTACACTGCTGCCTGGTGGGATTGGGAACACTGGCAAAAAGAACTGGATTTCATGGCTATGAATTCCGTTAATATGCCGCTTTTCACCATCGGTTTGGATGCGGTATGGTACAATACATTGTTGCATTTCAATTTCAGTGACCGAGAAGCACGTGCCTTTCTTGCCGGGCCCGGACATGCTGCCTGGCAATGGATGCAGAACCTGCAAAGTTATGGCGGTCCTCTTCCGAAATCCGTAATTGACAGGCATGCCGCTTTAGGGAAGAAAATCATAGCACGGCAATTGGAATTGGGTATGCAGCCTATCCAGCAAGGATTTTCCGGTTACGTTCCCCGTGAGTTAAAAGATAAATACCCCACGGCAAATATCAATCAACAACGTTCCTGGTGCGGTTTCAAAGGTGCGGCCCAGTTGGATCCTACCGATTCGTTGTTTACCCGTATGGGGCGGGTTTTTCTTGAGGAGCAGGCCCGTTTGTTTGGCGCTCACGGGGTTTATGCCGCCGATCCTTTTCATGAAAGTGCGCCTCCGGTAGATACGCCCGAATACCTGAAAGCTGTGGGGGAAACCATCCATCGTCTTTTCCGGGAGTTCGATCCTCAAAGCACTTGGGCAATGCAGTCGTGGAGCTTGCGCGAAGCTATTGTAAAAGCCGTCCCTAAAGAGGCTTTGCTGATTCTCGATTTACGTGGCAGCAGTACTTCGAAAGCGGAATTCTGGGGATATCCTACTGTGGTGGGGAATCTGCATAATTTCGGCGGACGTATCAATATGCATGGTGATCTGGCACTTCTTGCTTCCAATCAATACAGTAAAGCGAAACGTTTGAATCCTGCTGTCTGTGGTTCGGGGCTGTTTATGGAAGCTATCGAGCAGAATCCGGTATATTATGAATTGGCTTTTGAAATGCCTTGCCATCCGGACAGTATTGATCTGCGCGCTTGGTTGAAGCAGTATGCTACCCGCCGTTACGGTGCTTTTTCACCGGCCACGCAGAAAGCGTGGATGTTGTTGCTCGAGGGGCCGTACCGTCAGGGAACGAATGGGACGGAGAAAAGTTCTATTGTTGCCGCACGCCCTGCATTGGATGTGAAAAAGTCCGGTCCGAATGCCGGTCTTGAGATTCCTTATGATCCGGCTTTGATTATTCGTGCCCAGAGCTTGTTGCTGGAAGATGCCGACAAGTTATCGGCTTCCCGCCCCTATCGTTTCGATCTTGTAGATGTACAACGGCAGATGATGACTAATTTGGGACAACTCATTCATCGTAAGGCTGCCGAGGCGTTCCGGAGTAAAGACCGGGAGGCTTTTACACTTCATTCGGGACGTTTTCTCGGAATGCTTGCCGATATGGATACCTTGTTGCGTACACGAAGCGAATATAGTTTCGACCGATGGCTGACCGAGGCCCGTAGCTGGGGAGAGACGGAAGAGGAAAAGAATCAGATGGAACGCGATGCCACTTCTCTGGTCACTATCTGGGGAGCCGATGGAGATCCGCGTATTTTTGATTATTCATGGCGGGAATGGGCCGGATTGATAAACGGCTATTATCTTCCGCGATGGCAGAAGTTCTATACCATGTTGCAGCAACATCTGGATGAAGGGACTTCTTATGAGGAGGCCGGTCTGCCACAGATTTACGGCAGAGAGGCTTTCCGTGCCAATGATTTTTATCATACACTGGCAGAGTGGGAACTATCTTATGTAGATACCTATGGGAAAGCGCGTATCCCCGCGACTGAAGGGGATGAGGTCGATATAGTCAAACGTCTGTTTAAAAAGTATTTTAAGCTTTCTCAAGAGTATTATACTGACAGTATAAAACTCATCAAACCGTCACGGGATGAACGCACTTACGAGAATCTGGGCGAAGATTTGTAAGGTCAAAGCCGGATGGTCTGTTTGCCTCCGTTGTAAGTGATGGTTTTGCCGGATGCATCCGGGTCGAAAGCCTGCATTTGGGTAGGGCTTACCGTAACAATACGGAAAGTCCTCTCTTTTAGCATCCCGGAAAATTCTCCCTGACGCTTGCCGATGGTCAGCGAACGGGTGGCTTCGTCATACTTGAAAGGTATCATGGAATATTGGCCTTTTTCATAGTTGTAGTTTTCATTTTCGTCTTCGTAGAGAGTAAATGCCCCATCCTGTCCGGTGTAAACGTATAAAATGATTTCGGAAGCTGTTTTCTCACCTGTGTATTGCAGGTCCGGACCGTAAGGGAGGATGGCGCCCGAACGGACATAGAGCGGAATCTGTTCATAGGGGGCATCTACGGTAAGTGTTTGTCCGCCTGTAATGTACTTTCCGGTGTAGAAGTCATACCATCCGTTGCCATCCGGGAAATAGACTTTGCGCTGGCGGGCTTTATAGGTATATACTGGGCAGGCCATCAATGCAGGGCCGAACATGAACTGGTCGCTGATGTCTAATACGTTCTTGTCCTTGCCGAAGTCCATGACCAGCGCGCGCATGATCGTATAATCATTGAAATGTGTCATGCCTGCTAATGAATATATGTAAGGTATCATCCGGTATCGCAGCCGGGTGTAGTAAACCATTGATTGATAAGCAGGATGCCCTTCCGGGGCGATGTTCCATATCTCGCGGTAAGGAAACTGTCCGTGCGAGCGGTAAAGCGGACAGAAAGCACCGAATTGATACCAGCGTGCGTTTAGTTCGCGCCACTCTTTGTAATCCGCATTTTCCTTTTTCGTCCGGTTCCATTCGCGCTGTGCCTTTTCGTAGCGGCGTTCTACACAGAATCCTCCTATGTCCATCGTCCAGTAGGGGATGCCGCTCATGGCAAAGTTCAGTCCGGCGGAGATCTGTGCTTTCATATCTTCCCACCGGGTGGCGATGTCTCCGCTCCAAGTGGCTGTGCTGTAACGTTGCAGCCCGGCAAATCCGCAGCGTGTGAGTAGGAAAACTCGGCGATCGGGATCCATCTTGCGTTGTCCGTCGTAGATGGCTTCGGCGTTCATCAAGGCATAAGCGTTGAAGTACTGGGTCGACGGCCCCAGAGCGGTCGGTCCGCAAAGTGCCTTACGGTATTGCATGTCCGTACAATCGCGTACATTGGGTTCCGAGGCATCCATCCACCAGGCATCGATGCCCAACGGACAGTAATGGTCCTGCATCTGTTTCCAGAATAGCTTCCGGGCTTCCGGGTCGTAGGCATCGTAGAAGCCGTATCTGTATCCCGGTCCTACCCAGTCGCGCAGGCTGTCGCGCACCGATTGCATATACATCCATCCTTTTTCCTCGAATTCCTTGAAATGTCCGGTATTTGTGTAGAACTTGGGCCATACGCTGATCATGATTTTGGCGTTCAGGGCATGTATGGAGTCTACCATTCCTTTCGGGTCGGGGAAACGCTTCAAGTCGAATTCGTGGCTTCCCCAGGCATTTT
>OGFD01000961.1_pt1 | contig 16297 bp, 8 predicted proteins | sample 1570851 | NCBI WGS metagenome assembly OGFD01 (sample SAMEA2582077, study PRJEB24529) | metagenome | biome: Human gut stool | place: China | collected 2011
GAGTGTGACATTCGCTCAAGAAATACCTGAATTTAAATTGGCTGTACGATTCGTTCATCAGTTCGAATATTTCCTGTCCGTAGTCTTTGGCTATTTTTTTCCCGGAGGTATATTTCTTTATCTTGAGGTTGTATTTTCGCTGAATCAGTTCGGAGATACGCTTGTGTTTGTCGGGAATGGCGTCCGGGATATAGATTTTGTATTCCACCCAGTCGGCGTCTTTCTCGAAGCCGAGTTTCTCCATGTGTACGGGATAGTAGGGGTGGTTGTAGATAGTGGCCATGGTACTGAGTTGGTCGAAACCTTCAATCAGCATACCTTCCGCATCGAAATCGGTGAATCCGAGAGGTCCGGCAATGTGAGTCATGCCCCGTTCCTTTCCCCAGTCTTCTACTGTTTTGATGAGAGCGGAGGATACTTCAGGGTCGTCAATGAAGTCTATCCACCCGAAGCGGACGTTCTTGCAACCCCATTTCTCGTTGGCACGGTTGTTGATAATGGCGGCTACACGTCCTACGATCTTGTCATCCTGGTATGCCAGAAAATAATCTGCTTCACAGAATTCGAATGCTGCATTCTTACGCTTGTTAAATGTATTGAGCATATCGTCGTAAAGGTCGGGGACGGAGTACGGATTGCCCTTGTACATTCTGTAATTGAAACGGATAAATTTCTTAAGTTCTCTCTTTGTAGAGACTTTCTTGATTGTAATAGCCATATCTCGTATTTATGATTGAGGAAGCAAAGATACGTGATAATCTTCAAAGTACAACGCAGAGGGTGGCAAAAACTGTGTGAGAGGCAGGTCGGTTTTGGAAAATAAAAAGCAATTAGTAGTTGTTTAAACTGAATTTAGGGCTACCTTTGTTCGAAATACTATAACACATATCATGGAACTACAAATTATTCAGAATAAGATATATGAGATTCGGGGACAGAAGGTAATGCTTGATTTTGATTTGGCGGCATTGTATGGAGTGGAAACAGGTCAATTGAAACGTTCTGTCAGACGTAATATAGAACGGTTTGAGGGAGAGGATTTCATGTTTGAAGTTACTCGCGAAGAACTTTCAAGATGCCAAATTGGCATCTTGAATGAAGGAAGAGGGGGCAATATAAAATATTTGCCTTTTGCTTTTACAGAATTGGGTGTGGCAATGTTAAGCAGTGTGTTGCATTCTACTACTGCAATTGATATTAATAGAAATATTATGCGTGCCTTTGTCAGTATTCGTCAATATGTCTTGGCCAGTGATACCAAGAATCAAGAAATAGACGAACTGAGACAGCGCATACAAGAACTGGAAAGTCAAGGAAGTAAAGCATTCGCAATGATTAACCAAATCGGCGAGGAGACTTTGGAAGCCATAAACGACCTCAGTGAAGATACTCGGAAGGAATTGGATAGTATTTATCTGGCTTTATCAGAATTGGCCGATAAAGAAAAAACGGAATCTCTGAAATCAAAGCATCGACGACCGATTGGGTTTATACATTACGATAATGAGGAATAAGTTTATTTTGATATAAAGCAATAAACATTTCCTGCAAAGTCACAGACAATCATCCGGTTTCCTGATACGGCTACGGTTGAGAATATCGGTGCTCCGAGATTATATTTGTCTTTTATAATTCCCGTTGTCCGGTCGATAGCATATAGATAACCATCGGAAGCTCCGATGTAAATAACTCCTTGTGATGCCACTGGGCTTGTTTCTACTCCGGCTTGCGGAGTGGTGGAATAAGGAGCTGTGTATACCAGCGAAGGCAAAGTCTCTGCTCTCCATTTATTGAAAAGCGTAGCTTTGTCCAGTGCGAAAACTCCGCGGTCGGCAGTACCGAAGATAATTTCCTGTTCGGTAATAAGTGGCGTGGATGTTACGTCCAGGTTGGCTGACAACTCTTTCTGTTGGAGTACTTTTCCGGTTTGTGGTTCTATGACGAAGAAGCTTTTGGAGGAGATGATCCATAATTTCCCGTCTTTATAGACCGGAGAGGCTCCCCGGTTACGAAGTCCGTTATCGGAGAGTTTCCAGAGTTGTTTTCCGGTGTGAATGTCGTTACCGTATAATCCTCCCCATTGAGTTCCGCTGACTAATACATTTCCGGCAACAGTTAGCGTTGTAGTAGCACCTTCCCGTTGTCTCCAGTCCTTGTTAATCCATATTGTTTGTCCTGTCTTTAAGTCATAGGCGGATAGTCCGGCACCAATTCCGGCGTAGACTACTCCTTTATCTATTGTTATTCCTTCCGTTAAGTAAGGATAACTGTTCAGTTTGATATATTGTTTCCAGAGTAATTTTCCGGATTCTGCATCCAAAGCGTACAGATTGCAGGCAGCGTCCTGTGCTATTACAATTCCGTTTTCATAGGCGATTGTGTTCTTCACCGAGTTTGCCGTGCGGAATTTCCATAACAGTTTGCCGGAATTGAAATCGAATACACAGACAAATGTGTTCAATGGTATATTGTCATCGGTGGTAGCGATAAATACTTTCTGTCCGGCGATAATAGGGGAAGCCATGAAGATGTTGCTGCCTGTGTTGGCTGTCCATTGCAGTTGCAGGGGGAGCTTGATTTGAGAATTATTGATTCCTCCGGAGTGTGCGGCATTTTGAAGCAGGGTATTCCAGTCCTCGCCCGGGATTGTAGCCGGCTTGAAGTCTTTTTGATAAGTGAATCGGCTGGTGGCGGGTGCTTTCTTGCCGTCATTAAAGAATGAAGTTACTGTGAGTTGTAGCTTTCTTCCGTTTTCATTCGCAGGCATTTGAATGTCTCTGCTCCAGTTCCAGTCGGTGAGGGAGATAAGGTTGCCTTTGGCTATCTCCTGATTATTCTCTATATCGCTTAGGATGTAGGAGACGTGTGATGTTTTAGCCTGTGCATGATAGGTATTGACAGAAACAGGAAGCCGGTCTCCGGTAGCTGCGGAAATTTGATTGTTCATCGGGGAGACTATGGCAATCTGCGGCTCGATGAAGGTATACCGTAGTTGCGTTGTGATATTGTCATTGCCGTCTACTTTTATTTCTCTGAAAGAAGAAGGAGAATGATCAATACCGCCTTTATCCAATGTACCGGTACAGATTGTATAGATTCCGTTTTGATTGCGGACATAGTTGTAGTGCATGTGTCCGTAGATTTGGGCTTTTGTATTGAAAGCACGTAGGTCAAGTGTATGCTCTTTATCGGCTTTGAATACGAATGTGTCACTTGCGGTAAACAGGTCATGGTTGAAGAGGATCAATGCCTGTTCTTTCTTCATCATGGCAAGGTCATTCTTCAGCCAGTTGTATACATCTTTTTGAGTATAATTAGTCGGGTGGTCTCCGTGGTCGATTGGGGTGACTACATAATGAACGTTACCCATATCAAATGAGTACCACGTCGGACCATAGAGAGATTCATAAAGCTCTTCGCCATAGCTACCTTTCACTAAGTCGTGATTGCCGATGCAGTAGTAAACGGGGCAATCCATTGTCTGTGCGTTCACTATTTGGTTATGCATTGTCAGCCCCGGTTCGTAACAGATGTCTCCGGTATGAATCAGGAAAGCGGGCTTTTCATTCTTTACATATTGCTGAAGGTCAGTTACCCAACGTCCCATTCCACCGGTCACTTCGGTATCGGTGATTTGAACGAAAGAATGTTCCCTGGCTTTTGTCCGTTCACTTTCAGTTAAGATAAAGTCGTAGCTTTTTCTATTCTCTTTGGTGGAAAGATAGAATTGCTCCGTTTCAAATCCGGCGGGAGTTGTAATGCTGATAAATCTTGTTTTATCGAATCCGGGTAAAGAGAACCGACCTTTCTTATCTGTTTTTACTACGTTCAAGCCGTCTGTTACCATAACTCCCGCCAGCGGTTTATCACCTTTATTAAATAGTCCTGATTGGTCGGTGTCGACATAGACTGTTCCTTTAAATTGAGCGCTTAGTGGCAGATATAGTAAAAATGATACTAGGATAACAGATAATCTTTTCATGGTCAGTCCTCTGGTTTTTAGTGTGTTAAGCTAATTATTTCTTTTTATTTCACTTGTTTCATTTCTTCATTGTAACGTGCTTCTTCTTTGCACAAAGGTTTGTACCAAGTCTTCCTTAGTATGAGTGTGGTGACTAAAAGCAAAGCGATAGAGCTCCAGAGCCCCAGTTGCTCGCGGACAACGAGATACATCGGAATGATAGTAAGCGCACATTGCCAGATGATACCGATTGCTACGTTGAAAGCATCCCTTTTGAAGTTCTTGTTCGGCTGGATATGAGGATAACGCGCCAATGCTTTTTCTTCTATCGGTTTCCACCAGCCCCATGGGCGGACACGGGTGTAGAAGTTGATCAGTGTCTCTTCGTCAGTCGGAGGTGCGCTATACGTTCCGGCGATACATCCTATCAGGGAAACCCCGAACAGAACGGGGAAGAAATCCAACACCCATGCGTCGGGAACAGTCAATTTCATGACGATTGCCGCTATTACTCCGGCAGTCATTCCCCAGAAATAGCCTTCGCCGTTGAAACGCCACCAATGCCATTTGAGTACGTTGGCTGCGATGTATCCACCAAAGAGTGCACCTACAATCCATTGGAAGATTTCATTAATATCTTTCAGAAAGAATCCGATAACGGTGCTGACCACTACCACTGCAACAGAAATCACATAACTGCTGCGTATCTGCGTTTTTACACTCGCTTTCGGATTGATGTATTTCAGATAAATGTCATTCACGATATATGCAGGAGCCGCATTCACCGTTGAAGCGAAAGTAGACATGAACGCTGCCAGTAGTCCCGCCAATAACAGACCAGCTAATCCAGAAGGTACATAACGGGTAATCAAGTGAGGAAGAATCGTCTCAAAGTCCGTTCGTGTAACTTCCATTTGTGTCATTCCGCCGTCTTCCTTGAAGAAGTAAATAGCCAGCAATGCGAATCCCATAATCATCAGGTAGCGGGGGATTAATAACACCACAGATACAGAACCACTCATCATTGCCGCTTCTTTCGGAGACTTGCAGGACAGAATCTTCTGCATATCATAGTTAGGAGCGGGACCAGCCATGCTCATAAAGATTCCTTTCAGCAACGCCATCATAACAAATATGCTTATCAGACTGTAAGGCTCGTTGGCCATTCGCTCGGTAAGGAGATTCATCCGGCTGCTCCAGTCGATATCAAGTGTCCAGCCGAAGAAGGGCGAATCCCAGCCGGCAGGAACAAATGAGTGAATCATGTCCGGTGCCACCATCTGCATACCAATGACGACAATAACGATGCCTGCCACGGTCATTATCAGAAACTGAACGACATCTGTCCATACGATACTCAGCATTCCGCCGAGCATCACATAGAATGTGGCGATGGTAGTAAAGAAAATACCATATACATGAGGAACATATTCTGCAGGAACATTGAAAGGAATAAATGGAGATACTACTTCCCAAGGGATGAATATCTCCATAAATTTACCAATACCTATGAACCCGTAACTTAAAAAACCGAGTACGCTAAGTAATGCGAATACGATAACAATCGTATGTGAAAGAGTAGAACCTTTCCCTTTTCCGAAACGGGTTTTAATCCATTCGGCACCGGTGAGAACGTTCGAACGGCGCAGCCACACGGATAAGTAAACCATTAGGAATATTTGGTTGAACACCGGCCATAACCAGGGAATCCAAAGACTTTTGAAACCATAAGCGAATGCCCAGTATACCATTAGCATTGTGCCCGTAATATCGAACATTCCGGAGGCGTTGGATAATCCCAACATATAGAAAGGCAATGATTTTCCACCTAAGAAGTAGGAGTCCATATTCTGGGCTGCCCGTTTTTTAAGAATGAGACCGATGACAATCATAGCGATAAGATAGGCGCATATGATAAGAAGGTCGGTAGTGTGTAATTTCATATTATTATTTTGAATCGATTTATATATTGTATCTTCTTTGCTGCAAAGGTAGGGGGAAAGAAGCAAGGAAACAAATATTATTTTAGCTCATTCTGATACTATGTTGAAATCTCCGGTATTCTTCTTATGTTACCTTGATTTTGTACTATATCTTTGATAATTGACAAAATAGTACTTTACTTATAAGAAATAAAATGAGAAAGCCGGAGTATATTTGAATATTTCTTTTATCTGCACAATGTTATATTTCGTGAGAAGAATCCGTCTAATAGATATTCAAGGGGAAAACATATCTCTGCTATTGTTCTTCTTTGAGGTTTAGGCATTTTTAGCGCTATGTTGCACATCGTTAAAGTTAGAAAAGATACATGATAATCTTCAAAATTCAGGCACAGATTGCATAGATTTCAGTTCTTTCATTTTATCAGAGCTGCAAAATCTATGAAATCTGTGCCTATAATTTGAAAATTGTGGAGAATTACTTATCGCCAGCCTGAAGGTTGTTCCAAATTCGGGTTAAGCTGTATTTCGCTGAACGGAATAGGAAAATAGTAATACTTTGTTTCATCGAATCTGGGTGGATTGCCTTGGTCAATTGTGAAACGGATGTTTCCTTTGTTACCTTCACTCAGATAGATGTTTCCCTTTTTGCCGTCTTTATCTACCAGGTAATAAGTCTTTTGCAATTTTGACAGTTCATCTTCGGTTAGTCCGGCTGTTTTGTCGGGAGATTCTAGTATGGCAATATCGTTCTCACCATCACCAGTGACGTCGTAAGCTCCGAATGCAGGAATATACACACCTTCGGCAGGACCTTCGAGCAATTTGCCGGCTTTCCATCTCATCAAATCATCATAACGAAGACCTTCGCAGGCCAGTTCTACACGGCGTTCGCGGCGTATTTCTAGAATTACATTGGCCAGTGTACCGGTTACGGCAGGATATTGGACTGTGAGTTTTGGGTCAGTGGCTACATCGAGTTTTAAATCTGGCATGCCTACACGCTTTCTCAATAGGTTGACTGTTGCATTCAAGTCTTCCTGTTTGATTGTACCCAGTTCTGCTTTTGCTTCCGCGTTAATGAGTAGTGTTTCTGCATATCTGAAAATAACGATGTCATTGTAGCCTGCATCATATCCACTGTTCAGTTCCGCTGTACGAGGGTAATATTTCAACTGAGGCAAGTATCCGTAATCTAGTTTGGCTACGGTAGGCAGTGATTCATTGGCTTTGATGAATCCTGCCGGCATGATAGTTTCTGCCATACGAGGGTCTCTATCGTCAAACATTTCATTGTAGGTCTTTGTCGCGTAATTAGGGTCGGAGGTGGCGGGGGAACCGTTTAGCTTGAGGTAACTGTCTGCTAAACTGCGGCTTAGGTGCCACATCCAATCTACAACTGAGGGGGTGTTACTACCGCGTCCTAATGTGCGGTCGTAGTCGGCATAGAGGATGATTTCCTTGTTACCTTTCAGGTCACCTGTGAAGAGGGCTCGATAACCTTCTGCTCCTTTTCCGGTGATTTCAAATCCGGCTTTCATGATTTCTCCGGTTGCCCATACGGCTTTTTCGAGAAAATTATTGGCGGTATTTGTCAAATTCAGTTCTGTATGGTACTTACGGAAGGTGCCTTCATGCAAAGCAAATCGTGCCAGCAGGCTGTAGGCTGCCCATTTGTTAATGTAGGTACGGCTTTCAATGGCTTTGATGTTCTTGGCTGCAAATTCCAAGTCTTCCATGATTTTATCGGCTATCAGTTCGCGACTGTCCATTCCTTTGTATAGATCAGGATCATTTGTACTCAATGGATGATCGTACCAAGGAGCGGCACCGTATCTTTTTAGCATTTTGAAATAGAAATTGGCACGAAAGAAACGTGCTACGCCGATGTAGTGGTCGATATCTGTCTGTTCACCTTTCACCTTATGTGCATTTACTAGCAATACATTGGCTTTGCGCAAGTTGTACCAGTCTTTATCTTCGTCTTTACTCCAGCCGCCTACGGTATTTTCGTTGATGGTTCCATGCAGCATACTGTATACTTCGTGGCTTGCTGTATAACCACCGATATTGTCGGAATAGAGGTCGTCCGATCCGTATGGCAAATCTTTATAGGAGTTGTTCAGGTAGATTGCCATGTCTTCCGGAGTTTGGAAGAAGGCTTCTTCATTCAGTTCGGTTTCCGGATACTTTTCCAGAAAGCTGTCGTTGCAGGCTGTGAGAAATACCAGGCTAATGCTCGCTGAAAGAATATATTTTAATGTTTTCATATTGTTATTGTTTACAGATTTAGAAATTCAAGTTAACACCAAATGTGAAGGAACGCTGCAACGGGTAGGTTTTGCTGCTTGAATCCAAGGCTTCCGGGTCGAGGTTGGCTTTCAGATGTTGTAACTCGCACAGGTTTTCACCGCTGAAGTAGAAGCGTACGCGTTCGATACCTACTTTGCTAGTCCATGTTTTGGGTAGTGTGTAGCCAAAGGTTACATTCTTCAGACGTAGGTAGGAAGCGTCTTGTAGGTATTTGGTCTGAGGGCAAGCAAGCTCGGAACCGGTACTTTCTGCAATATAAGGCTTCACACGAGGGAAGTAGGCATTGCGGTTTTCGGGTGTCCAGTGATCGAGGTTACCTTTCTGTACGTTAGTCCAAGGTTGGGCATAAATACCCCAGAAATAGTGGTTACCGCCACCAGCGTACCAGTCTCTTTTGCCTACGCCTTGCAAGAAGATGCGTAGGTCAAATCCTTTCCAATTGGCATCCATGTCAATGCTATAGGGGAGGCGTATGGAACTGTTACCGATTTTTTTGAAGTCGCCCGGATCGGCGAGAGTTCCTTTGCCGTTACTGATTTCTTTGTCACCGTTGATATCTTTGAACTTCAGGTCACCTACGTAGAACTTGTAGCCCATATCATCTTCACCTACTTTGGTCTGGTCAGCATGGTTAGCAAGTTCTTCTTCGTTCTGGAAGAATCCTTCAGTAGTTAATCCCCAGATTTCACCCAATTCTTTACCTACATAATGATTGTCGTTTGTCCAAATGGAGGTACGAATTTTGTTACCGTTCTTGTCCGTGTCCCAAACGTAGTTATCGAACTTGGTGATGAATGAGCGGCTGTCCGAGATGATGAAACGTACGCCATAGCTGAAGGGTGAATCTGCTAAGTTGAACTGGTCTCTCCATGCCAATGAAAGTTCCCAACCACGGGTTTTCAGGTCAGCAGCGTTTTCTTTCGGTTCGCTGGTACCTAATACACTGGGAAGGGATTTTCCTTTGGTCAGCATGCCTTCGGTGTAGCGTACGTAGTAATCAAAACCAGCTGTCAGACGATTGTTGAGGAAGCCTAAGTCGATACCACCATTGATAGTACGCACCTGTTCCCAAGTCAGTGAGCTGGATACGATACCTGGCATGATAACCTGAAGTGGTTTTTTTCCGTCCAGAATCCATTTGCTTTCTTCTGCTTTCATCTGTGGAGAGAAGGCGTATGCACCTACGTTCTGATTACCTAAGCTACCGTAAGAACCACGCAATTTCATTGTGTTCAGTCCTATTTTGTTTTTCAGATTTTCCATGAACTTTTCTTGTGAAACGTTCCATGCGGCAGAAACAGAAGGGAAAAAGCTGTAACGGTCGTTCTTCGGGAAGGGGGAGGAACCGTCGTACCTGCCGTTAAACTCAACGATGTAGCGATTGTCAAATACATAGTTCAGGCGGAAGAAGGCTCCGCGAACAGACCAGTCAGTAATACTTTCGCTGGTTTTGACAGTACCGGTGGCAAGCTCGATAGTTGGGAAAGAGGTACTGATTAGTTGATCTCTGCTCGACCAGTAGCTGTTGGTACGTGTGTTTTCTTGGTTAAAACCTACCATTGCTTGTACAAAGTGTTGGCCGGCAAAAGTCTTGTGGAAATCAGTATATATATTGAATACATTGTTATCGTAGAACTGCGAGTCGTTACGGGCAGAGCTTGTAGTTGTGTTCTGTTCCAGTGCCATTTCTGGTCCTTGCTTGTAGGAGTAGGGCAAAGATGCTCTACGTGTACGTTCGCTGTCGCGGCGGAAGGTGGCGTCTGCTTTGATTTGCCATACATCCTTCAACAGGTCGATGGTAGCGGCAAACGTGGTGGAAAAGTCACGTCGGTCGTTGATGGAACGTCCTCCATTCTCTAGCAGTCCCAGTATGGCACCTCCAGATTTGGTATATGTTCCGTCCGGGTTTCTTACTACGTCGAGCGTACTTTTGCGGTTCACCTCGTGGAAGAAACTTTCCATATCGATGTTAGGTTTGTCGTATTTGCGGAATGCAAACGATGTATTATTGCTGATGTTCAGCCAGTTGGTGAGTTGGAAATCTACTTTAGCACGCATATTGTAACGGTCGTAGATGTCGTTACCTTTCTTGAACATACCATCTTGTCGGTAGTATTCGCCAGAAAGGTAATAGCCAGCTTTTTTGGTACGCTGGGCAATGTTGAAATTGACAGTGTAGGAAGGTGCTGCATTTTTGTAGGTTTCGTCCATCCAGTCCGTCTGTCCGTAGTAAGCCCATTTGTTCGGGTCGCTCGGGTCTACTATGACTGCTGGTAGCGACGGGTCGTTAACGCGCTTTTGGGCTTCCGCCATTTGTTCTTCTGTGTAGAAACTGTACGTACGTGCTTGATTCTGGATGGTCATTACTTGATATGGATCGGTCACATGTTCGGGCAGGCGTGTGATTTTACGTGTTGAGTAATAAGCATTGACAGCTACGCTGATTTTCTCCGATTTTGCAGATTTGGTAGTGACTAGAATTACGCCGAATGCAGCACGTGCACCGTAGATAGCTGCTGATGAAGCGTCTTTCAGTACAGATACGTTTTCGATGTCGTTAGCATTCATACGGGAGAACTCGTCGGCTGTGACGGGAATGTTGTCTACTAGAATCAAGGGTTCGGCCGAATCACTGTTGATGGAACCAATACCGCGAATATTATATTTCGGCGAGGAATTGGCATTACCATCCGTGACTGTAATGTTGAGGTTGGGTACAGCTCCTTGCAAACCGAGCCCAGCATTGGATAGCGAACGGTTTTCTAGTACTTTAGAAGATACCGCGTCTACGGCTCCTGACATATTTACTTTTTTCTGGGTACCGTAACCCACTACTACGACTTCATTCAGCATTTCTGAGTCTTCCTTTAGTATTATCTGGAGGACTTTCTTTCCATTGAGGTTGACGGTTTCTGTCTTATATCCAATGTAGGACACTGTGAGGATAGAATTGGGGGAGACGCCTTTAAGCGAGAATTTGCCGTCTATATCAGTGATTGTTCCATTGGTACTTCCTTTTACTAGGACATTTACGCCGATGACGGGTTCTCCTGTTTGGTCGACTACGGTTCCTGTTACTGTGATGTTTCCCGTTTGCTGCACAATCGCTATTTCGTCACTAGCAATTACCATCATGCTACTACCGGGAGTCAAAAGGGACAGAACCAAACAAACTCTTTTAACTAAAGAGTTTACTTTGTGCTTTTCATTTTTCATGTTTTCTTTTATTTAAATTATATACATATTTTATAGTTTCTCTGTATTAGAGTATGGATTAAAGGTATCATCCATATTTTGTTTCATTTCTTTTCATATAGGCTGCATTTTTAAAGGTTTATACATTTATTTTATATAGTGCAAATTTAAATGATTGCCTTGTTTGTAGTGTAGACTTATTTTAACTTATGCTGATACTATTCTATCAAATTCATTTTGCTTTTAAAGATAAATTTGTTTCGTTTCTCCTGTGACGATTTTGTTTGACTCTATGAGCTTACAAATGTTTTCCACGGAAGCAGCTGAACGTAAACCGTCAACAGGTGTGTGGAGGCAATAATCCGTTAGTCTGTCAATAGTCGAAGTTGCCACGTGCATACGGGTGTCGGAAGAAGCGTAATAGATATATACTGTCCCGTCCTCGTCCGCAATCCAGCCATTGGAGAAGAGCACATTGGATACATCACCTATTCTTTCTCCGTCTATCGGAGCCAGCAAATATCCTCCTGGTTCAGCGATGATTCTTGTCGGGTCTTCCAAAGAGGTCATATACAGATAAAGTACATAACGTAGACCAGCAGCACAGGCACGAACCCCGTGGGCGAGATGTAGCCATCCTTTTGTGGTTTTGACAGGATGAGGTCCTTCGCCGTTTTTCACCTCTTTTATAGTGTGGTAGTGGCGGTGGTTGATGATAGTCTCTTCTTTCACTTCTGCATGAGTCATATCATCAATGAGTGCCCAGCCGATACCTCCGCCGTTTCCGGCGTCAATAAAACTATCTTGTGGACGAGTGTACAATGCGTATTTTCCGTTAACAAATTCTGGATGCAGAACGACATTGCGTTGCTGGCTTTTGGAAATCAGATTCGGCAAACGTTCCCAATTCTTCAGGTCTTTGGTGCGGACGATACCTGCTTTTGCAATGGCAGACGACAAATCGCCCGGAGCTGCGTCCGGGTCAAGGCTTTCGCTACAGAAAATACCATAAATCCAACCGTCTTCGTGTGCTGTCAGGCGCATATCGTAGACATTTGTCTCTGTCGGATCAGTATCCGGTAGTCGTATCGGATATTCCCAGAAACGAAAATTATCGATTCCATTAGGGCTTTCAGCAATGGCAAAGAATGACTTACGGTCGTTTCCTTCTACGCGGACCACCATAAGATATTTTCCTTTCCACTTGATGGCTCCCGAATTCATAGTGGCATTAACACCAATCCTTTCCATTAACCATGGATTTGTTTGGGGATTTAAGTCATAACGCCATTCTAAAGGGATATGTTCTGCTGTGATAACAGGATATAAGTAACGTTGAAATATTCCGTTGTAATGACTTTTATCTTCCAGATTTTTACGAGTTAGAAGTCGAAAATATGATTCTTTGAATTTTCTAAATTTTTGTTCGGTATAAGTAGGCATAACTTTTTATTTAACGGGTGTTACAAACGAGGGATTATAAACGGACCTTTCCAACAAATGTGACAACACTATATGGCGGTATTGTAAGGTTATAATATTCTTTGTTCTCCTGTACAATTGCCATTTCTGTCCAACTGTTATCTTCATTGGTTATATATTGTTTTAATAGGCCATTTATATTTGCTCCATCCAAACGAAGGCTGGTCTGAATTGTCTGTTTAGATGAATTGATTGTTACAAGAGTATACTCATCGTCTTTTTTATATGCAGATATTAAAAGAGGAATGCCGCTAGACTGGGTTACTTGTATCCGTGTACTCTCTTCAGGGATGTAGCGAGAAAAGTTTCCAAAAATATCATATCTTTTAGATAATAGAAAATCTTTTCTGTTTTTATCTAAAATAATGAGACTTTCATTATTGGATGTTGGCATGGCTCCTCCCCACCATATAATTGCGTTTACATTTGCTTTTGTAAGATAATTGTGAAAAGTAACAGCCCACTTCAGTCCGTCATGTATGGAGATGTCGAGTGGATTTACATCGCTTATTTCTGTTATCCATACCGGTATATCGGCTTTTTCTGCCATTTCAAATGGTAGAATAGCTGTTTTAAGATATTCTTTATCTACTTTTATTGGCATTATATCGGGTGATAAGCTATAGCCATGCCCGGCAGCAATGAGATTGAAATCTTTGGCTTCGGGATAGTTCTGAAGAATTGTATCAGTGAAGTCTTTGGATGAAACCATTTTTAATTGAGGCATATAAACAGCCCATAAAGGATTTTCTCCAAATATGATTTTGGCAGGAATATTCTCTTTTCGAAAGGTTGGACCGAGATATGAGGTGATGAATTTTCCCATTTCGTCTGCTGTCCATAAGGAAGAGTTCCAAGGGGCTGCATAACCGGGCTCGTTGGATGGTGATATAGCATAAGGTGCAATGCCTTTAGATTTGTAAGCGTTGTAGAAAGCGGCAAGATAATTAGCAAAATCTGTATAACATTCTGTTTTGAGCCGACCATTTGAAACCTTGCCATTACTTTTCATCCAAGCAGGAGCACTCCATGTGGAGAATACTAATTTGCTGATGTGGTATTTATGTTTAGCTTTTAACGTAAGCCATAACTGTCCTCGTCTTAATAAATCATCGGATTTGTTGATGAAATCAGAATCGCTCAATTCGATATGGATGTCGTCGTTAAGGTTAAAATCCTTGTCTGTTTCATTCTCCCAATAATGTGGGAATATCTCTCCTCTTAGAATATTCAAGCGCAATCCATCTTTACCGAACATTTTGTCCATGACTTGCTCTCTATTTTTGAAGGCGAACAATTCTTTTGCCCAGCCAGCCTGGGCTATTCCGAATCCGTCTATTCTCTGTTTGCAATCCTTCCATCTGAGGACGATACCGGAATTGTACGGCTCTTCTGAGGCCATAGCAGCAGAGGCACTTGAGCAAAGCTGACTACATAATAGTGTACCGAAGGCGAGGATATAATATAATTTCATATTTCAGAATTTTAGTTGTAAAATGAGAGAATAATTTGTTGCAAAAGTATCGCGTTGTTGAGTTGTGAGCAAATAGGATTTTATCATTTGCTGATACAATTATATCAAAAAACATAGAGATAAGTAAAATAGCGACTTAACTTAATTCAAAGAATGACTTGATTTTCAAACGTGTGTGTTAGGAATCAATTTCATTTTGTAAAGATGTCGTATTGTAAGATATAGTTTATTCTTTTAAAAAAGAGAGAAAATAAAAGGAGAAACTGGTTTTGTTTCCAGTTTCTCCTTTCCCTTTCCAGTATATAATCTCAAAGCGATTATTTGAAAACAATCTTCATTGGTCTACCTATCCAGACTTGTGGTTGTTCGAGGTTGAAAATGTGAGCTATTGTAGAAGCTACATCATATTGCATCATGCTTACATCATCAAAACGAAGTCCTTTTTTAATATTCTTACCGGAAATGATGAAAGCTGTTTCCATTTCTTGCATTGTTTTGCCGCCGTGACCCTTCTTGATGCCTCCATGGTCGGAAGTCAATATGAAAATAGTGTCATCAAGGATGCCTGCATCTTTTACGGCCTGGACAATCTGGCCGACATAAGTATCCAACTCCTTGAGTTTCTCATAATATGCGGGAGTGTCATGTCCTTCAGTGTGTCCGGTATGGTCGGGACTATCATAGCAGATAGCAACAAGAGTCGGATGTTTCTCCTTTATGTAAGCAGATGCCATATTGCCTAACTCTTTGGGAGTCTTGTTGTAATCGGCCACATGATAATGATAGCTTAGAGAAAGTGTATCTACTAAATACTTGATTCCGTTCCATTCATACAGACAGCCGATCTCTGCTTTCGGACGGGCATCACGCAGTAATTGGAAGATAGTGGGGAAGATTCCATTCTTGTTTAAAACACGTGACGGAAGTTCCGGAGTTTTAGATCCCCATTCGGTGTATCCGTGAAGTTCGGGACCGGCTCCCATAAACATGGATGCCCAGTTGATAGCACTGGACGAAGGAAGTGCCGAGCGTTTTTTGAGCGTGTAAGCTCCGTCTTCCATTAGTCTCTTGACATTGGGCATGTCTGCTTTAGGCAAGCTGTAAGCTCCCCAACCGTCCAGTCCGATGAGAACAACATGTTTGGCTTTGTCTTTTCCTTTGGCATTGCAGGAGAATGTGAAACAAAAAAGCAGTGCGAATGTAGCAAGTAGCGTAAAAGCGTTTTGTCTATTCATGATATTTTCCATTAAGTAATTAATATTGTAGGTTTAATGAATTAAGTTTTCTCATGTATTATTTTATTAGACAAAGGTAGAGTTATTCTGTTGGTGGAACAAATACAATCTTAGCATTAACTAATACTTTTGTATTTTTTATCTCAAACTGATACTTTACTGCGCGAAATGGGCTGTAAAGAGTGGTGGTGTTGCGAAATGTTATATATTTGCCCGCATAAACAAAAATATTACTATGAAGAAGAATTGGATGTATGGCAGTGTGATGACTGCTTTATTGGCCCTGCTGGTAAGCGGCTGTGGTGATTCTGAACGGACTCTTGAGTTTCGCGGAATTTGTGTGGATGATCTGCATGGTGAAAATGGACTCTATAATCCCGGAAGAGGATTCCGGTTGGAGACGGCGGTGGATGTGTTGCACGAGAAAGATCGTCCGACAACGGAATTGTTGGAACTATCGGAAAAGTATGTAGCAGACAGTGTGTCACTCGCTCAAAGCTATTTCTATCTTACCTATTTAATAGGTGAAAAACTATCGGAGGAAAACTTCCAAACTATGCAAACCTATTTTGATGAACTACAGAAGTTGGGTAAGAAAGCGGTGTTGCGTTTTGCTTATGAGCGGGACTTTATGGGGAGAGCCGCCGTCGGTCCTACCGGAGAGCAGATTTTGGAACATTTGGACCAGTTGAAA
>OGFD01000965.1_pt1 | contig 16234 bp, 10 predicted proteins | sample 1570851 | NCBI WGS metagenome assembly OGFD01 (sample SAMEA2582077, study PRJEB24529) | metagenome | biome: Human gut stool | place: China | collected 2011
CAGGGAGGAGTTGTTGGGGCAGCGGCCAGCAAGACGCGAGTGCCGCCCAAGGCACGAAGCGGATGCTGGGTGCCGCAACCCGGTTCTGGCGAGCGAAGCGAGACGGAGAGGGTTTCATATAGATAGTAGGAGAAGAGAACCATGGCAAAACTGGTAATCGTGGAGTCGCCGGCAAAGGCGAAGACCATTGGCAAATATCTGGGCAAGGATTACGAGGTCACGGCCAGCATGGGCCACATCCGGGACCTGCCCAAGTCCCAGCTGGGCATCGACGTGGAACATGACTACGCCCCCCAGTACATCAATATCAAGGACAAATCCAAGCTCATCAAGGAGCTCAAGGCAAAAGCCAAGCAGGCCGACGGCATTCTGCTGGCAACCGACCCGGACCGTGAGGGAGAGGCCATCAGCTGGCATCTGGCCAATATCCTGGGGCTGGACCCCCACGAACCCAACCGCGTGACCTTTGACGAGATCACCAAAAAGGGCGTGCAGAAGGGCATGGCCAATCCCCGTGCCATCGACGAGGACTTGTTCAATGCCCAACAGGCCCGCCGCATCCTCGACCGTCTGGTGGGCTATAAGCTCAGCCCCTTCCTGTGGCGGAAGGTGCGCCGGGGCCTGTCGGCGGGCCGTGTCCAGAGCGTGGCGGTGCGGCTGATCGATGACCGCGAGAAGGAGATCGAGAACTTCAAGCCCGAGGAATACTGGAACGTGGATGCCACGCTGGGCACCGGCCACAAGAGCTTTACCGCCCGCCTGGCCTCCGACAGCACCGGCAAAAAGCTGCTGCCCAAAAACGAGGCAGAGGCCCGTGCCATCGAAAAAGGTCTGGAGGGTGCCGAGTACACCGTGGGCGAACTGAAAAAAGGCAAGCGGGCCAAGCAGCCCACCCCGGCCTTTATCACCAGTACCCTGCAGCAGGAGGCCTCCCGCCGTCTGGGCTTTACGGCTACCCGTACCATGCGTGCCGCCCAGACCCTGTACGAAGGCGTGGACATCGCGGGCCACGGCACCATGGGTCTGATCACCTATATGCGTACCGACAGCCTGCGCATTTCCGATGAGGCGGTCGCCGCTGCAAAGGAGTATATTGCGGACGCTTACGGCGAACAGTATATCTGCCCCTACAAGCGCACCTGGAAGACCAAGAGCGCGACCGCTGCGCAGGATGCCCACGAAGCCATCCGTCCTTCGGTGCCGGGCCTGACCCCTGACGAGGTGGACAAGAGCATCAGCGGCGATACCGCCAAGCTCTACCGGATGATCTGGAGCCGCTTTATGGCCAGCCAGATGGCAGACTGCCAGCAGGATACCGTGAGCGTGACCGTGTATGCGGGGGACTACCGCTTCAAGGCCAGCGGTTACACTGTGACCTTTGATGGCTTTACCGTGTTGTACGAGGAAGCCACCGATGAAAAGGAAAAGAAGGAGACCAGCCTGCCCCCGCTGGAACAGGGCCAGCTGCTCAAGCTCAAGGAGCTGAAGAGTGAGCAGAAATTCACCCAGCCCCCCGCCCGCTACACCGAAGCGACCCTGATCAAGGCGCTGGAGGAAAATGGCATTGGCCGTCCCTCGACCTACGCGCCCATCATCACCACCATCATCGACCGCGGCTATGTGGAGCGGGAGCAGAAAAAGCTCAAGCCCACCCTGCTGGGCCGCGCTGTGGACGGCCTGATGCTGGAGCAGTTCCCCCATATCGTGGACGTGGACTTCTCGGCTGAGATGGAGAAGAACCTGGATAAGATCGAGAGCGGCAAGGCCGATTGGCACAAGACCGTGGATGATTTCTATCAGGGCTTTGCCGCCAGCCTGGAACAGGCCGAAAAGAACATGGAGGGCAAGAAGGTCAAGGTGCCGGACGAGCCTTCCAGCGAGGTTTGCGACCTCTGCGGCCGCCCCATGGTCATCAAGGTGGGCAAGTACGGCAAGTTCCTGGCCTGCTCCGGCTTCCCCGAGTGCCGGGGCACCAAGCGTCTGGTCAAGGACACCGGCGGTGTCTGCCCCAAGTGCGGCAAGGGCCGGATGCTGGAGCGCAAGAGCGCCAAGGGCCGCATCTACTACGGCTGTGAGCGCTACCCCGACTGCGACTTTATGACCTGGGATACCCCGGTGCCCACCAAGTGCGAAAAGTGCGGCTCCACCCTGTTCCGCAAGGGCTCCAAGCTCTACTGCGCAAAAGAAGGCTGCGGCTTTGAGATGCCGGTGCCGAAGAAGGATTGATCAAACCTCTCAGTCAATGCTTCGCATTGCCAGCTCCCCTAGTAGGGGAGCCCTTGGCAGGGCGGAAAGTTTTTTCTGACTGCTGGAAGTGCGAGATAAGATAAAGGGATATAACATGAGCAACTATAAAGTTACTGTACTGGGTGCCGGTCTGGCAGGCTGCGAGGCGGCGCTGTGGCTGGCAGGCAAGGGCGTTCAGGTAACGCTCTACGAGCAGAAGCCCACCCACTTTTCCCCGGCTCACAAGAGCGCGGGCTTTGCGGAGCTGATCTGCTCCAACAGCCTGAAGGCCGAGCGTCTGGATTCTGCTTCCGGCCTGCTGAAAGAGGAGATGCGCCGGATGGGCAGCCAGCTGCTGGAAGCCGCCGAGGAGGCCCGTGTGGCCGCGGGCGGCGCATTGGCCGTGGACCGGGACGCATTCAGCGCCGCCGTGACCCGGCGAGTGGAGGAGTGCCCCAACATCACCGTGGTGCGGGAGCAGGTGGAGCACATCGATGAGAGTGCACCCATTTTGGTGGCCACCGGCCCCCTGACCGATGGTGCGCTGGCCGACGAGATCGGCCGCCTGACCGGCGATGAGCGGCTCCATTTCTATGATGCCGTGGCTCCCATCGTCACGGCCGAGAGCCTGGATTACAACAAGGTGTTCGCCGCTTCCCGGTACGACCGGGGCGAGGCCGATTACCTGAACTGCCCCTTCAATAAGGCAGAGTATGAGGCTTTCCACGCCGCGCTGGCTTCGGCAGAGCGTGCCCCGCTCCATGCCTTCGATGCCGGTGCGGAGCAGGGCGCACAGCCCGACCCCGATGCCCACGGCAAAAAAGCGGATACCGTCACGGTCTACGAGGGCTGTATGCCCATTGAGATCATGGCCGCCCGGGGTGCTGATACCATGCGCTTCGGCCCCCTGCGTCCGGTGGGTCTGGTGGACCCCAACACCGGCCACCGCCCCTGGGCCAATGTCCAGCTCCGCGCCGAGAATAAGGAACGCACCCTCTATAATATCGTGGGCTTCCAGACCAACCTCAAGTGGGGCGAGCAGAAGCGGGTGTTCAGCATGATCCCGGGCCTGGAAAATGCCGAGTTTGTGCGGTACGGTGTCATGCACCGCAACACCTTCCTGGATGCGCCCCGTGTGCTGGATGCGGGCCTGTTCCTGAAGGAGCACCCCAACGTGTTCTTTGCGGGCCAGATCACCGGCTTTGAGGGCTATATGGAGAGCGCCGCCTGCGGCCTGCTGGCAGCCCGGAGCATCTACGCCCGGCTGGAGGGCAGGCAGCTGCCCCCGCCGCCGGCGGATACCATGTGCGGCGCGCTGATCCAGTATCTGACCACTGAGAACAAACATTTCCAGCCCATGGGCGCGAATATGGGCATCCTGCCTCCGCTGCCGGCCGAGAGCCGCCCCCGTGACAAGCGCCTGCGTTACATGGCCGTGGCCGAGCGTGCCGTGGCCAGCTTCCAACAGTGGCTGGATGAAACTGGATTCTAAACGGGAAACGGGCTTGCCCTCTCCGTCATTGCTTCGCAATGCCACCTCTCCCAAAAGGGAGAGGCAACGCATATCCCAGATTCAGCAGGTGCTGACCATGGGCCGCAATCGGCTCTCCCTTTGGGAGAGCTGGCGCGAAGCGCCTGAGAGGGTGAGGACGCTGACCAAGAAAGGACGACGTTTATGAAAATTATCGTTGATATGATGGGCGGCGACAACGCCCCGCTGGCTGTGCTGGAAGGCACCGCACAGGCTGTGAAAGAGTACGGTGTGCAGGTCATCGGCGTGGGCAGCGAGGAGCTGGTGCGCAAGACGGCTGCCGAGCACAATATCCCGCTGGACGGCATCGAGCTGGTCAACTGCACCGAGACCATTGAGATGTGCGATGAGCCTGCAAGGGCCATCCGCAGCAAGAAGGATTCCTCCATCGTGGTGGGCCTGAACCTGCTGAAGGAGGGAAAGGGCGATGCCTTTGTCTCTGCCGGAAGCACCGGCGCGCTCCATGTGGGCGCAAGCCTCATCGTGCGCACCCTCAAGGGCGTAAAGCGCCCGGCCCTGGCCACCATGGTGCCGGCCAAAAACAAGGCCTATCTGCTGCTGGACTGCGGCGCGAACGTGGAGTGCCGCCCCGAGATGCTGGCTGCCTTTGCCGTGATGGGCAGCTGCTATGTCAACAAGGTGGAGGGCCGCACCGCACCCACCGTGGCGCTGGCAAACAACGGTGCCGAGGAGAGCAAGGGCACCCCGATGCTCCGGGAAGCCCACCAGCTGCTCAAGGCAACGCCGGGCATCCGGTTCGTGGGCAACATCGAGCCCCGTGACGTGCCCAACGGTGATGTGGATGTGGTGGTCTGCGACGGCTTTACCGGCAATGTCATCCTCAAGCTGACCGAGGGCGTGGCCAAGATGCTGCTGGGGATGCTCAAGGAGATGTTCCTGGCAAACCTCGGCGGCAAGATCGCCTACCTGCTGCTTAAGAGCGGCGTGGGAAGCCTCAAGCACCAGATGGACAGCGAGGAGTACGGCGGCGCACCCTTCCTGGGCGCAAAGCAGCCGGTCATCAAGGCCCACGGCTCCTCCAAGGCCAAGGGCATCAAGAACGCCATCCGGCAGGCCAAGATCTGCGTGGAAAACGACCTGTGCGGCACCATGCAGAGCGCGCTGGATGAGCTGACAACCTCTCAGGCCGACTGACATCGGCCAGCTCCCCTGGCAGGGGAGCCAAGAAAGAACGATTTTTGACATAAAGGGAGTAAGAAATCCATGAGCCATCAGTTGGAAACAATTATTGGTTACAAGTTCAAGAATCCGAAGCTGCTGGAGACGGCGCTCACCCACACCAGCTACGCCAACGAGAGCCGCACGCCGGTGCAGCACAACGAGCGGCTGGAATTTCTGGGCGACAGCGTGCTGCAGATCGTCTCGGCAGATTATCTGTTCCACGCCTACGCCGACCGGCCCGAGGGCGACCTGACCCGCATCCGTTCCAGCCTGGTCAGCGAGGGTGCACTGTTCCAGTTTGCACAGGAGATCAATCTGGGCGAGTATCTGCGTCTGGGCCGGGGCGAGGAGCGCTGCGGCGGCCGCACCCGCCCCAGCGTGGTGTCCGATGCCTTTGAGGCCGTCATCGCCGCCCTGTATCTGGACGGCGGCATGGAGGTGGCAAAAAGCTTCATCCTGCCCTTCATCACCGAGGGCAAGCACGCTGAGGCCGATTACAAGACCCGCCTGCAGGAGATCGTCCAGCAGAACCCCGAGGAGCGGCTGAGCTATGTGGTGGAGCAGGAATCCGGCCCCGACCACGACAAGCATTTCGTGGTGGCTGTCCGCTTCAACTCCGATAAGGTCGCCCGGGGTGAGGGCCGCAGCAAGAAGATGGCCGAACAGCACGCCGCCCGCGAAGCCCTCAAGCTCCTGGGCGTGATAAAGGAAAAGTAAATGGTATTCAAGGAACTGGAGATCCAGGGCTTCAAGAGCTTTCCGGATAAGGTCAAGATCACCTTTGACGAGGGCGTGACCGGTGTGGTGGGCCCCAACGGCTCGGGCAAGTCGAACCTGTCCGATGCCGTGCGCTGGGTGCTGGGCGAGACCAGCGCCCGCCAGCTGCGCGCCGCCGGAAAGATGGAGGATGTCATCTTTGGCGGCACCCGGCGGCGGGGGGCCATGGGCTTTGCTCAGGTGCGCCTGACGCTGGACAACAGCAGCCACGCGCTGGATGTGGAAGCGGACGAGGTGACCATCGGCCGTAGGTATTACCGCTCCGGCGAGAGCGAGTACAGCATCAACGGGCAGATCTGCCGCCTGAAAGATGTGTATGAACTGCTGCTGGATACCGGCATCGGCCGCGATGGCTACTCGGTCATCGGGCAGGGCCGCATTGCCGAGATCGTTGCGGCCAAGAGCAGCGAGCGCAGGGAGATCTTTGAGGAAGCCTGCGGCATTGCCAAATACCGCTACCGCAAAAACGAGGCTGAGCGCCGCCTTGCCGCCGCCGCCGAAAATCTGGAACGCCTGCGGGATATCCTGGGCGAGCTGGAGGCCCGGGTGGGCCCGCTGGAAAAAGAGAGCGAAAAGGCCCGGAAGTTTCTGGAACTGAGCGCCCGGCGCAAAACGCTGGAGGTGACCCTGTGGACGGACGGCGTGCACCGGGCCAAGGAAGCCGTGCGCCGTCAGGTGCGGGATTACGAGACAGCCCAGGCCGATTACGAGCGGTTCGACCGCCAGACCAAAGCCGCCGAGAGCGAGGCTGAGGAGATCCGGATGCAGGCACAACAGCTGACCATTGCGGTCGAGCGCCTGAATGGGGATATCCGCAGCATCACCGAGCAGATCAGCGGCAGCGAGAGCCGGATCGCCGTGCTGGAAAACGACATTGCCCGCAACGAGGAAAGCGCCGCAGACCTACGGGCAGAGATCGCCGCCGGGCAGCAGGACAGCACCGAGGCCGCCGCCGCGCTGGAACGCCACCGTGCCGTGGCAAAGAGCATGGAGCTGGCGGGCCGGAAACTGGCCGCAGAGCTGGATGCCCTGAACGATGAGCTGGTGCGCCTGACCCGGGAAAACGACCAGAGCGGTGCCCGCCGGGATACCCTGCGGGGCGAGGTGGCGGCCCTGACGGCCCGGCACACCGAAGCGCAGGTGGCTCAGGCCGCCGCCGAGGCTGCTGCCGAGACGGCCCTGAGCCGTCTGCCTGCGTTGGAAGAAGCCGCCGAGGTGCTGGCTGTCCAGCGGGACGACGCAAAGCAGGATCTGGAGGATACCGTGCGGTACCTCACCACGCTGGCCGAGAATGAGCAGCAGCTCAAAAATATCCGGGACGGTCTGGAACTCAAGCTGAAGAGCCGCCGCGCCGCGCTGGAGGAAGCCGACCGTGCCGAACAGCAGCTGAACCGGGAGCTGGATGCCGCCCGCCAGCGGCTTTCCGTGCTGCGGGAGCTGGAAAAGAACATGGAAGGCTACCAGAACTCCGTCAAGACCGTGATGCGGGCGGCATCCGCCCGGCGGCTGCGGGGCATCATCGGACCGGTGTCCTCCATCCTGCGGGTGGAGCCGGGCCGGGAGGTCGCCATTGAGACCGCGCTTGGCGGTGCCCTGCAGAACATCGTGGTGGAGAACGAAGCCGCTGCCAAGGCAGGCATCGCCCTGCTGCGGAGCGAGAACGCGGGCCGTGCCACCTTCCTGCCGCTGGACACAGTCCAGCCCGGTGTGTTCCGGGGAAAACTGTCCGGCTCGGCAAGGCTGGCAAGCAGTCTGGTCCAGGCCGATGCACGGTACAGTGACATTGTTACCAATCTGCTGGGCCGCATCATCGTGGTGGATGATATCAACGAGGCCTCCCGTGTGGCCCGGGACAACGGTTTCCGTAGCAAGGTCGTCACGCTGGATGGTCAGGTGGTCAATGCGGGCGGCAGCTTTACCGGCGGCAGTGTCCAGCGCAGCGCGGGCTTGTTCACCCGCAAGCAGGAGCTGGAGGAACTGCGGGTCAAGGCTGCGAAATTGCAGAAGGAGTGCCTTGCCGCTCAGGAAAAGACCGACCAGTGCAAACAGCAGGCAGATGCCCTGAACGCAGAGCTGACCGCTGCCAGCAGTGAGCAGATCACTGCCGCCAACGACCGTGTGCGGGCCGAAGCAGAGCGCAAGCGGCTGGAAGCCGCCATGGAGCAGGCCGAGACGGCCCTTGCCGCGCGGCAGAAGGAGATCGACACCCTGAACGCCCAGCTGGCTGACAGCCGGGAAAAGGCCGCGCAGGCCGAAGCACAGGAAGCTGCGCTGGCCGGGGAGATCGAAGCAAAATCGGGCGAGCTGAACCGCATTGCCGAGGGAGACGATGCGTTCCTGACCCGGCAGCGGGCGCTGGCCGAGCAGGTGAGCGCCAAGCGGCTGGAACAGGTGAGCCGCCAGAAGGATGCCGAGCTGGCGCAGGCGCAGATCGAAGCGCTGGAACAGCGCACCCGGGATGCCGAGAGCCGCCGGGCCTCTCTGGAAGAGAGCCTTGCCGCCCTTGCCGCCCGCAGTGATGCCTGCCGGGCCGAGATCGAGGCAATCCGTAAGGCCAAGACCGACAGCCGGGCGGAGATCGAAGCGAAGGAAGCCGAGATCCGGAAGGCCACCGAACAGCGGCTTTCCTGCCAGCAGGCCGAGACCGAGGCACTGGCCCGGGCCCGCACTGCTGCCGACAGCCGCGAGGAGATGGGCCGGGAGATGGCCCGTCTGGCCGAGCGGAAAGCAGCCGCTGAGAGCGAATACGATGCCACCGCCGCCAAGCTCTGGGATGAATACCAGCTGACGGTGAGCCAGGCCGAGGAACTCTGCGTGGAGTTCGACAGCCTGCCCGCCCTGCGGGCGCAGGTGGCCGATCTGCGCAACCAGATCCGGGCGCTGGGCAATGTGAACGTCAGCGCCATTGAGGAATATCAGGAGGTCAGGGAACGGTACGATGCCCTGAGCACTCAGGTGGCCGACGTGGAGGGCAGCAGGAACGAGCTGACGCGGATGATCGCCAGCCTGTCCGGCCAGATGAAGGAGATCTTCACCGACAGCTTCCGGGCCATCAACGAAAATTTCGGACGCATCTTTGCCGAGCTGTTTGGCGGCGGCGAAGCCAGCCTTGTGCTGGAGGATGAAAGCGATGTGCTTTCCTGCGGCATCGGCATTCAGGTGGCACCGCCGGGCAAAGTCATCAAGAATCTGGAAGCCCTTTCCGGCGGCGAACAGGCGCTGGTGGCCATCAGCATCTATTTTGCGATCCTGGCCGTCAACCCGGCACCGTTCTGCATCCTGGACGAGATCGAAGCCGCTCTGGATGATGCCAATGTCAGCCGCTTTGCACAGTATCTGCGCCGGGTGAGCGACAAGACCCAGTTCATCGTCATCACCCACCGCCGCGGCACCATGGAGGCCGCCAATGTCCTGTACGGTGTGACCATGCAGGAGGACGGCGTGTCGAAATTGCTCAAGCTGGATCTGGAACAGGTTGACGCGACGCTGGTTTCGTAGGTATAATAGATTAAACCTCTCAGTCTCGCTTCGCTCGCCAGCTCCCCTAGTAGGGGAGCCCTTGGCATACCGGGCAGCACTGAGCGCAAATCGTGAAATGGCGGGTTTTGCCATCACGGATAGAAACAGCAAAACAAAGGAGAGAACCAATGGGCCTCTTTGGATTTGGCAAAAAAGAAAAAGATAAGATGAAAGACGGCCTCGAAAAGACCCGCACGGGCTTCTGGGGCAAGATTATGAATACCCTCACCGGCAGCAAGATCGATGATGATCTTTACGATGAGCTGGAAGAGCAGCTCATTCTGGCCGATGTGGGCGGTGAAGTGGCCATCAAACTGGTGGACAAGCTGCGGGACCGGGTGAACGAGAAGGGCCTGAAAACCGGTGAGCAGGCCAGCGATGAACTGCGCGACCTCATTGCCGATGAGATGCGCCCCGAAGCTGAGATGGACCTGAGCGGCACGCCTGCCGTCATTCTGGTCATCGGCGTGAACGGGGTGGGCAAGACCACCAGCATTGCCAAGCTGGCCGATTTCTATACCCGTCAGGGCAAAAAGGTCATGCTGGCTGCAGGCGATACCTTCCGTGCCGCCGCCAGCGAGCAGCTGGAGATCTGGGCCGACCGGGCGGGCGTGCCCCTTGTCAGGGCGGGCGAGGGCGCAGACCCCGCCGCTGTCATTTTTGACACGGTCAAGTCGGCCACCGCACGCGGCTATGGTCTGGTCATTGCGGATACCGCAGGCCGCCTGCACAACAAGGCAAACCTGATGGCAGAGCTTTCCAAGATCAGCCGCAGCGTCAAAAAGGCCAGCCCCGAGGCAAGCCTGGAGACCCTGCTGGTGCTGGATGCCATCACGGGCCAGAACGCCATCAGCCAGGCCCGGGAGTTCTGCAAGGCGGCAAACGCCACCGGTATCATCCTGACCAAGCTGGACGGCACCGCCAAGGGCGGCTGTGTCGTGGCGGTCAAGCAGCGGCTGGGCCTGCCCGTGCGGTTCATCGGTGTGGGTGAGGGCATTGATGACCTGATCCCCTTTACCCCGGAGGGGTATGTAGAAGAGCTGCTGCCTCGGCAGTGGAAGCATTAAGTGTCGAACGGATCTGCAGTCAAACCTCTCAGGCCGCGCTTTGGCGCGTCCAGCTCTCCTGGCAGGGGAGCAAAGTGTAGGAGTTCGACAGGGGCAGAGAGGAGAAAAACATGAAAATTTGTGCAGCGACCGGCAACGCCGGTAAGCTCCGTGAGCTGCGGCGCATTCTGGAAGCGCAGGGCCACGAGGTGGTCAGCCAGAAGGAGCTGGGCATCACCATTGAACCCGATGAGACCGGTACCACCTTTGAGGAAAACGCCCTCATCAAGGCCGAGACCATCTGCAAAGCCAGCGGCCTGCCCACCATCGCCGATGACTCGGGCCTCTGCGTGGACGCGCTGGAGGGTGCCCCCGGCGTGTACAGCGCCCGCTACTGCGGCCGCCACGGCGACGATGAGGCCAACAACGACAAGCTGCTGGAGAATATGCAGGATGTCCCGGCGGAACAGCGCGGCGCAAAATTTGTGGCCGCTGTCTGCTTCATCCTGCCCACCGGCCGGCACCTGACCTGCCGGGGCGAGTGCCCGGGCAAGGTGGCCTTTGCGCGCCTGGCGGGCGATTACGGCTTTGGCTACGACCCGCTGTTCATCCCCGATGAATGCGGTGTGGGCAAGGCGGAAAAGCGCCCCAACACCGAGGGACGCAGCTATGCCCAGCTCACCCCGGACGAAAAGGATGCCATCAGCCACCGCGGTGTGGCGCTGGCAAAGCTGGAAAAAGAATTACCTGAATTTCTGAAATAAAAGGAGAAAAAACTATGTTGACGAGCAAACAGCGCGCCATTCTGCGCGGCAAGGCAAACACCATGGACCCCGTTTTTATCGTGGGCAAGGGTGAGATCGACGAGACCATGATCCAGGGCGTGAAGGACTGCCTGGATGCCCGGGAGCTGATCAAGCTCAAGGTGCTGGAGAGCAGCATGTACAACGCCCGTGAGGCTTCTGTCAAGCTGGCAGAGGCCACCGGTGCCGACTGCGTGCAGGTCATCGGCTCCAAGTTCGTGCTCTATCTGCAGAAGAAAAAAGACAGCGCCTACGCTGACCTGCTGAAATGAGGCTCCTGCTGTACGGCGGCACCTTTGATCCGCCCCACAACGGCCACCTGAACAATCTGCGCGCCGCCGCTGCCCGGGTGCGCCCGGACAGAGTGGTGGTGATGCCTGCGGGGCTTTCCCCCTTCAAGCAGTCCACCGCCGCCCCCGGCAGCGCCCGGGTGGAGATGTGCGCGTGCTTCCGTGCACTGGAAGCGGAGGGGGCTGTTCCGGCGCTGTGCGTCAGCGGCTGGGAGGTGGAGCAGGCCGCGCTGGGCAGGCGCAACTATACGGTGCTCACGCTGGAAATGCTGGCCCGCACCTATCCGGAAGCCGAGCTGTACATGGCCATGGGCAGTGATATGCTGCTGAGCTTTGACAGCTGGCACCGCTGGCAGGAGATCCTGCGGCTGGCCCGGCTGGTGGTCACGAGCCGGAATGTCGGCGACGCGCCGGAGCTTCACGCCAAGGCAAAGCAGATGGACCCCACCGGGGCCCGCATCCTGTTTGCACAGGTCGAGGCTCTGCCTATGGCCAGCAGCAACCTGCGTGCCCGCCTTGCAGCAGGGGAAGCGTGTGAAAATGAACTGCCCGCCCTCGTGCGCCGGGTCATCCGGCGGGAGGGGCTTTACCGGGCAGACAGAGGGGAAAGCGGAAACCATGAATCTGAAACAGGCAAAGGAGCTTGTGCGCGGTCGGTTGAGTGACAAGCGTTACGAGCATACCCTGAATGTGAGAAAAATGGCCGTCAAGCTGGCAAAGCAGTATGGTGTGGATGAGGACAAGGCCGCGCTGGCCGCCCTGCTGCACGACTCGGCCAAGGAGATCAGCAAGGACGAGATGCGCGCCATCATGCGGGCCCACCCGGAACTGGCCGAGGGCGGGGAAGAGCGCCCCACCCCGGTGTGGCACGGCATCTGCGCCGCCATCCTGGCCCGCACCGAGTGGGGCGTAGAGGATGAGGCTGTGCTTTCGGCCATTGCCTGCCACACCGCGGGCAAGCCCGGCATGAGCAGGCTGGATAAGATCGTCTATCTGGCGGATATGACCAGCGCCGAGCGGGACTGGCCCGGGGTGAACAAGCTGCGCAGGCTGGAACTGAAGGATCTGGATCTGGCCATGCTGGCAGCCCTCAGGCAGACGAATGACTTTGTGCTCTCGCAGGGGAAGCCCCTGGACCCTATGTCCAAGGCGGCCTACGATGAGATCAAAGCAGAGGTGGATGCCCGGGCTGCAAAGGCCGGGTGAGCCTGTTTTTCTGCACACATCCTGTGCCGGAAAAGAATACCGATTGCAGATTGTGGGTAAGAATGTTATACTATGGAACATGACGACAGTCTCTGTCGGAATAAAAAAGCTGGAGGAACCGAACGAATGAGTCAAGGTCCGCGTCATATCAATACAGACCGCTCGCTGAACCGTCCCACGGAGCAGCGCCCCACGGAGGCCTCCGCCCTGCATCAGGTGTCGCTGTCCGGGCAGCCGGATTTCTTCCAGAACGAACAGCCCGCACCCCAGCAGCCGGAACCGCCCCGCCAGAGCGCGGGCGGCGGACGCGGCGGCAATGGCGGCAGTCGGCCGCCCCGGCACGCGGCCCCCGCTGATGCGCCCCGCCGCCGCAAAAAGAAGAAAAAGACCCCCGTGTGGCTGCCGATGGCCGTGACGCTGGCGGTGCTGGCCGTGATCTCGGGCGTGGTGGTCTACGCCGTGAATATGATGAACAAGGTGGAGGAGAACCTGAAGCCCGAGGAGAACGCGACCTCGCTGGTGGAGGAGATCCAGACGCTGGAGGAGTACAAGGGCGATGTGGTGAACATCCTTGTCTGCGGCATCGACTATGAGGAGGGCCGCGCCTATTCCTCGGACGGCAGCAACGACGGCATGACGGATATGATCCTGTACTGCCAGTTCGATATCAAGGGCGGTGCCCTGCGGATGCTGCAGATCCCCCGCAACAGCCTTGTTGCGACCCAGAACCGCAAGATCACCCTTTCCAACGGCAAGACCTACGCGGCCACCAACTACCAGATCAACTCGGTGGCCCTCTCCAACGGCGGCGACATTGCCGCGCTGGCGGAGGTCATCTATGATCAGTACAAGCTGCCCATCGACTACTATGTGACCATTGATATGCAGGCACTGGTGGAAATGGTGGACAACTTCGGCGGCATCGAGGTGTATATCCCCCACGATATGTCCTTTGCGGGCAGTGTCCTGAAGCAGGGCTACCGCAACCTGGACGGCGCATCGGCAGAGTTCTTTGTCCGCTGCCGCCACGGCCAGGGCTACGCCAACTCGGATATCGACCGCCTGAATATGCAGCGCTACTTCTATGCCGGCCTGTTCAAGCGGGTGCGCAGCATGGGCGTGACCGATGTCATTGCACAGCTGCCCCTGATCTTCAACAACTATATCCACACGGATATGGATCTGACCACCATTGCCAAGATGCTGGTGTCCTTTACCCGCATCGACAGTGCGAACATCATGCTGGCCCAGACCCCTGTGTTCATGGGCGTGCCCAATGTGGGCAAGACCAGCAGCTTTGACGGATACTCCTGCGTGGTGCCGGATGCCGGTTCCATTGCAGAGCTGCTGAACACCTATTTCCGCAATTACACCGGCCCCGTGAGCGCCGAGGAAATGAACCTTGTGACCAACAACTGGCCCCACGGCACCGCTTCCACCAGCGCCAACGTCCAGTTCGTGGGACAGCTGGACAAGGAGTCCGATGATGCCATCCTGAGCGGCGATACCGACGTGGCAGGTGCGACCACCACCGACGGCCAGGCCGCGGGACAGTAACAAACCAGAGAGGAGACTTTTATGGAAAACAAGATCGACAGCAAGACCCTTGCCATTGAGATCGCAAAGGTTCTGGACAAGAAAAAGGCCCAGGATGTCCGTGTGCTCAAAGTGGAGAGCCTGACCGTTCTGACCGATTACTTCGTCATTGCTTCCGGCACCTCCACCACCCAGGTGGGTGCTCTGGCCGACGAGGTGGAGTACGAGCTTTCTCAGAAGGGCATCGAGCCCTACACCACCGAGGGCTTCGACTCCAAGAACTGGGTGCTGCTGGATTATTCCAGCGTCATCGTGCACGTCTTTGTGCCCAACACCCGCACCTACTATGATCTGGAACATCTGTGGGCCGATGGTGAGCCCATGGATATCTCGGAATATCTGACCCCGGAAAACAGTCTGTAAGCTTCCCTGCCTGCAAGGGCGGCTGCCGAATATGAGGAGTGATTGAAAGCTATGAAGTATGATTACAAGGCCGTTGAGGCCAAGTGGCAGAAGGTGTGGGAGGACGAAAAGACCTTCCATGTCGAGATCGACCACAAAAAGCCCAAGTTCTATGCACTGGTGGAGTTTCCGTATCCCTCGGGTGCGGGCCTGCATGTGGGCCACCCCCGCAGCTATACTGCCCTGGATGTGGTCAGCCGCAAGCGCCGCCAGAACGGCTACAACGTGCTGTACCCCATGGGCTGGGATGCCTTCGGTCTGCCCACCGAGAACTTTGCCATGAAGAACCACATCCACCCGGCCATCGTCACCAAAAAGAATGTGGATCACTTCCGTGAGCAGCTCAAGGCGCTGGGCTTCTCCTTTGACTGGGATCGCGAGATCAACACCACCGACCCCGAGTACTACAAGTGGACCCAGTGGATCTTCCTGCAGCTGTACAAGCATGGCCTGGCCTACAAGAAGGAAATGAACGTCAACTGGTGCACCGGCTGCAAGTGCGTGCTGGCCAACGAGGAAGTTGTCAACGGTGTGTGCGAGCGCTGCGGCAGCGAGGTGGTGCACAAGGTCAAGAGCCAGTGGATGCTCAGGATCACTGCCTACGCCGACAAGCTGATCGACGGCCTGGATGGTCTGGACTACATCGAGCGCGTTGCCACCCAGCAGAAGAACTGGATCGGCCGCAGCCATGGTGCAGAGGTGAAGTTCGGCACCACCGCAGGCGATACCCTGACGGTTTACACCACCCGCTGCGATACCCTGTTCGGCGCTACCTACATGGTCGTCTCCCCGGAGCACGCCATGGTCAAGGAGTGGCTGGAAAAGGGCCTGCTCAAGAATGCGGATGCCGTTACGGCCTATCAGGCAGAGGCTGCCCGCAAGAGCGATTTCGAGCGCAGTGAGCTGAACAAGGAAAAGACCGGCGTGAAGCTGGAGGGCGTGATGGGCATCAACCCCGTCAACGACAAGCAGATCCCCATCTTTATCTCCGACTATGTCCTGTCTACCTACGGCACCGGTGCCATCATGGCTGTGCCCGCCCACGATACCCGCGACTGGGAGTTCGCCAAGAAGTTCGGCCTGCCCATCATCGAGGTGGTCAAGGGCAATACCGAATCCAATCTGGACGAGGCTGCCTTTACCGATGTTGCCACCGGCACGCTGGTCAACTCCGGCTTCCTGGACGGCCTGTCTGTGACCGATGCCAAGAAAAAGATGATCGAGTGGCTGGAAGCCAACGGCAAGGGCTGCGATAAGGTGAACTACAAGCTGCGCGACTGGGTGTTCAGCCGTCAGCGCTACTGGGGCGAGCCGATCCCCATGGTCAAGTGTGAAAAGTGCGGCTGGCAGCCCCTGCCCGAGAGCAGCCTGCCCCTGACCCTGCCCGACATCACCGACTTTGAGCCGGGCCCTGATGGTGAGTCCCCGCTGGCCCGCCACACCGACTGGGTCAAGACCACCTGCCCCTGCTGCGGCGGCCCCGCCACCCGCGAGACCGACACCATGCCCCAGTGGGCCGGTTCCTCCTGGTACTTCCTGCGCTACATGGATCCCCACTGCAAGGACGCTCTGGCCTCCAAGGAGGCGCTGGAATACTGGTCTCCCGTGGACTGGTACAACGGCGGCATGGAGCACACCACCCTGCATCTGCTGTAC
>OGFD01000966.1_pt1 | contig 16228 bp, 8 predicted proteins | sample 1570851 | NCBI WGS metagenome assembly OGFD01 (sample SAMEA2582077, study PRJEB24529) | metagenome | biome: Human gut stool | place: China | collected 2011
TATGCCGGTGGATTACAAAGGAGGGGAGCACTCAAAACCTGTCATTCGGAGTTTCATCGCATCACTGGTGCGGCTTCATTATAAGGCGATGTTAATTCAAGAGATTAGCATCGCTTCTTTTTTATAAAAATAATACGGATATGATATTTTATTTTTCAGGTACAGGTAATTCAGCTTGGGTGGCAAGGCAGCTGGCGGAAGGACAGAATGAGGAATTGTTCTCCATCGCTGTGGAAATAGATAAGAATAAGGAGTATAAACTAAGAGAAGGAGAAAAAGTAGGTTTTGTCTTCCCTGTGTATGCATGGGGACCTCCGGAGATTGTACTTCGTTTTATCCGTCGGTTGAAGATGACTAAGCCGGAATATCTTTTCTTTGTCTGTACTTGTGGAGATGATACGGGTCGGACTGCACAACTCTTTTCTTCTGCTGTTGCCCGGAAGGGATGGCGGTGTGCTGCCGGTTACTCGGTCACCATGCCGAATACTTATGTTTCTTTGCCAGGTTTTGATGTAGACGATGAAGATGTGGAAACCCAGAAAGTGCATAATGCTGTTGCCCGTGTACGCTTTATTAACGAGGAGATAGCATCAAGGGTTCAAACGAAACATTATAATTGCCATGAAGGTGCGCTTCCATTTACTAAATCCTATTTTTTGCGTCCGTTTTTCAATACTTTCCTGATGTCTCCTAAACCTTTTCATGCTACAGAGGCTTGTATTGCTTGTAAAAAATGTGAGAAAGCTTGTCCTGTGAATAATATAAAAGTGACGGATCGTCCTGTTTGGGGAGATAACTGTACCCAATGCCTTGCTTGTTATCATATTTGTCCGGTTCATGCTGTGGAATATGGAAAAGTTACTGCGAAGAAAGGACAATACAAAGGACGGCTGCTGAAAGACTTATAAGTGCGAGAAATGGTCTGTATTGGTTTTATATTCTAAAGAAGAAGATTCTATACATAGACATTAAGTTATCTATCCATTTGGAAGGTGTGTCGAAACCCTCATGAACTAAAAATCACCCTCGTTACAGAAGTTGAACTGCACCCCAAAAGTTGGACACAAAACTTTAGGAGTGCAGTTCACAGTTGTAGCGAGGGTGATTTTGATAAAAGGGGAGTTTTGACATCCCCTTTTTTTCAGAGAGGTTTTCGACGTTTCCTCATCCTTTTATTAAGAGAGAGATTTTGATATACTTTTTGATTATTTTGTAATATAGGTACGTTTTATAAAACGACTACTTTATGAGCTTTACCATTAATGAGTATAATATAATTATTACCAGCAAGTTCGAATGTCATAGCATCGTTGTTTGCTTTTGTTTCTATAACTTTTTCTCCGATGATGGTATAAATTTGAATATTATCTGCTATTTGTAAACCTCCTATATATACTTTACCCATTTGAGCTGTTACAATAATGTCGTCTTGTGAGTTGTTTTGAACTCCCGTTCCTTTTTGGATCGTTATGGGAGTAGTTTTGAATACATTGACTCCAGAGAATTTCGGGAAAGCATCACTTGTCATTTCACAGTAAACCGGTTGGATTTGTGGGGTAAGGAAAGTGAACTTACCATCATTTTCTGTATAATCCTTACCAACTTCTAAGATTTTTTCATTATCGGTAGTTTTCCAAGTATATACAGTGTTTTGTTCTTTATCAGTAATACCTTTAATATTATTCTGTGCAGATAAATCTAACTCTTTATTTGTGGTAATTTCTTCTGCAATGATTAGTGCTTCTTGTGGAGCATATGTATAACCACTTATTGCAGTTGCTGGCAATGTTTCAAAAGTTAGTTTGTTTTTACTACAATTTAATGTTTTTCCGATAATTCCAGCTTTTATCTCAGCGATTTGATTCCCCATACAAAGTAAATATCTCAATGCTGTACATGGAGTGACATCAATGCTCGTTAATAGATTGTTATTGACTGATATGTAATCTAAATTGATGTTATTAGAGAAATCTATACTCTCTAATTGGTTGTTTACACAGTATAAGTTTTTGAGTTTAATATTTTGGGAAATGTTCAGCGCTTTTAGTTGGTTGTTATTACAATAAAGTGTTTCTAATGCTGTACATTTTGATATGTCAAGGTTTTCTGCTTCAATTTCATTACAGTTCAGATATGTTAATGTGACGTTCTGAGATAGATCGATGAATTTAAGCGGATTTGTGTGACAATAGAGCTTTTGTAACTTTGTATTTTTACTAATGTCGAGTATTGACAACTTATTGGTATTTACGTACAATTCTGTCAGGTCGGTTGCTTTGGTTAGATCAATGGCAGTAACTTGTGCTTCGTCTACTTTAGATACACATCCGAAATATACAATATTTTCGCCATAAATTTTAATTAGTCCTTCTCCTTTCGGAATTCCTATGACCCCTGTGGCGTTCGCATAAGGATCTGGCATTTGTATTACATCGGTTTCTACCAATACTCCATCTCCCCAGTCGATAGACAATTTGGTATCTGGTGTACTAACTTCAAAATCCAATGTACGTTCCATTCCGTTTACTTCAACGTTGAGAGTTATTATTGGTTCTTTTACTATAGCGTTTGAGATTGTTATAGGGGTAGTCTTGAATACATTAACGCTTGAAAATTTTGGGAAAGCATCACTTGTCATTTCGCAGTAGACTGGTTGCGGTTGCAGAGTAAGGAAAGTAAACTTGCCATTATTTTCTGTATAATCTTTACCAGCTTCTAAGATTTTTTCATTATCAGCAGTTTTCCAGGTATATGCAGTTTTTTGTTCTTTATCTGTAATGCCTTTAATATTGTTTTGTGCAGATAAATCCAATTCTTTGTTTATAGCGATTTCTTCTGCAATAGACAGTACTTCTTGTGGTGCATATGTGTAACTACCCATTGCTGTTGCTGGCAATGTTGCAAAAGTCAGCTTGTTTTTACTGCAATTTAATGTTTTTCCAATATTCCCGACTTTAATTTCCGAGATTTGATTTCCCATACAATATAAATATCTTAATGCTGTACATGGAGTGACATCTATACTCGTTAACAGGTTGTTGTTAACCGATATGTAATCTAAATTGGCGTTATTGGAAAAGTTTATACTTTTCAGTTGATTGTTTAGGCAGTATAAACTTTTGAGTTTCGTGTTTTTGGAAATATCTAATGCTTTTAGCTTATTGTTGTTACAATAAATAGTTTCTAAGTCGATACATTTTGATATATCAAGGCTTTCTGTTTCAATATCATTGCAATTTATGTAGGTTAAGGCAATGTTTTCAGATAAATTAATCGATTTGAGTGGATTAGAGTAACAATAAAGTTTTTGCAATTTTCTGTTTTTGCTAATGTCAAGTGTTGACAGTTTATTGGTATTTACGTATAATTCAGTCAATTCGGTTGCTTTTGTCAGGTCGACAGCTGTGACTTGGGCTTCACCTACTTTGGATGTACATCCGAAATATACAATGTTTTCGCCATAAATTTTAATCAACCCTTCTCCTTTAGGAATTCCTACTACTACTGTGGCATTCGCATAAGGATCTGGCATTTGTATCACATCGGTTTCTATTAATGTTCCATCTCCCCAATCAATGAATAGTTTGGTATTTGGGGTACTGACTTCAAATTCAAGTGTACGTTCAGATCCGTCTGGCTCGACGTTTAATGTAATTATAGGTTCGCTTTTTGCATTCACGATTGTTGCGATGCAAAATAATAATAAAAATAGTAATTTTCTTTCCATAATAATTATAAATTAATTAGTTTTGCAAAACTATGAAAAAAAAATAAAATAGCGGAATTATCATTGCTTTTTATTGGAAAAAGGATATAGGAGTGTGAATTAACTATTAGGAAAAGATAAAAAATATATGTATTGTATGAAAAAGATAATACTACTGTCTTTCTTGTTTCTTTTTGTTAGCGAGGGTATCTATGCGGCAATCGGAAAAAAGAATAAAAAAAAGGTGACTAATCCTATTGAAGTGAAAAAAGATTCGGTGAATGCTGACTATAAAAAAGTCACTAAAGATGCCGTTATTAAGCAAGGGCTTTTTACTACTTTTTTGAGTAAAAAAGAAAATAATTTGTATTTTGAGATTCCAGATTCAGCTTTTTCGCATACTTATCTATTGACGAACCGTATTGCAGAAACAAGTAATACACATGATTATGTGGCAGGGCAAATGGCAACTAATCCATTGATGATTCGTTTCAGCAAAGATGGGCAGAAAGTATATATGCATTTGGTGCAAAGTAGTAATATGGTAGACCAGAATGATCCTATCGCATCTGCTTTTAATAAGAATTTTGCAGATCCAGTATTGAAAGGCTTTAAGATTGTAGCTCGTAATCAAGGTAATGTTGTTATAGATGTTACTTCCTTTTTTGGTGGAAATGAAAAATGTATTAGCCCTATTAAGCAAGAGAGTCCTTTAGCTAAATTATTTGGTGGAGGAAATTCATTAAAAGGAACTTTTGCGGCAGATGCATCTAATATTCTGAGTGTGAAAACATTTCCTAATAACATAGAGATAAAAAGTTTGTTGTCATTTACTACCACTCCGTTGAATCAGCCTTATTCAGTTACGGTACATCGTTCGTTGTTCGTTTTGCCTGATACATTGATGGCTATGCGATTACAGGATAATCGAGTGGGATATTTTAGTTCAGATAAAAGTTTATACACATCCTCTAAAGATAAGATTATTCCTCAAACTTTTATTCATCGTTGGAGGATAGAGCCCAAGAAACAAGACTTAGAACGCTACTTTAAAGGGGAGCTGGTGGAACCGATGAAACCGATTGTATTTTATGTAGATACTGCTTTCCCAGAGAAATGGCGTACTGTCGTAAAACAGGGAATTGAAGACTGGAATATGGCTTTTGAAGCTGCTGGGTTTAAAAATGTAGTGAAAGCACTGGATTATCCGAGTAATAATCCCGATTTTGATCCGGATGACATGCGTTATAGTTGTGTGAAATATGCTGCTACTTCTATTGCTAATGCAATGGGACCGAGTCATATTGATCCGCGTACAGGGGAGATTCTGACTGCAGACGTAATATGGTATCATAATGTTATTTCTTTATTGCATAATTGGCGTTTTGTGCAAACTGCTGCTGTTGATGATCGTGTACGTAAAGCGGTATTTGATGATGATGTGATGCAAGAGGCTATTCGTTATGCTGCGGCTCATGAAATAGGACATACATTAGGGTTGATGCATAATATGGGAGCTAGTTATTCTTTTCCGGTAGATTCTTTACGCAGTCCGAAGTTTACACAAAAGTATGGAACCACTCCCAGTATTATGGATTATGCAAGAAATAATTATATTGCTCAACCGGGAGATTTGGAGAAAGGGGTAAAATTAACACCGCCGAATTTAGGTGTATACGATATATATGCTATTGATTGGGGATATCGCCTTATTCCAGGAGCGGATACTCCCGAGAAAGAAAAAACGGTACTTGATGCTTGGATTGAGAAAAAGAAATCTGATCCGATGTATGAATTCGGGGCGCAACAAGTTTTTGGTACGGTTGATCCGACAGACCAGTCTGAGGATTTAGGAGATGATCATTTGAAAGCTGGGGATTTGGCTATTCGGAATTTGAAAGTCATAATGAAGAATTTAGAGACGTGGACTTTTGATAAGGGAGCACGCTATGATGAAGTAGAAAATATGTATATTGAAGTTGTAAGGCAATATACACGGCATTTGCGTCATGTAATGCCTTATGTCGGTGGTATTCGTTTCCAAGAAGTTCGTCAGGGTGAGGATTCATCAGCAAAAAATTATATAGATAAGGCTACACAGAAAAAAGCGGTGTTATGGTTGCTGAATCAGGCTCGCACTTATAACGAATGGCTTACTCCGAAAGACTTGATTGCTAAGTTGGATGTAAATATGAATGTGAATGATAAGTTGCAGTCATCAGTAGTCGGGGCTTTATTGAATTCATCTGCATTATATCGTATAAGTGAGGGAGGACAAATAGATTCAAAAGCGAATTATACATTAAATTCCTATTTGGATGATGTTTTCTCTGAAATGTTTAAACCTACTTATCAAGGAATTAAATTGTCTGCTGCAGATATGAATATTCAATCGGCGGCAGTCGGATTGATGATCAATTATACTGGTTTGAACAAAACTGCTGAGAAGAAGACTGCTACTGCTCTCGCTGATTATGAAGACGTTTTGCGTCAAACATGTGAACCGTCTCTTCCTTGTAGTCATAGTTATATGAATGGGGATTCATTTACCCGAATCAATTTTGGCTTGCCGACACTTTCTAAAGAACAACTGGCAGCGGTTATGGTAGGACGTTTAAATAAAATAGCTCAGTTGTATAAGAGTCGTCGAGCTGCCTCTGTTGGCGAGACTCGGGATTTTTATGATTATCAGTTATTACTGATAGAACGTACACTGAAAAATAATTAATGAATAAATTATATGAATAGAATCTTTTACTTATTTGTTTGTTTGTGTTTTCTTTCTTATAATGTGTGGGGACAGAATACACAGAACTATTCATTGAAAGGGCAAGTACAGGACACATCGGGTGAAACCGTCGTTGGGGCCAATATTAAAATAAAGGGGGCCGATATCGGAACAATAACTGATCTGGATGGAAATTTTTCTTTATTGGTTCCGGCTAAAGGGGCAATATTGATCATTTCCTTTATAGGCTATCAATCTCAGGAAATCCGGTTGAAACCAGGAGAAAATAACCTGAAAGTTGTACTTAAAGATGATGCTCAACAATTGGATGAGATTGTAGTAGTAGGATATGGAACACAGAAAAAATCATCTTTGACAAGTTCGGTAGAAGTGGTCCGGAGTGAAGAACTTCTACAAATGCCTACAATAAATTTGGATGAGGCATTGAACGGACAGGTTGCAGGTTTGCAAGTGATGTCTACAACAGGTGATCCGAGTTCATCTAAAGAATCGAATATACATATTAGAGGCATTAATGGTGCTCCTTTACTCGTTATTGATGGTGTACCTCGTTTCGGTACAAATACGACTGAAGGAGAAATGCGTCTCTCGGATTTGAATCCGGATGATATTGAGAGTATTTCCGTATTGAAAGATGCGGCTGCAGCTGCTGTTTATGGTGCACGGGCGGCTAATGGTGTCATTCTGGTCCAGACAAAGCGTGCTACCGGTAATCAGAAAGTATCGGTAAACTACAGAGGACAGTTTAATTTGCAACAGGCTACCAATCTACCTGAGTTTCTTAATGCATATGAGTTTGCTAAATTGTATAACCGGGCATTGGAAAACTCACCATCGGCTGTTGGTATTAATCCTTATACCGATGAACAGCTTGAAATGATTCGTACCCATTCTAATCCTAATGTATATGGTGACGAAAATTTGATTGACTATCTGGATAAGTTTGGGTATTCCATGATTCATAGTCTTTCTGTTAGTGGTGGCAATAATTTCGTGAAGTATTATATGTCTGGTGGGTATACCAATCCGAAGGGATTGTATAGCGGTGTGGGACGAGATCGCTATAATTATTCAATGAAACTGGATGCAACATTATTAAAAGGGCTTGTATTGTCATTGGATGTAAACGGAACTCGTTCGGAAAATAAGAATACCAGTTATTTTACGATTGATGCTGCCTATAATTTTTCTCCAGTAGAGGTACTTAGGTTTACAGATGGTAGGTTGGCCAGTGTAAATAGTAGCAACCCTTTGATAGCTGTAGACGGTTCGGGGGGATATGTTCGTAATAAAATGAACATGAATACTATTACTGCTACTTTGAAATACGATGTTCCTTGGGTAAAGGGGCTTTCCGCCTATTTACGTGCTACTTTTGATAATAATAATTCTGTTCAAAAAACATTTAGTAGTCCTGTAACTCTTTACACTTATGACAAGCAGACCGGAGAGATAAAAGAAGATGATAAAACTACCTATCCGAAAGCAAAGATTACTTTGAAAGAAACCGATCGTTTTGTGGATAATAAATTAGTGGAGCTTGGGGTGAATTATAATCGCACTTTTGCTGCAAAACATGATGTTTCCGGGTTGTTGGTTATCAATTATCAAGATTATCACAATCGTTATTTGACTGGAGAAAATTTGGATATGGCGGGTATTTATCCGGAGATAATGGGAAGTGCTACTACTCCCAAAGTGAATGGGGAAGAGTCGTATAGCGAACGTGCTTCAATGATTGGGCGTGCCACTTATGGTTATGATAACCGCTATTTTATTGAAGGTAGTTTTCGGGTGGATGGTTCTACAAAATTTCACCCTGACAATCGATGGGGATTTTTCCCTACAGCTTCTGCTTCTTGGGTACTTTCGAATGAACAATTTTTTAAGAATTGGGATCAACCAGTGCTTTCTAATGTGAAGTTTCGAGGCTCTATGGGTATATTGGGGGATGACGGAGCGATAGACGACTATTCGTATTTGCGGAAATATATGTATGTTGTACGTCAAGGATATAATATTGGAGGGAATCTGAAGCCAGGTATTGTTATGGACACAAGTGCTTATCCTAATCCGGATTTAAAGTGGGGACAATCAAGGGATTACAATGTGGCTACCGACTTAGGCTTTTGGGGAAATCGGTTTGGATTGTCATTTGAATATTATTGGCGTTACCGTACCAATATGATTATGGTAGCTCCTTCTTATTTGTATCCGCCTTCGACAGGAGTAGATGGTAATCCACCCAACATGAATTTTGCAAAGATAAAAGCATGGGGATGGGATTTGACTTTGACACATCGTAATTCCATTCAAAAAGTGAAATATGATTTAACTCTTACATTGGCACAAACCAGAGACCGGGTTTTAGATTATGGAGATGAGTCTTCTCTTGAACCGACTCGGCGTCGTGTAGGTAAGAGTTATATGGTATGGTGGTTATATGAAGCCGATGGACTCTTCCAGTCACAGGAAGAAATTGATAATCATCTGGTAGATCAAGATGAACAAGGTAATATTACTCTTGCACCCGGTGATATTAAATATAAAGATCAGAATGGCGATGGTAAACTTACAGATATTGATAAAATAGCTGTGAAGAATTCTTCAAATCCGGAGATGACAATGAGTTTACGTTTGGGAGTAAAGTATAAAGGCTTTTTTGTGAATGCGATGTTTCAAGGAGTTAGTGGGTATCAGCAACAGTTGACTGAATTGTATACATTAGAATCCGGAAGTTTGCAACGTTTTCAGAAATATCATCTTACAGATACGTGGTCTGAAAGTAATATGAATGCAACCTATCCTCGTGTCAAGATTGCTAATACGAATGACAATAACCGGAAAGCATCCACTTTTTGGGTGAAAGACTGTGATTTTATTCGTTTGAAATCTTTATCGGTGGGATATGCTTTACCGGTATCTGTATTGAAAAAAATCAAATTGTCATCAGCCAGTATCTCTCTACAAGGAAGTAATTTATGCACATGGTCTACTTTAAAAGATATGGATCCCGAGTCACTTCGCGGATATCCGATCCAACGCTCATATGGTATGACATTGAATTTAGGCTTTTAATATAATGTGGCATTAAAAACAGAAATAGTATGCAGTTGAGAAAATATATAGTATCTTTTTTGATTTGTGGAGGAATATTCGGACTTTCCGGATGTGATGGTTTATTCCGTGACGCTCCTTATAATAAATTGTCCCAAGAAACGATTTGGGGAAGCCAATTATTGCTTGATGAATATGTATTGCCTTGGTATCGTAATATGAGTAATGGCTTTTCAATTTATATGCCTACTTCTTCATCATTATTAAAAGGGGCATGCCGTGATTATTTACCTTGGTATGGTGATCAAATAACTATAAGTAGAGCGGATTGGTATAATACAGCCTATGGTGATATTTTGAAGAGTATTTCCAGTGAAATTACTCGTAGAGGACTTGTAAATTGGAATAATTATTACGCTCGTATTCAGTCTGTGAATCTTTTATTAGAGAATGAAGGAAAAATACAGGAGGGCGCTCATAAACAACGCATATTGGGCGAAGCACATTTTTTTCGTGCTTATTATTATTACTTATTGTTGCGACAGTTTGGAGGTCCTTTACTGATAAAGAACAATTATGATCCGTTGATTGATGATAAAAAATTTCCTCGCGCCTCTTATGAAGAAATGGTGGAATTTATTGTGGAAGAGGCGGATTTAGCGGCTTCTTTATTGTCTGATAAGTTAGAAGCCAGCGATATAGGGCGTGCTACTAAAGGAGCTGCTCTGATGCTGAAAGCTAAAACCTACTTTTGGGTAGCCAGTAAGGTATTTCAGAATAAGGAGAAATCGTATTTAGGTTTTCCGGATGATCGATCGGATGCCATGTTGACAGAGGCTGCTAAGGCATATGATGAATTGATGAAGTTGCCTTATTCGTTGATACAGATAACCGGAACAACACAAGATCAAATAAAAGAACAGTATCGTCAGATTTTTCTAACGAAAAATAGTCAGGAATCAATTTGGGAAGTACAACATTCGAATGATGGTGATTTCGCAGATGGGTTCGGGCATAAGCTTGATCGTGAATCTGTTTCTCCTTTCTTTGGCGGAACAATAGCAGCCTATTCACCTACTCAAAATCATGTGGATGAATATAATATGCGTGATGGTAAACCTTACGATCCGACACACCCGTATGATAACAGGGATTATCGTTTTTATGCGAATATCTTATATGACGGTTGTATTTTTCGCGATCATGAAATGGAAATTCACTATAATAAAGAAGGTAAAGAAGAGATTGCTGGAGCAGATCTGACGCCATACGGAACATCTGCTAATGCTGCTGTTTCAAAAACAGGATATTATTTAGGAAAATTCGTAAATGAACAGCAGAAAATTGATAGTGATGAGACTTATGCGAGTAAACAGAATTATATTATTTGGCGGTTTGCAGAGGTTTTGTTGGATTATGCAGAAATTGATTTTTTGCAGAATCGTGTTGATGATGCGTTGGATAAAGTAAATCAAATTCGCCGTCGTGTACATATGGATGAGTTACCGAGTCTGACTTGGGAACAACTGGTGAATGAACGTCGTGTAGAGATGGCTTTCGAAGAGACTACTTATTGGGATTTGCTTCGTTGGGGAGTTGCCGTAGAAAAAATGAGTGGAGCTACTAATCCTTTGAAAGCGATGAAAATAGTAAAAGAAGAGGGTAAAGATCCGATATATACGATTTCAAATATGAACAAGTATCCTAAACGTGTACGTGAGTTTCGTCAGATGCAATATTATTATCCCATACCTTGGGATGAAATACGTTATCATGGCGTTGAACAAAATCCAGAATGGGAGGAAGTTTAACCTTTATCAATCAATGTATTATTAACTTTAATAAAAAAATGTATGAGTAGAAAAATTACGGTCTTATTAATGACTTTAAGTGTGGTTATGTTTGCAAATGCACAAGAGTATAATCTATTTGATCCGGCTGATGTGGATGCCAATGGATGGATATGGTTCGATACGCAGGAAAAGATAGACAAGTATATCGGTCAGGCAAACAATGAAGATGGAAAGATAGATCCGAATGGAAAGATTATTCAGTTGATTTGTGCGGATTTTGGAGATTATGAAGACTCTACGGCCGATCCGGCTGTAAAGGGAGCAGGTACTGATGGAGAAATGGAAAGTGCGGATGCTAAAACCGGTGCTATTGTTACTGCCAGTTCTTCTTCTGCAATGAATACGAATGGTGGCGGTTTTGTAGTACGTATGCCTTCATGTGTATCTTTTAATATATTCATATCAAGCGGCGTGAAAACTTATGTACGTCTGTTAGGAACGACGGAACAAGATAAACCTTTTAAAGATTATACAATTGTTTCTGCTATGTATTCAACTATGTTTAAGCCATTGATGAGTGCCGGACAAAAAGAATGGACAGGAATGGAGACTTTGGATAGTGGTAATGAACCCTATTTCAAATTAAAATCAGATGCTCCTATTTATGCCCGGTTTGAATCATTGACAAAAGCTCCTTTGTATATTCACGGAATGAAAGTGCTTACTTCAACTAAACCTTCCGGTATTAATGACACATCAATTAATTCTGAAATTGAATTTGATGGTATTACCCTTTCTTTGGGAGAGGTTGCAAATGTGCAGGTTTATACAACTACCGGCGTATTGGCCGCATCGGCTATAACAGACAAGATGAATTTGTCTCCTTTGACAAGTGGTATATATATTGTGAAAGCAAAGAACGGTACTACCGAACGTACCACTAAGATTGTTATCCGGTAATAATTTTTATAGGGAAAACCTGCTTGTACTCATTGGAATCTGAGATGATGGGACGGTAGTTGTTTTCCCTTTTTTATTTATTTTTTAATACATAAAACAATGAAGAGATATCCTATTCTTTGGATCGTTGTTTTATTCTTTCCGTTACTGCTGTCGGCTGCCGAAAAGAATAAAGGTGAGTTGAGCAACTTGGTTTGTTTTTTGCGTTTTAATGACGAAGACAACAAGGAGCAATTCGACAAACCTATCAGCTATTACGAAACGATGTTTAACGCTGAAGTTGAAGGAGCCAATTCTGTGTATAGCTATTTTCGAGAAGCTTCTTATAATCAGCTTTTTTGGAAAAGTTCTTTCTTCCCCAAATCAGACGGTACACAGATCATTTCTTATAAAGCTAAAAATGAGCGTGGATATTATCGGGAAAAGAATAGTATTAATGATTTAGGGTATAGTAATGAAACGGAAAAAGCTGCTCGTGAACAAGCTTTAATAAAAGAGCTTGCTGCTTATTTGTCTGAAAATCTTCCTGATGATGTAGTGATTGATGCCAATAATGATGGTTTACTCGACAATATTTGTATAATTGTAAGCGGCAATTCCGATCTGAGCAGTAAATATATGTTATGGCCTCACCGTTCCGATTTGGCATTACCCGACGAGAAAGCTATTTATGTGAAAGGCAAAAAGATCGTGGGATATCTGATGGTATTCAATGATGCGAATGGTTGGAGTTCTCTGAGTCCTGTTCCTTTGAATACAGGAGTTCTTTGCCATGAGATGTCACATACGCTCGGTACATATGATCTTTATCATGTAAATGATAATTTGAATCCGGTAGGAGTTTGGGATTTAATGTCCGATAATCTGACAACTCCTCAGCAGATGAGCGCTTATACTAAATACCGCTATTGTAAATGGATTGACGAGATTCCTGAAATATCTACTCCGGGGACTTATACCTTAAATCCGGTAGGAGGTACAACAAAAGAAAATATAGCATATAAGATTAAACCGACAGGTTCGGATGAATACTTTATAGTGGAATAAAGGACGGGACATTTGATAGAGGGTTACCGTCTTCCGGGTTATTGGTTTATCGCATTAATCCGAATGTAACGGGTGGAAATCTGAATTATAATGGAACTACCCGCTTGGACGAGCAGTATCTGTTTCGTCCGGGTGGAACAGTGACACTTGACTGTGATATCTCAAAAGCTGCTTTTAGTGCAGAAAGCGGGCGTACTGCGATCGGAGGCAATGCGGAACTTAAGCCTTTCTACAGCGACGGTAAAGAAGCGAAATTTGCGTTGGCAAATATATCCTCTTGTGGTGAGACCATTTCTTTTGATTTGTTGGAACTGACACCGCAGATTTATATACCTAAACCGAATGTCACTTTGGGAGGGGCAATAAACAGCACTGCTCAAGTTATTGTTGAGTCTGATGTAGCATGGCGAATAGTCGATGTCCCCGATTGGTTGACAATTACCCCGCTTCAGGGAGAGGCCGGCCAGTCGACAATCGTTCTTCAGGCTAAATCGGCTAATGAGAATGCGCAGCTACGTATATCTGATTTTCATTTGCAGGGAGTAGAAGATCCATCGATAACTGCTATTGTTAATGTGTCGCAACGTTCCGATCTAATACAGTCACCTTCTGCATTGACTGCCAAAGAAGAAGGAAATACGGTTGTATTGACGTGGGTGGCACCTCATGAAGGAACTCCGGCGTTGATGGAAGATTTTGAAGACTCGGGTAATCTGGCGAAATGGACAATCAAAAATGAGGGTAACCGGGGATGGCTCTGGCAAAAGAACGAGAAGTATAAAGAGCCTTATGCCGGAAATTATTCAATGCGCTTGTTGGAGGCATGGGAAGATATCCATCAGGATGAATATCTGATTTCTCCTGTTTTTGCCAATGGAAAATCGCTAACTTTCTATTCAAAATCTACAGCTCCGCAAAAAAATAACCCGCAGAACTTTTATTATGTAGAAGTAAGTTCGGACGGTGGTACCACATGGAAGCAGATTTGGGATTTGAAAACAGATTGCTCTGTAGTGAACAAATACACCCGCGTAGATATCGATTTATCTCCTTATATGTCTGATAACATGAAGATTGCTTTTCATGCATACGATACAAATCAGACGGGGCTATCTTACTGGTGGCATGTAGATGATGTTGCTATTTATCCGCAGGTAGAGCATTCAATGATAACAGGTTATGCCATCTACCGCAATGGAGAGAAAATAGGTAATTCCGTAACTTCTACTTTTACGGATATCGCTCCGCTTTCTGGAGAGAATGTATATACTGTACGCGCGGAAGGTGCTTTTGGGGATACACCGGATTCGGAATCGGTAACTGTATCATTTACAGGAACCGGTATCTGTAAATCACCTGTTTCTTTGTCAGAAGTAACAATGTTGCTTTATCAAGGAATGCTTCATTTGGAAAGTGAAAATAGGATAGAGACTTTGGTTCTCTACTCTTTAGATGGAAAACCTGTTCTGTTTACTGCTCCGGGAGAAGAGTCTTGTGATATCAGTATAAACCATCTTGAAGCCGGAGTGTATATTGCTTATGTCTTCATGCAAGATCAGAATCATCCGGTGATACGGAAATTGATGCTAAAATAATCTCTCTTTAGTTGACAATTATCTTCCACTATTTGAATGTCGATCGATGTTTGGATAGTGGAAGATTTTTTTTGAGTTGTCTTCTAAAGTGCAAAAGAACCACCGGTTTCAGCATGAATCTTTGACTTATGAACTGAAATTGTTCTGCAAACTGCCTTTATTCAGTATGTTTTTACCCTCTTCACCGCTTTCACCTTTTTCAATCAAAGCCTTTATTCATCGTAGATGCAGGGTGAAGCCCTGGTCGGCACGGTCCTTATGCACCATAAAGGCGGTTCTTACGAGTCATGAGCACGCTTGTTATTGACGGCAAGCACGGTGCATAGCAAGAGGGGGATCGCTTTCACCCTTAATTTCCGATGAAAAAGCCGATAGAGCAAAAAAGGTGAAGGAGATGAAGGGGGTAAGTTCATAGTCAACTATCTGTTTTTTTATAGATAGGAGAGAAACGCTGCGAATGAAAACTGTACCGATTTATATTTTTATTATTACTTATCTCTGATTTTCTACAAAAAAGTTTCTATGCCATGCAACTTTTTCCCACTGCTGGTCGTCTATTAATATAGAAACTACAAAATTGAAACCTATGAATAGTAAAATGAAGGGATTTATCGGAATGATTGCATTGTTTTCATTCTTGTTTTCTGTAACAACGGTTTGTGCTCAGACCAGACGTGTAAAAGCCAGTGGAACGTATAAAACCAAAGAAGTTAAGATCAAAGACTTCGATAAAATCAAACTCTTGGGAAGTCCTACAGTCATTTATACACAGTCTGCCAATAATAAGTCGACATTAAAAATTTATGGTTCGGATAATGTGATCGACTTGGTGGATTGTACGGTAACAGATGGTGTATTATCCATTTCTTTTAAGAATAGGACCAGCATTGAATTTGGCAAACAGGGGAGACTTAAAATAATGGCTTCCAGTCCTATGTTGAAAGATGTGCATCTGCAAGGTTCCGGAGACGTTGTCTTAGATAGTAAACTGGAATGTGATAATTTGTCTTTGACATTGCAGGGCTCCGGGGATATTACTGCCGGTGAAGTTGTTTGTGCAAATGATCTTGCGGTCACTTTGCAAGGTTCCGGAGATATTTCTATTAAGAATAGCGTGAAAGCTGGGAATGCAGCTTTGAATCTGATAGGTTCCGGTGATATCGATATTTATAATATGACGGCAAAGTCTGCGGCTGCTACTCTTCAAGGTTCGGGTGATCTGAAAGTGAAAGGTGGAAATGTGGTAGGTGATGTTGTGATTAGCTTACTGGGTGCCGGTGATCTGAATTTTGCAGGTATCCAGGGAAATAATGTAAGAGCC
>OGFD01000970.1_pt1 | contig 16180 bp, 8 predicted proteins | sample 1570851 | NCBI WGS metagenome assembly OGFD01 (sample SAMEA2582077, study PRJEB24529) | metagenome | biome: Human gut stool | place: China | collected 2011
GACCACCGGCCGCACCCCAGATGACGGTCCAGTCCGTCGGCATACCCCATCGGCACGGTGGCCGTCACGCTGTCACGCGTCAGCTTCCCCGCCCGGCCGTAACCGACGGCTTCGCCCGCCGACAGGTGCTTGAGCTGCACGATACGGCTTTTGAGCGTCGAAACGGGGGTCAGCTCGTCGTTATGCTCGAAGCCGAAACCGTAAAGTCCCAACCCCAGACGGCACATGTCGAACTGCGCCTCGGGGAAACGCTCGATCGCCGCCGAATTGGCCGTATGGCGAAGCACCGGATAGGGAAGCGCCGCAGCCAGACGGCCGCTCATACGGTCGAAACGGGCGATCTGCTCCCGCGTATAACGATCCTCCTGGGGCATATCGGAACAGTTCAGGTGCGAAAAGATCGTAGCGACCTTCACCGACGGAGTTTCGCCCAGCGTTTCGGTCAGCATATCCAACTCCCCTTCCATAAAACCCAACCGGTGCATGCCCGTATCGAGCTTGATATGGATCGGGTAACTCTCCTCTCCGACCCGTTCGACGGCTTTCGAAAAAAACGCCAGCGAACGGAAATTGTATATTTCGGGCTCCAGCCGGTGAGCGACCATCAGATCGAAACTGCCCTCGTCGGCATTCAGAACGACGATCGGCATTCTAATTCCCCGCTCGCGGAGCAGCACCCCTTCGTCGGCGAAAGCTACGGCCAGGTAATTGACCCCCTGATGCTGGAGCATCTGGGCCACCTCGAAATCCCCGGCGCCGTAGCTGGCCGCCTTGACCATCGCCACGAGCCGCACCCCGGGACGGAGCCGCGCACGGAAATAATTCAGGTTGTGGATCATGGCATCGAGATCGACCTCCAATACCGTCGTATGGCTCTTGCGTTCGAGCGCATGACTCACCCGCTCGAAGTGGCTGTCACGGCTGCCCTTGATGAGCACCACGCGCCCGGCCACATCGTCGCGGCGCAGGTTGCGCAGCAGCTCGTCGGTCGTGCGGTAAAAGGCGCTGTCGCAGGCGAAATTCGCCCCGGCATTTCGAATACGGTCTCCCACGCCGATCAGACGGCTCACTCCGGCGGCGGCCACCAGACGGGCCACTTCGCCGTAAAGCACTCCGTCCTCGACGCCGCTCTGCTCGATATCCGAAAGAATAAGTGTCATGGGACGGCCGGCGGCCATATTATGCAGGTAGTCGAGCGCAATGGAGAGGGAGTTGATGTCCGAATTGTAAGCGTCGTCGATCAGCAGCGAACCGTTGATTCCCTCCTTCAACTCGAGGCGCATCGCCACGGGCCGAATCCGGCCGAAATCGGGGTCGGGAAAGCCCATCACCCGACAGAACGCCCCGACCAACTGGGCATCGACACGCCCGGCCCCGCTCTCCAGAACCCCTGCGGGCAACTGCTCCGGCAGCGGATATTCCGCAGCGTCCTGCAACTGCCGGCCGCCGTATAACGTGCGGATCATCCGTTCGAGCAGGGAGGAGCCACCATGATAAATAATGGTTCGCGCTCCCTTCGCCAACACCAACTTTTCGGCACTCTTCTCCTCGAGCGAGGTGAAATTTTCCTGGTGCGCCTCGCCGATCGAAGTGAAAATCACCGTATCGGGGCGGATCATCCGCTCCAGACGCACCATCTCCCCGGGACAGGAGATCCCCGCTTCGATCAACGCCAACTCCTCGTCCCCTTCGATCATCAGCAGCGAGAGCGCCACGCCCAACTGCGAATTATAACTTTTCGGCGACCGGAAATATTTGACGCCGGCAGGAATCTGCTGGGCGATCCATTCCTTGACCACGGTCTTCCCGTTCGAACCCGTGATACCGACCACGCGCCCCTTGAACCGAGTCCGGTGATGGGCCGCAAGCTGTTGGAGGGCAGCGATGGCGCTCGGAACCACCACGCAGCCGCAACCGGCCGGAAGTTGCGTCTTCCGCTCCGCAAGAAATGCCTTCACATCCCGGCGAACCATCTCGCCAATAAAGGCGTGGGAGTCGTGATTGGTACCTTTCATGGCCACGAACAGCGGCTCCTCGCCGAACGAACAGTTGCGGCTGTCGGTAAGCACCCGTGCCACCGGCAAATCCTCCCCGATGAGTTCGCCCCCGCAAATGCGGGCGATTTCCGATAACATGTATTTCATGTCGTATCTTTCCTTTACATAACTGCCGTCAATCCATACGCAGAGTCACCACCGTAATCCCCGCTCCGCCCCGGTCGGCATGTTCGTCCGCAGCCCGTTCGACCTCCGGCACCGTGCGCAGATAACGGCGGATCTCCTCCTTGAGCGCCCCCGTCCCCTTGCCGTGCAGGATCGTGACCGTACCGACGCCAACCATGATCGCGTCGTCGATAAAATCCCGCACCTCCTCCAATGCTTCGGCGGCACGCAGGCCCCGCACATCGATATGATCCTTGAAATTGAGCTTGCGGGCCGACACATCGACCGATACCACCGTGCGCGGCTGCACGGGCCTGGTCGCCTGCTTGAATTCGGCGCCCGAGATCACGACGAGCGAACTTCTATCCACCGTCGTAAGAATCTGTCCGAATGCCACCTGCGCCTTCCGGCCCTTGATCGAAAGCACCACGCCGGGAATGTCCTGCCCGGCGATCTTCACCTTCGAGCCGACCTCCGCCTCGCGGGGTTTCTCCGGCACGGCAGGCTGTGCGACCTCCGGAGTCTCGCCGGCCTGCTGTCTGCGCTCGGCACGACGCTGGCGGCGGCGTTCGAGTTTCTCCATTTCGCGGGCCACCCGTTCGTCGTGCGCCGCATCCGCTGCATCCGTCCTCTCCACCCTGTCCCGAAAATCGTTCAACTCCTTACGGGCCAACTGGGTAAGCTCCTTCTCGGCCTGCGCTTCGCGGATCGTCCGAATCGTATTCTCAATCTGACGGTTGGCGTCGGCGATCATCCGCTGCGCCTCCTCCTTGGCCTTTTTCAAGATTTCCGAGCGCTCCTGCCGGATGCGCGAAAGCTGGTCGGCATAGGTCTGTTCCAGCTCCTCGACCTTGCGGTCGGCGATCCGGATGCGGTCGCGCTTCTGCTCCCAGTAATGTTTGTCACGGGCGATTTCACGCAACTGTTTCTCGAGGTTGATATGATCGCTGCCGGCCTTTTCGCCCGCATCGCGGATAATATCCTCCGGCAACCCGATCTTGCGGGCGATCTCCACCGCGAACGAACTGCCCGGCTTGCCGATCTCGAGCCGAAACAGCGGCCGGATATTCTGCACGTCGAACATCATCGCTCCGTTGGCGATTCCCTCGGTGTTCGACGCATAATACTTAATGTTGGCATAGTGGGTCGTAATCACCCCGTAACAGCCTTTACTGCGGAGCCGTTCGAGGATCGACTCCGCGATCGCCCCGCCGATGATAGGCTCCGTACCCGAACCGAACTCGTCGATAAGCACCAGCGTCCGGTTCGAAGCTCCGGCGAGCATGTTCTTCATATTGAGCAGGTGCGACGAATAGGTCGAAAGATCGTCGTCGATCGACTGCTCGTCCCCGATGTCGATCATTAGGTTGCGGAACAGGGGCAGCTCCGAATTCTCCGATGCCGGAACCAGGAATCCGCACTGGAACATATATTGGATGATGCCCGTAGTTTTCAGACACACCGACTTGCCGCCGGCATTCGGCCCCGAAATCACCAGGATATGACGCCGTTTGTCGAGTTGCAGATCGAGCGGCACCACCTGCTTGCCCTGCGCCCGGAGCGTCTGCTGCAACAAGGGATGCCGCGCATTGCGCAGCACCAGCCGGTCGTCCGTCGAAACGATCGGCTTCACCGCTCCGTTGGCAACGGCCCAGCGGGCTTTGGCACGGATCATATCCAGATCCGAAAGATAGTCGCCAATCAGCGCGATCCGATCCGCTTCGGGGCGAATCGAGTCGGTGAAGGCCGAGAGGATCCGCACGATCTCGCGCCGCTCGGCGTACTCCAGCTCCTTGAGTTCGTTATTGATTTCGACGACCTCGACCGGCTCGACGTAGAAGGTCTTGCCCGTGGCCGATTCGTCGTGGATGAAACCCTGCAACTTGCGTTTATTGGCCGCTGCGACCGGAATCACCGCCCGGCCGTCGCGGATCGAGAGCATCGCGTCGGCCTCCACGATACCGGCTTTCTTGGCATTCGACAACACCTGCTGCAGGCGTTTGGCGGCCTGCCCCTCCCGCTCGCGGATCATCCGCCGGATCTGCTGCAACTCCGGCGAAGCGTCGTCCCGGATCTTGCCGTACTGATCGACGATACCGTCGATCGCCCGAACGATCTCCGGGAAAGCCTCGATCCCCCGGCTGCGGAGCCGCAGTTCGGGATATAGCTCCTCACCGCGCCCCAGGATAAAACCGGCGATCGCCCCCGCCGAAGCCAGCGCCCGGCGCAGCAACACGACCTCCTCGACTTCGAGGAAACTGCCTTCGATCTTCAGTTTGGAAAGGATATAATCGACATCGACGAACTCGTCGTCCGGAAAGTCCCGTTCCATCTCCAGCAGACGGCGCATCTCGTCCGCCAGCGCCAGCCGCCGCTCGACATCGGCCTGCGAAGTGCTGAATTGTTCGGCGCACAACCTTTCCCGGCCGCCGCGAATCGTACACAGCGCCGCGACCTGCTCACGCAGCCGGTCGAAACCGACTTTCTGTTCAAAGTTCGCCGGATAGATCATCGCACAGAGAAAACATTCGAAACTATCGGGCCGCTTTCAGGGCCTTGAGCGAATCGCGCCGGGCATGTTTCGCCTCTTTTTTCTGCTGCTTGCGGTCGGCCTTTTCGGGATCGCGGCCGAACAGCGAGAAATGGACGTAACGAGCAGGATGGGCCTGCAAGTTGGCCAGCAGCGACGCCAAGTTCGCAGTCGCCTCGTTGAGCGATTCGTACAGACGGGGATCGCTGACGAGCTGCCCGACAGTCCCCTCCCCGGCATTGACACGGGCCAGGATCGCATTGAGGTTCATCAGAGTCGAATCGAGCGCCCCGGCCAGATTCTCACGCTGTATTTGGTCGGTAAAATTGCTTAAATTCAGGATAATACTGTCCATGCGCGGAGAGTTCTCGCCGAGCATCTCCGAAAAACGGGTCAAATTCGCCACGGCGCTCTCCAGATTCGCACGCTGCGACAGCAACATACCGTTTACGCTGCCCGTAATCGAATTCAGGTGCGACATCGTACCTTCGATATTCGCGGCGTTCTGCTCCATAATCAGATTCAGGTTATCCATCGTGCGGCTCAAATCCCCCACGACCTGCGACATCTTCTGCTTGAAAAATTCGAGTTCCGAACCCGCCATATCCATCAGGCCCTTGCTGCGGCTCGAACAGAGGGTGTCCCCGGATTGCAGGTAGGTCCCGGCATCGCCCAGAGCGATTTCGATCGCTTTGGCGCCCATGATGCTGTTGCTGTAGATCCGGGCTTCGGAATTGGACGGAATCCGGTATTTCCGCTGAATCGTCAGTTGGAGTACGACCTCGTTACCGATCGAAGGATCGAACGAAATATCCGTCACGGCTCCCACCTTCACGCCCCGGATCAGAATCGGCGAAGCGTTCTGCACGCCATCGACCTGGTCGTAAGCGGCATAATAGACCGCGTTGCGACTGAAGATGTCGAACCCCTTCAGAAAGCGGATACCCGCCCAGAGGGCACCGATCATCAGCACGGCGAAAATGCCGATCTTAACTTCTCTTCTCATATACCTGTTTTTTTCGTTTTATTTACTGTACGATCCGGTCGCCCCGACAACTCACCACGAACGCATCGCGGAACTCCCTGCGCACCTCGGCCAACTTGGCTTCGGCCTGCTTGCGGGTATCGAAACGCCCCACACAATACTTATACCTGAACCGGCCGCCGGTAACGAACTCCGTGACTTTTCCCCGGTAACTTTTGAACTGCCGGTCCTTGGGCGGCACGCGCTTGGCGCTGGCGATCAACTGCACGGCATAAAACGTCTTCTCCTGTTTGGCTTTCCCGGTTTTGACACTACCCTTATCCGCTTTGTCCGAAGCGGCAGCCGGCTCTGCGACATCGGCATCGGCCTGTTCGTAAATGGCATCGTCATCGACAAGCAGCGCACCCCGTACGAAAGCGACGTAATCCTTCACCGCATCGCACAGCGCACGTGCGATTTGAGCCTGCCCCTTCGCCGAATTCATATAAGCATACTCCTCCGAATTGGAAAGGAAACCTATCTCGGTCAGGATACCGGGCATATCGGTAGCGTAGAGCACTTTGAGCGGCTGCCGCTTCACACCGCGATTGTGCCGCCCGGACTTGACGTAATGTTTCTGCACCAGACGGGCCATCGCTTCGCTGCATTCACCATAGGTGAACTGCAGGTTCTGGATATAAGCCCGGACGATCGCCGCCGTCTTCTCGTTCGACATATCGAGCAGCTCCTCCTGGTTGTTCTAATAGAGGGCCCGCTCGTTGGCGTTCTTCTCCAGCGGACTCTCACCCATAATCAGGGTCTCGACTCCCCGTGCCGACGCCGATGCCGCAGCATTGGTATGGATCGAAATGAACAGGTCGCCGCCCGCCTTGTTGGCGATATCGGCCCGAGCCTGCAAATCCTGGGTCAGACTTTCGGAAAACTGCTTGTCCGTCTTACGCGTGTAAACCACTTTCAACTGAGGGATCTCCTTCTCGATCAAGGCCCCGAGCTTCAGAGCGATCTGAAGGTTGAGATCTTTCTCATAAACGCCTCTGTAATGAGCTCCCGGAAACTTCGGCCCCCCGTGCCCGGCATCGATTACGACGACCCGCACGCCCTGTGCAATATTCTGCGCGGCAACTCCGTTGAAAGAGAGTGTCGCAATCAAAAACAGGGCAAAAAGAAAAAGCGATTTCCGCATAGCAAAAGTGGCTGAAAATTTAACGGTTCTGAATTTTTTACCTATATTTGCCGGATGTTAAAACCCCCGCACTGAGGCCTTCGGAGCCATTTTCGGGCGGTTTTGCCGACTTGTCGGCAAAGGTATGATTTTTTTTGGAATTTTGGACAGGCTAAAGGCAAAATATATCTTCTCGGGAGCACTCCTGCTGCTCTTCCTGCTTCCGGTGCTCGGCATGGCGCTGCCGGGCGGAGTGCAGCATCCCGCGACACCCGAACGCCAAACACCGCCCGACAGCACTCCGACGCAAGCCGTACAAAAATCCCGCCGCGAAACCCGCCGGGAGATTCGGCGCCTTCAACGGGAAGCCGACCGCCCCCCGACCGCCGAAACACGTACGGAAGAGGAGCAGGATTCGCTTTTCGACACCAGGATCGACTCGATCTTCGGAGCGCCTCCCCTCTCGCCGATCGCCCCCGCCGACAGTACGGCTCCCACCGGCAACGACTCGCTGCTGCGCGATTCGTTGCGTCAGGACACGACCCGGCGCGATACGACCCGGAAAAAATCTTTCCTGGACGACATCATCAGCGGCAAAAACCAGGACTCGCTCTACTACGACGTACGCAACCGCACGGTCTATATCTACAACCAGGGTGATATCAACTACCAGAACATGAATCTCAAGGGAGATTTCATGCGGGTCAATATGGACGAAAAGATCATCTACGCCCACGGCAAGCGCGACACGATAGACGGCAAACCGACAGTTACCAACCCCACTTTCACCGAAGGAGCCGCCAATCCTTACACGATGGACACGATCACCTACAACATCGGCAGCAAAAAGGCGAAAATCAAAGGCGTGGCGACTCAGGAGGGCGACGGCTGGCTGATCGGCAACAACGTCAAAAAGATGGACGACAACACCATCCACATCCAGGACGGCAAATACACCACCTGCGACCAGACGGACCACCCCCACTTCTACCTGGCGATGACCAAGGCGAAGGTGATTCCCGGCAAGAAAGTGGTCACGGGTCCCGCCTACCTGGTCCTGGAAGACGTTCCCATCTACTTTCCGCTACTGCCCGAGGGTTTCTTCCCGCTCAGTTCCGGCCCCAAGTCGGGTCTGCTGATGCCGACTTTCGGCGAGGAATCGACCAAGGGATTCTACATCCGTGACTTGGGCTACTACTTCACGCTCGGAGAGCACATGGACCTGGCCATCCGGGGCGGTATCTACACCCTCGGATCGTGGGAGGCATCCGCGATGTCGCGCTATATGAAGCGTTACAAGTACAACGGCACCCTGAATTTCAACTACTCGAACGTCCGTGTCGGCGACAAGGGCGAACCCGACTTTCTCCAGCAGAACAACTTCCAACTCTACTGGCAGCATACGCAGGACCCCAAGGCCAACCCGGGCTCGACCTTCTCCGCCTCGGTCGATTTCCGTACCAGCGGCTATAACCGCTATTCGGCCACCAACCTGAACCAGGCGCTCCAGACGCAGACCAGTTCGACGATCTCCTACTCGAAAAGCTGGCTCGGCACTCCGTTCTCCCTTTCGGCCAATATGTCCGTTTCGCAGAACTCGCAGAGCGGAACGCTCTCGATCGCCCTGCCGAACGTAGTTTTCAACGTCTCGACCTTCTATCCCTTCAAACGCAAGGAGGCGATGGGCAAGGAGCGCTGGTACGAGAAGATTTCGCTCCGCTACACCGGCAAGTTCAACAACAAGGCCAACGCCAAAGAGTCCGAAATCTTCACCAAGGAAACACTCCAGAACATGCAGTACGGCTTCGAGCATAGCATTCCTATCTCGGCGACGTACAACATCTTCAACTACATCAACTTCGGACCTACGATCAACTACACCGAAAAGTGGTATTTCAAAAAACAGGAGCAGGTTTGGAACCCGGTGCTGAACCGCATCGACAAACTCGACCCGGAGTACGGATTCTACCGTCTGTACAACTACAACTTCAGCCTGCAGGCCTCGACGATCATCTATGGCCGCTACGAGGCCAAGAAGAAAACGCGCAAGGTACAGGCGATCCGCCACACGATCACCCCGACGGTGAGCTTCTCCTACGCCCCCGACTTCTCCAAGCAGAAATACGGCTACGTAAAGACCGTGCAGAGCGATACGCTGGGTAATTTCAAGACCTACTCGCCTTTCGAAGGGAGCATCTTCGGCGTGCCCAGCTCCGGTCAGTCCATGGCCATCAACGCCTCGCTCTCGCAGACGCTCGAAATGAAGGTGCTCAGCAAACGCGATACCTCGGGTATGAAGAAGATCAAACTGATCGACGAACTCCGCATCGGACAGGTATCCTATAACTTCCTGGCCGACTCCATGGGACTTTCGAACATCCCCATTTCGCTGCGCACGACCGTTTTCCAAAATTTCGGCATCAATATCAACGCTACGCTCGACCCTTACCGGGTCACCCCGCAGGGCCAGCGTATCAACAAACTCTTTTTCCCGGGCCGTGTGGTATCGGCCAGCACTTCGTTCGGCTATACGTTCCAATCCCGCCAGGACAACTCCACCCCGGCGATCAACGACATCAACAGCGCCCCGGTCGATCCGGCCTACGCCAATCCTTTCTACGACCCTTACGGGCAAATGAACCCGGCCCTGCGACGGCAATACATGACCCAGGCCTACTACGACTTCTCGCTACCCTGGAACCTGGGATTCAACTATACGGTCAGCTACTCCGCATCACCGACCAACAACGGCACGACGGGCTACCAGAAAAACATCACCCAAACGCTCGGCATCAACGGCAGCGTTACGATTCTGCCAAAAATGGGTGTAACAATCCAGGGCGGTTACGACTTCCAGGCCAAGGAGCTGACTCCGGCCTCCATCACCATTACACGCGACCTGCATTGCTGGCAAATGTCGTTCGCGTGGGTCCCCTTCGGCCACTATCAGAGCTGGAGTTTCAACATCGGCGTCAAAGCGGCTTCCCTCGCCGACCTGAAATACGACAAAAGCCAGAGCATGTTCGACAATTTATACTAAATTTCGGACGCTTTCACGCATAATCCGCATCGAAATATGAAGATTCGATGAATTTTGGATTCTTTCTTGTTCCTTAATTGAATATTGTCTATATTTGTGGTAGCCCATAACCAGGACACGATGTAAAAACTCTCAAACATAATACCTCTATGATTATGAAAAAACACTACGAATCTACGGTTAAGGGGGGGGGGAACTTCGTACTCCGCTCCTTCGGTTGAGATCCTCAGCATCTCGATCGAGAAAGGTTTTGCCAACAGCACTGTCCTGGACTATGGCGGAGTCGGCGAAGCAGGCGGCAGCGTTAATGACACCGATTACGGAGAATACTAACAAACACATCCTACGACTATGAAAACTTTTTTCAAATCCATTTTGGCTGTCGCAGTGTGTGCATCTCTGTTCGCAGCCTGTTCCAAAGACGACACGGTTTCCGACCCGTCGAACGGTCGTAAAGTAACGATGACGGTCACCGCATCGTCTGAACTCGAATCGGCATCCGGTTCCCGTACGACGTATGATCCCCTGACGGGGAAAATCTCGTGGAACGAAACCGGCGAATACCTTCAGGTGTTCGAAACGGCCGCCTCCAAAACCACATACGCCAACTCGCAGGAAGGTACGGTAAGCGACGGCACGGCGAAATTCGCCGTATCGTTCCCGGAGAATACGAACACTCCGCTCGTTTATAACGCGGTTTATCCCGCCTCGGCATGGATTACGTCCAACAATACGGATATTACCAACATGAAAGTCGTCACACGCACATCTCAACAGCCGACCGCTACGAGCTTCGATTCGAACGCGGACCTGCTGATCGCCAAATCGATCTCACTGGAGAGTCAGCCGACCGAACTGCAAATGAGTTTCGGCCGTGCCGTTGCCATCGGTAAGATGACGGTCAAAAACCTCGCATCGGAGGAGCCTGTCCTTGGCGTCGAATTCACGGCTCCAGATAAGAAGGTCACGGGCCGTAGCTATGTCGATATGACGGCAGGCACCGTCAAGGAGTACGGTTATCCCGGTAATTTCTCGGACAACGTGACGCTGAGCTACTCTTCGGAGATGAACCTTAAGGCCAACGGCGCAACGGGCATGACCGCCTATTTCACCTGCTTCCCGTTCGAGGTGGCAGCCGGTGAAACATTCACCGTTACCGTGACCACCGCATCGAAGATCTTCACCAAGACGGTAACCGTTCAGGAGGGCCGGCCCCTGGCTTTCGCAGCAGGCGACAGTTCGACTTTCGCGGTCGATATGACCGACGCTGCGGAAGAGACAACCGAAACATTGAGCGGCGACTACGTCATCACGGCGACCCAATCCGAAACAACCTATGCAATGAGTTCTTTAGCTGAAAGCTCCCGTTTGGCTCCCGTAGTGATTACGCCGTCTAATCCCTACAAAACCGGGGACGAAACCCTCATTTGGACAATTACCAAATCGGGTGACAACTACACGATCAGTCAAGGCAAAAACTACCTCTCCTGGGAAAGTGACAACAGCGCTACGATCTCTACGGAGGCTTACGACTTGATAATTACCAAGGACAAGGACAAAGGCACTTACCAAATCGCATCGGCAGCGACCCCTTCCCGTATTTTGGCGAAAAACGATCAAGCAGCTCTCGGTTTTGGATTCTATACCGGCAGTCAGACAAAAGATCTGACCCTAATCCCTGCCGAATACGTCAAGTTGCCTGAAATCACGTTGGATCAGACGACCCTGACACTGTCTTATAACGATACGGAAACTCACTATATCCCCGTTACGTTGAAGAACGCCGAAACGCAAGACGTTTCCGTCGCTATTTACGACGGCACTGAAGGAACCGAACAGCCGGACTGGATCACCACAGGTGATTACAACGGCAGCGAAAATCGCCTCGAAGTCGCAGCCACAGAAAATACGGTCGCAACACCTCGTACAGCACGCATCGTTCTTACCGCCACTACTTCACTGGGTACAGCCCAAGCGACGCTGACTGTTGAGCAGGCTGCTGCCGGCGCAAAGGCATGGGTTTCGGAAACTTTCGAGAACTATAAACCCGATGCAGGATCAGCCTACAACTCTAATGGAACTTTCAACGGCGTAACAACCGGGACTCCGGTATGGACCTATGCAAAATGTGGTAATCCGAACCAATCCAAAACCGACCGTACTACATTGTCCAACACGGCAGGGATCACAGTTTCCAGCGAAACTTACCTCACGATAGGTAAGAGCGGTTCATTGAGCGTAACAATCCCTGGCGGAATCACAGCACTCAAGTTCAACGCCTTGACAAGTTCGAAAGGCAGTGCAACCTTGACCGTAACAGTCGGAGGAAAAAGCGTAGGAACATTAAGTATAACCAAAAATTCAAAAAAAGTTTTCGAGCTCTCGGATATAGTATGCAACGGGCAGGACGCAACGATCAAGATCGAGCAAAACACGGAAAACCGTACTACTATCGGTGATTTCTCTTGGCAGCTTGAGTGAACAGGAGGCGGAGTTCCGACTCCAGACCCTACCCCGGGAATTGCTACACCGAGCGTAAGCGACATAACTTCGAGTACAGCGAAGGTTTCCAGTAGTCTGACCGACGCCGCTTACGCAACCGAGGTGCAGTTCTTCTATTCCGCAACGAACGGCAGCGACACGGGAAGTGTCGTTGCCGCTGTTGTCGGAAACGAAGCGACCGCCAACCTCTCCGATCTTCTGCCCGCAACGACGTACACGGTTTACGGCGTCGTAACGGCGACCAACGGCTCCACGCCGCAGAGTTCTTCGACAACCTTTACCACCGAAGGAGCACGGACGGATCATGCCGCCTGGTACGAGCTTCCGGCCAAGGACAACGCAGGCAGCAATATGCTGCTGCGGACCTTTTACGACACGGCACGCAACTACACGATGTATTACGACACCTCGACCTACACGGCCTACTGGGTAGCTTACCCGTTGGCGGCCGGTGACTTGGGATCGGGACGTCCGAACGATCCGTGGGCTGCGACACCCGGGATTCCGACCTCGCAACAAATCAATGTCTGGGCCGGATCGTACGGAGTGAACGTAGGTTCCACCTCGAACATCTACGCTCGCGGCCACCAGATCCCGAACGCCGACCGCAACAAGGATCCCTATGGCACCATGTGTGCGCAGACGTTCTACGCTACGAATTCCACGCCGCAGATTCAGAACGGGTTCAACTCCGGCATCTGGAGTACGCTCGAAGGTGACGTGCGGACGCTCGCACAACAACAGACCGATACGGTTTACGTGGTTACGGGCGCCATCCTACGGACTGTAACCGGGAATGAAACGATCACATATATCAAACCGGCCAAGGATACCAAGAACTGTCCCGTACCGAACTACTATTACAAGGTACTGCTCAAAGTCAAAAGAGAGGCTTCGGGCAAGATCTCTTCGGCATCGACGGTCGGTGTATGGCTGCCTCACCGCGTCTATTCGGGCGAAAGCTACCAGAGCTACACCAAATCGGTCGCCGAAATAGAAGCGCTGACCGGATATAATTTCTTCGCCAACCTGCCTGCCGACATCCAGGCCGCAGCGGAGCAAAATTCGAACTGGAGTACATTCGCATCGTTCTAAACGGGCGAAAAAACCTCCGATACGACAAAACGACACGCATCATTCCATTCGATGCGTGTCGTTTTGTATTATCCATACATCCGAACGGCTCATTCTTCCGAAAAAACAGTTATCTTTACGAATCGGAAAACCGCCGAATCCGAAAACCGACACTCGAAGCGGATGCAACGAAGAGGCGGGAATATTCTGTCGCATCCGAAGGAGGCAAACCGCAAATATCCGATCGACGAGGCCCGTGATTGTCCACGAGGTCCCGCCGAACGCAGAAAACGAAAAAAACACAAAGTCAAAGCCCGGTTCTCCGTCCATTTCCCGCGATCCGGCTCCGTTATGCTACGACTCAAGTCCGAAAACCTCCGGTCGAAACTCCGGCGCATGCCCATGCTCCGCGCATTGCCGCCGCTCACGGCCGGCATCCTGCTGGCCGACCACTACGTACTGCCGCTGTGGTTGTTAGTAGGCGGATTCCTCGTCTGCGGTATCCTGGCATTGCTCGCCGACGACCGGGGCGCAAACCTCGCCACCCTGGGAGCCATTCTGCTTTTCGGCATGACCGTCACCGAACTGGGACACACTCCCGCTCCGCCGACCGGCACTCCGGGCGAATACGAAATCGTCGTCCGGGAACGCCTCTCCGAACGGGAAGGCAAAACGGCCTCCGGCGCATCGCTCCGCGCCCTGCGGAACTCCGAAACCGGAGAATGGCTCCCCGCCGCCGGAAACCTCGTGGTTCGATGCGACTCTTCGACCGTGCTGAATCCCGGCGACCGAGCCGTCGTACGCGGCAAAATCTACCCTTTCACCGCCCGTCACGGCGGCTACGGACGGCTGATGACCCGCCGGGGATACGTCGGCACCCTCTACCTGAACCGCTCAAGCCTGCTGCTGCGCGACACCCTGCACCGGGAGCTTCCCCCGAAGCATCTCTCCCTGTTCCTGCACGAACGGGCCGTCGCACGGCTCGACCGTCTGTCCCTGGCGCCCGACGAACAGGCCCTCTGCAACGCTATGACGGCCGGGGATCGACGCTCGCTCTCCCCTGCACTCCGTGCGGCCTACTCGCGCAGCGGGACCTCGCACCTGCTCGCCGTTTCGGGATTGCACGTGGGCATCGTCTTTCTGCTCGCCAACCTGCTGCTCTGGTGGCTGCCGCTCTTCCGGCACGGACACATCCTGCGCAATATCGCGGTCATCCTGCTCATCTGGCTCTATGCCGCCACGACGGGATTCCCGCCCAGCGTCGTCCGGGCCGCGCTGATGTTCTCCGTCCTGCAATTCGCCCTGGCCTCGTCGTCGGAATACGTCGGGATGAACACACTCGCCGGCGTAGCCTTCGTCATGCTGCTCTTCCATCCCGATTACCTGTTCGACATCAGCTTCCAACTCTCGTTCATCGCCGTCGCCGGCATCATCGCCTGGGGACTCCCCCTCTGCCGCCTCCTGCGAACACGCCGCAAAAGCATCGATATGCTGACCGCAACCCTCGCCATCGGATTTTCAGCGTCCGCTGCGACTGCACCTCTTATCTCCCATACCTTCGGCCAGATCTCGGTCGTCGGGCTGGCACTCAACCCCGTCGTCATCCTGCTCTCCTACGTCGTGGTCGGGAGCTGCACGCTCTGGCTCGTGATCCCGGGAACAGTGCTCGCACCGCTCTTCTCGGACGTCGCAGGATTCGCAGCCCGGGCACAGAACGAACTGATCCGAGCTGCAGCGGCACTTCCGGCAGCCGCCCTCGACATCCGGCTCACGACGACCCAATGCTGGATCGTTTACGGACTTTTCATCTTCGCAACCCTGCTCCTATGGAGCGCCGAACGGAAAAAATCGGTATCTTCGCTCCCGGAATGATGACTCCGGAACAATACCGACTGCTGCTGACTCCCGAAGTGCGGCGTACCGTCGAAGAGCAAATCGGCCGCGACCCTGCGGCGATCGCCCTCGACAAGCGTATTCCGCATGCGGCACTCATCGCCACGCAGGTCAAATACCTCGCACGGGCACGGACAAAACTCCCCTCCTACTACGAAGCCCGCTGCATCCTCCCGCCGCTGGCTTTCGAACAGGCCTCGAGCGAGGCGTGCGCGGCCCGCAAGAGTTGCAGTGGGGAACGGGTGCTCGACCTTACCTGCGGACTGGGCGTCGATGCCCTCTACCTCTCGAAACGCTTCCGCGAAGTCATCACCCTCGAACGGGATGCGACGCTGGCGGCCGTCGCCGGAGAGAATTTCCGGCGGCTGGGCGCAACGAACATACGGGTTATCAACTCCTCCGCCGAGGCGTTCCTCGCCTCGACCCGGGACCACTTCGACTGGATCTACGCCGACCCCGACCGACGCAGCGCCGAAGGGCGCAAGCTGGTGCGGCTGGAGGATTGTTCTCCCGACATACCGAAGCTGCTGCCGGAACTCCGTCGCATCGCCCCGAACCTCTGCGTCAAGAACTCCCCGCTGTTCGACGTCGGCGAGGCCCTCCGGCTCTTTCCCGACAGCCGCGTGGAGGTGCTCTCGCTCGGCGACGAGTGCCAGGAGGTGCTCGTCTACGCCGACGGCACGGGTCCCCCCCTCACGGCGACGGCGCTCGGCCGCGGCAGTTTCACGGCCACCCCCGGCCAGACGCCGCCGCCCGCACCCGACACCTTCGACCCGTCGCGCTACCGCTGGCTGGTCGTGCCCGACGTCGCGCTGCAGAAGGCGCGGCTGGC
>OGFD01000977.1_pt1 | contig 16089 bp, 9 predicted proteins | sample 1570851 | NCBI WGS metagenome assembly OGFD01 (sample SAMEA2582077, study PRJEB24529) | metagenome | biome: Human gut stool | place: China | collected 2011
GAAGGGGGGGAATGGAGATACCACCGACTGGTTAAATTACCACCAAATTTGGCGAAGAATCGGAAATGAGAAAAGCATTTCTCATATTCTCATTGTTTTTAGATAATTTGTTATTAATCAATATAATAAAGTATGAGAAATACTTTTTCAATAAGGTATTTCTCATACTTTTTTAACCTAAAACCGATAAAAAACAGTCATTTCTCATACTGTTCGTATTGCATTTCTCATACTTCCTTTGTAGGTCCTCATCAGAATCAAGCTTTACTTCAGTTAGTTTCAAGGCTTTGAAACTAAAGTTTCCATATAGGGAAACTATTTGTTTCGCGCCTTGAAACTAAAGTTTCACCGCCTTGAAACTATTGTTCCAAAGGCTTGAAACTAAAAGTTTCGAGGCAGTTATCCTTTCTTCGATTTACGATATTCCCGTGGTGACATTCCCATGATCTTGCTGAATAAGCGGGAGAAATAATAAGTATCTTCTATACCTATCTTATAGCATATCTGATTAATTTTCATATCCGTGGTGTCGAGTAAAAAACAGGCATGCTGTATTTTTAATAAATTGAAGTAGGTTACCGGGCCATGTCCTGTTTTCTTCTTGAACAGCATAGAGAAGTGAGAAGGAGAATACCCGATCTGGTCGGCTATAGCTTGCAGGCTGAGGTGTTTCTCCATATTTTCTTTCATATAATGAATTGCCAGTTCGCTTATATTTTCATCTTCTGTTGAGTCATTATGTGTGGCAGCGTTGCGGAATTGCTGTATATAGCGTAGTGTTCCTAAATAAAAATGGAACATGGAGAACGCATAACGCAGGTTTTCATTGCTGTAACCATTCTTCAGAGTATTGAATATCTCCTCGAACAAGTTGATTCGTGTACTGATACGTGAATGTGATTCGGGCTGGATATCCATTGGACGGCTTGCTTCCTGAGCGTAAAAAGGAGCAAGGATACCTTTGAAGTGTATCCAGTAAATAGTCCATGGAGAAGATTTATTAGAAGCATAGGCATGAGGAACTCCCGCAGGAAGGATAAAATATTGATTGGCGGAAACGGTATATTCCTGTTCACCTATCCGATACCAACCGGCCCCGTCGATACAATAAATGAATACATATTGATTGATCGGTTCTTTTCGTTCCCGGAAGTGATGTTTGGCCTTCGGATAATATCCTATATCCGTGATATGGAGCATGGAGGTCAGAGGATCTTCCTCCAGTTTGTCAACAATCATTCGGGGAAGCACTAAAGCCCTTTCTCCGGTAAATCCATTTTTTAACTTTACCATAATATCATAGTATGTGATTCAACTGTTTTATGCAAATATATAGTAATGTATACTATTTATCAAATATAGGGCAAAAAAATAAGATTGTCTATCTTTATAAAATGAAATTCTATTTTTTGTCTACTCAACCGGTTCTATCTTTGCAATATTAATTAATCAATCTTCTAATGGTATGAAAAGTTATAATATGAAATCTTTCTTATTAATAGTATTATTGGGAATTTCCAGTATTTCTGCCGCCCAAAATCTGTTGGATTTGAGTGGAAATTGGGAATTGGCTTTAGATAGTACAGATGTAGGGGAGAAAGAGGGATGGTATCTGAAATCTTTCTCCGATAATATAAGTTTGCCTGGAACCACAGATTTGGCCCGGAAAGGGACTTCCAACAGACTCGTTCCCAAACTGGAAAAACCGCAGTTGCTTCGTCTGACCCGTAAGAACGCTTATGTAGGGGTCGCATGGTACAAGCGTGAGATTAATATTCCCAAAAGTATGGCAGGACAGCCGTTGGAGTTCTCTTTTGAAAGAGTCCTGTGGCAGAGCCGTTTATGGATTGACGGAGAAGAAGTGGCGGGTGCACAGGAAAGCTTGATCGCTCCTCATCGGTTTGTCATGCCGAAAGGTCTGTCGGCAGGTAAACATATAATAGCTTTACGTATTGACAATAGAAAGCGATATGATATTTCTGCAAACGACCTGGCACATGCTTATACCAATGACACTCAGATTATGTGGAATGGAGTGTTGGGTAAGATGAAACTGACTGCCCGGCAGAAAGTCAGTATTCAGCATGTGAATGTTTATCCTGATGTCAGAAATGGGAAGATACGGGTGGCGGTTACTTTGGAGAATAGCGGGCATAAACCGGAGAAAGTGAAACTAGCCTTGCAGGTCGGACAGCCTGAAGGTGGACAGAAGTTTGTAGAAAAAGAATTTCAGATTACTTTGCAAGAAGGCAGGCAGAAGCTCGAATATGATTATTCGCTGGGTACAGATATGAAGAAATGGGATGAATTTACTCCTGAATTATATAATTTGTCTGTAGTTTGCCGGTTTGACAGGAAGAAAACTGAACGGAAAGATGTTTCTTTCGGGATGCGCGAGATAGATAATGGTCAAGGCATCCTGACGGTCAACGGTAATAGAATTTTCCTGCGCGGAACATTAGAGTGTTGTATTTTTCCTCTGACAGGTACTCCGCCGATGACGGAAGAAGGTTGGATGAAAGTCTTTGCCACAGCCAAGGAGTGGGGGCTGAACCATTTGAGGTTTCATTCCTGGTGCCCGCCGGAAGCGGCATTTTGCGTTGCGGATAAGTTAGGTTTCTATTTACAGGTGGAACTGCCGAACTGGTCTTATACTATCGGCAAGGATGAGGCAATGACCCAATTTCTTTATAACGAATTTGACCGGATTGTCGAAGCGTATGGAAATCACCCGTCATTCTGCATGATGAGTGTTGGTAATGAACTCCAGTATGATTTTAAACTGTTGAATGACATGGTCAGATATATGAAAGGGAAAGATAGCAGACGTTTATATACAACTTCGACTTTTACTTTCGAAAAAGGACATGGAGCGAAACCGGAGCCGGAAGATGACTTTTTTGTCACGCAATGGACAGATAAAGGTTGGGTGAGGGGACAAGGTATTTTCGATCAGGAACCACCTTGTTTCTATAAAGATTACAGTGCCGCCATGCAGGACATGAATGTCCCTCTTATCTCTCATGAGATTGGGCAGTATGCCGTATTTCCGAATCTAAAAGAAATAGAGAAATACACAGGAGTACTGGAACCTCTGAATTTTAAGGCTGTCAAACAGGATTTACAGAAGAAAGGATTATATTCGAAAGCGGAGGATTTTCTGGAAGCATCGGGAAAATTGGCGGTCTTGTTATATAAGGAGGAGATAGAAAGAGCGATGAAAACAAAGCAGTTCAGCGGTTTTCAGTTGTTGGATTTGCATGATTTCCCGGGACAGGGAACTGCACTGGTCGGACTTTTGGATGCTTTTTGGGATTCGAAAGGATTGATTGAGGCTTCTGCTTTCAGGCAGTTTTGTGCGCCTGTTGTTCCGTTGGCTCGTTTTGCTAAAGCGGTTTATTCCGGTGATGAGATGTTCTCTGCATCAATTGAAGTTGTCAACTATTCGAATGCGGCTATTGATAATAAACAGATAATGTGGCAGCTGGCTGATGAGGCGGGAACGCAAATCTCGAACGGCAGACTGAATGTGGAAAGTATATCCAAAGGAACAGTGACACAATGTGGAGATATCCGTGCAGAACTTAAAAGTGTACGGAAGGCTTCAAAGTTGTATCTCACGGTATCTGTAGAAGGAACTGAATGGAAAAATACGTGGCCTGTTTGGGTATATCCTCGTATCGAATCATTGAATGTCGGAGATGTCCTGCTGACTCAAGATGTAGAAGAAGCTTTGGCTGCGTTGAATCAAGGAAGAAAAGTTTTGTTTTCTCCGAAAATGAGTTATCTGAAAGGATTGGAAGGGAAGTTTCTTCCGGTCTTCTGGAGTCCTGTCCATTTCCCCAGACAGGCAGGAACAATGGGACTTCTGTGCAATACTCAACATGCGGCTTTGCGGCACTTCCCTACAGAAATGCATAGCAACTGGCAATGGTGGAATCTGGTGAAGAGGTCGAAAGTACTGGTTGTCGATTCGTTACCACCGGTTGAACCGATTGTGGAATCTATTGACAATTTTACAAATAACAGAAAGTTGGTATCTGTCTTTGAAACAAAATGTGGAAAGGGAAAACTGATAATGAGTGCTATGGATATTCTTTCCGAGGGAAGCGACAAGCCTGAAATACAACAGATGCTTTACAGCCTGGTTACGTATATGAATTCTGAAAGTTTTGCTCCCCGGACGATGCTTGGCGAAGAGGATATCAGAAGCCTGATACTAAAGAATGAAGGTAAAGTGATAGAAACAAAAGCGACATCTATTTATAGGGGCTTGGACTAGAAAAAAAGGAGTACCGGGTGTTCGGTCGAAAGTCTAAAAAACAAGTTTGCAAAATCAATTAATCAATCTTCTAATGGTATGAGAAGTTATAATAAAAAGTTTGTCTATTTTATCTGTTTAGTATCCGCAATGGGCGGACTTCTATTCGGCTATGACTGGGTAGTGATAGGGGGAGCGAAACCTTTCTACGAACTCTATTTCGATATAGCCGATGTGCCTGCCATGCAGGGACTTGCCATGAGCGTGGCTTTACTCGGCTGTCTGATTGGCGCTATGGTGGCAGGGATGATGGCAGACCGTTATGGGCGTAAACCTCTCCTGATAATTTCTGCTTTCATATTCTTGTCTTCTGCCTATGCTACCGGGGCATTTTCAGTATTTAGCTGGTTCCTGGCCGCCCGCTTTCTGGGAGGTATCGGCATCGGAATCGCTTCGGGACTTTCTCCTATGTATATTGCCGAAGTAGCTCCTGCCTCAATCAGGGGAAAACTCGTCTCGCTAAACCAATTGACAATTGTGCTCGGTATTCTTGGCGCTCAAATCACAAACTGGCTGATTGCGGAGCCTATTCCTGCAGACTTCTCTCTCGCGGATATCTGCGCTTCGTGGAATGGCCAAATGGGATGGCGATGGATGTTTTGGGCGGCTGCCTTCCCTGCTGCGATATTCTTGTTGCTGGCATGTTTCATTCCCGAAAGTCCCCGTTGGCTGGCGATGAAAGGAAAAGAAGGGAAGGCATGGAATGTACTCAGCAAAATAGGCGGTGACGACTATGCCGGTCAGGAACTTCGCCTGGTGGAAGAAACCGGTTCTTCGAAGTCGGAAGGAGGATTGCGGTTGTTGTTTAGCCGTCCGTTCCGTAAAGTGCTTGTTTTAGGTATTATCGTAGCTGTGTTCCAGCAATGGTGCGGTACGAATGTTATCTTCAATTATGCGCAGGAGATATTTCAGTCCGCAGGATATTCATTGGGAGATGTTCTCTTTAATATTGTGGTGACAGGTGTGGCAAATGTAATTTTTACTTTTGTGGCAATCTATACAGTCGAACGTTTAGGACGCCGTATTCTTATGCTGTTGGGAGCCGGGGGACTGGCAGGCATTTATCTTATTCTGGGTACTTGTTATTTCTTCGAAGTCAGTGGATTCTTTATGGTGGTGCTGGTCGTTTTGGCTATTGCTTGCTACGCGATGTCGTTGGGGCCAATCACCTGGGTACTGCTCGCCGAGATTTTCCCGAACCGAGTACGTGCCGTTGCGATGGCTACCTGTACATTTGCTTTATGGGTCGGTAGTTTCACACTGACATACACTTTCCCGCTACTGAATAATTTCTTGGGAAGCAGTGGTACATTTTGGATTTATGCAGCCATTTGTGCTGTCGGCTACCTGTTCTTCTTCCGTGCATTGCCCGAAACGAAAGGCAAATCGCTGGAAGCATTAGAAAAGGACTTAATTAAATAAACGATAACGGATTGTCAAATTAGCAAGTAAATAGGCATAACATCATTAATCAGGCTGGGAGGATATAAAACCTCCCTGTCTCCGATCTTCTTTGTCTTTTGTTTTTTTGTCAACGAATAAAAAATAAATTTATAATCAATAATACGATGGTAAAAGCATGGAAAGAAAAGGTGGTTATCCCTACCTATGAAGTAGGTAAACCGGAGAAGAATCCGATTTTCCTGGAGAAACGGGTGTATCAAGGCAGTAGTGGGGTAGTTTATCCTTATCCTGTGATTGAATCAATGTCCGATGAAAAGGTGGATAAGGAATACAATGCTATTTTTATCGAAAACGAATATATCAAAGTGATGATTCTGCCTGAACTGGGTGGACGTGTGCAGATGGCCTATGATAAAATCAGAGAGCGTCATTTTATTTATTATAATCATGTGATAAAGCCGGCTCTGGTGGGACTTGCAGGACCGTGGATTTCTGGTGGTATCGAATTTAACTGGCCTCAACATCATCGCCCCAGTACTTATATGCCCGTGGATACGACTATTGAGGAAAATGCCGACGGAAGCGTCACGGTATGGGTAAATGAAATGGAACGTATGTTTCATCAGAAGGGAATGGCAGGTTTTACACTTCGTCCCGGACATGCTTTTCTTGAAATCAAAGGAGTACTTTACAACCGTACCGAAGTACCGCAGACCTTTCTGTGGTGGGCGAATCCTGCCGTAGCGGTGAATGATTACTATCAGAGCGTATTCCCGCCGGATATCAATGCCGTGTTCGACCATGGAAAACGTGCCGTATCCAGTTTTCCTATCGCAACGGGTACTTATTATAAGATGGACTATTCCGCCGGAGTGGACATCTCGAACTATAAGAATATCAAGGTTCCTACTTCCTATATGGCTGTAAATTCCCGCTTTGACTTCGAGGGTGGATATGAGAATGATACCCGTGCCGGTATGCTGCATGTAGCCAATCACCATATTTCTCCGGGTAAGAAACAATGGACTTGGGGGAACGGTGATTTCGGTCGTGCATGGGACCGTAATCTGACCGATGAGGATGGACCGTATATTGAATTAATGGCAGGTGTATATACTGAAAATCAACCGGACTTTACTTGGCTGCAACCTTATGAAGAAAAGAGTTTCGTTCAATATTTCCTGCCTTACCGGGAATTGGGAGTGGTGAAGAATGCCAGCAGGGATTTGCTGATGAACATTGAACCGGAAGGAGAAGACTGTGTACGTTGTAAGATATTTGCTACTTCTCGTCAGACGGTAAACGTTATTTTGAAAGGAGAAGACGGTAAAGTGTATTATAGCAAGGAAGTGACTATCACCCCGGAAGAATTGCTGAATGAAGTGGTAAATGTGAATGGTGAGAAACTTAATAAACTGATTCTTGAAATCACGGCAAACGGAAGGGAATTGCTTTATTGGCATGCGGAACCGGAAGAAGTGAAACCTATTCCTGATGCTGCTGAAGCTGCGCTATTTCCACAAGAAATAAAGACAACTGAACAGCTTTATTTAACAGGTATGCATTTGGAGCAATACAGGCATGCTACTTATAATCCCGTAGAATACTACGAAGAAGCATTGCGGCGTGATCCGATTGATGTACGTAATAATAACGCGCTTGGTCTGTGGTATATACGTAAAGGGCGTTTCCATAAAGCAGAACAATATCTGCTTACTGCCGTGAAGACCCTACAAAAACGTAATCCGAATCCTTATGACGGAGAACCGATTTATAATCTTGGCCTTGCCTTGAAATATCAGGGACGTTACAATGAGGCTTACGACCGTTTCTATAAAGCTTGCTGGAATGCTGCTTGGCAGGATGCCGGATATTTTGCTTGTGCACAGATTTCTACTATGCAAAACCGCTTGGCAGATGCATTGGATGAAATTAATCACTCGCTAATCCGCAACTGGCACAATCATAAAGCCCGTGCTTTAAAAGTTGCTATCCTCCGCCGAATGGGACAATCAGAAGAAGCTTCGCAACTGATTGAGGATTCATTGGCCATTGATAAATTCAACTTTGGCTGTCGTTATGAAAAATATTTGATAACCAATGTTTCTGACGAGTTGGCTACTTTGAAGGAAATGATGCGTGGCGAACCTCATAACTATGATGAAATAGCGCTTGATTATTGTGCGGCAGGTTGTTGGCAAGAGGCTGCTTCTTTATGGAATATAGCTATAACTGAAGGTGCCGTTACTCCTATGACTTATTATTATTTAGGCTGGTGTCTGGTTCAAGGGGAATTACCGGGAACAGGACAGGTGTTTGCCCAAGCGGCTGAGATGTGTCCTGATTATTGTTTCCCTAACCGTCTGGAAGCAATCCTTGCATTACAATGTGCCATGGAGCAAAATCCGCATGATGCTAAAGCTCCTTATTATCTGGGTAATCTATACTATGACAAACGTCAGTACGACTTGGCTATGGAAGCATGGGAAACTTCTACCCGGCTAGATGATAACTTCCCGACTGTATGGCGTAATCTGGCTCTGGCTTATTTCAATAAAAAGAATGAAGAAACAAAGGCTATCGAATACATGGAACGTGCTTTTCGGCTTGATACAACAGATGCACGTATTCTAATGGAATTGGACCAGCTTTATAAACGTGTTCGTCGTCCGCATAAGGAACGTCTGGCTTTCTTACGGCAATATCCTGATTTGATTGAGCAACGTGACGATCTTGTATTGGAAGAAATAACTCTGTTGAACCAGACTGGTGAATATGAAAAAGCCAAAGCATTGCTTGATGCACATAGCTTCCACCCTTGGGAAGGTGGTGAGGGAAAAGTACCTGCCCAATATCAACTAGCCCGTGTGGAACTGGCTAAGCAAGCATTGACTGCTGGCAATAATCAAGAAGCAATTACATTATTGGAAGAATGCTTGGAATATCCGCATCATTTAGGTGAAGGCAAATTGTACGGTGCACAAGAGAATGATTTCTATTATTTCTTGGGTTGCGCTTATGAAAATCTGAACCGTAAAGATGAAGCTGTCAGATATTGGGAACAGGCCACTGTTGGGCCGACAGAACCTGCCGCCGCCATGTATTATAATGATGCGAAACCCGATAAAATATTTTATCAGGGGTTGGCATTACTAAAACTAGGACGCATAGATGAGGCGAATGGACGTTTTCATAAGTTGATTTCTTACGGAGAGAAGCATTTGTTTGACAAGATTAAAATGGATTATTTCGCTGTGTCATTGCCTGATCTTTTGATTTGGGAGGATAACTTGACTGTAAGGAATATAATTCATTGCAAATATATGATGGCATTGGGATATTGGGGATTGAATCAGAAAGAGAAATCTGCCAGGTTATTGAAAGAGGTAGAAAAATTGGATATTAATCATCAGGGGATTCAGGCCTTTCGTAGTTTGATCAAATGAGATAGTGGATGCTTTTTTATTCCTGAATGAAGAGCTAGGCTGATTTGTTAATCAGCTTAGCTCTTTCACATTTAAATTGTTTCACACTTGAAAGAGAATATAAGTATCAGGCTATATATAATTTTAGGTCTTGTGAATATTAGCTCTGTTTGGGATTGGGTATAAATTTCACGCAAACAGGTTTATCTACTTTTATGTCTCCGTGTATGTCTGTTAACAGGCCTGTGTCTGCATCTCTTTCGTATATCTGAATGACATTGCTGTCTCTGCAAGCAACCAGCATGTATTTGCCATTAGGCGTAATAATGAAATTACGCGGATGAATCCCTGTAAGTTGATAACCTACTTTTGTCAGTATTCCGTTATCCGGTTGGATACTGAAAATGGCGATGCCGTCTGCTTTCAGGCGATTACTGGCATACAGGAATTTGCCGTCCGGACTGATATGAATATCACCACTGCCTTTTGCACAGACTGTATCGGCAACTATGGTTTGGATTTCTTTTAAATCTCCGTCTTTATACTCGAAGGCTATTACTGTACCCGACAGTTCATTAATCAGATAGGCATAATTACCGTTGGGTGAGAATGTCAGATGCCGGGGACCTGAACCGGCTTTCACTTTAAAGGCGGAAGGAGAACCTTCTTTAAGAAAACTTTCCTTATTCTCTGCATTCGCGTCCGGGTTAATGATAAACTTATGTATTTGGTCTGTTCCCAAATTATCGGCAAACATATATTTACCGTCCGGAGTGATACGGACACAATGTAAATGGGATTTCTCCTGTCGTTCCTTATCGGTTCCCGAACCTTCGAACTTTATAATATCGGAAGCAGGCAGGAGTGAACCGTCTTTTGCGATAGGAAAAACAGAGATACTGCCGCCGCTGTAATTGGCGGTTATCACATTATTTCCATTTGTAATGATATAGCAAGGATCTTCACCACCGGTTTTCTGTGAATTCAATAATTTAAGAGTTCCTTTTTCCTGATTGAAGGCAAATGCATTGGCGGCCGCCTGTTCATTATTGAATTCACTGACTGTATAAATAAATTTTCCGTCAGCAGAAACTGCGAGATAAGAGGGATTTTCTACTTCCGTTTCACTAAGTGCGGTTGCCGTTCCGGTTTCTTCGTTGAAACGGAAACTGTAAATTCCCTTACTGTCTCCTGACGTGTAAGTTCCTACTAGCATGGTTAGTTCATTTTCCTTTGTTCCGGTTGGTGTTTCCATATCAGTCTTTTTTTTAAAGGTACAACTACTAATGGTAGTTGCAATTACACAGATAACAGCGAATGTATACAAATGAGTTGTAATCAATAATTGTTTCATGATATTGATATTTTATGTTGTACGGAATATTGCATAAATTGTATCAGTATGACAAAGGTAAGTGATTGACTTGGAATAAAGTCAATAATTTGCTGGAATTCTTCTTTAGGATTGTTTTTATTTTAAGAGAATATTTGGGATAGAGGAGTGGAATTATGTATTTTTTCGATATTCGAAAAAGCGCTAACTAATCTTTTCAAAAAAAGACTATTTTTTTTGATTATTAGGAATTTTATGGTATATTTGCAATACCACAATGAAATAATACACATAAGCAAAAATAAATAGTGCCGTGAGGCACATCCTCTTACTTTAATAAATAAAAGAGCAAGTTAACCATTAATTATTGTAAACAGTTTCTTGTCCGATTTCACGCATAGGGATTTTGTTTACTTCCTTATTATTAATGTGACCTTGATATAAATCTAATTACTAACTAACAATTTATTCTATGAAACAATGTAAAACACTGCCATTCATGTTTCTTCGAAGCATGTTGGTGTTATTTCTTTCTTGTTTGTCCGTGAATACTTTGGGGCAATCACTGACAGTTAGCGGTACCGTTACGGACGAAAAAGGCGAACCGATTATTGGTGCCAGTGTATTGGTAATGGGAACTACCAATGGTAGTATTACCAACTTTGACGGTATTTTTACTCTCAACAATGTAGCATCCAATGCTCAAATTACAATTTCTTATATTGGAATGAAAAGTCAGACATTGAGCGTTAATGGTAAGACTTCTTTTAAAATAGTTTTGAAAGAGGACTCTGAAGTGCTGGATGAAGTAGTAGTAGTGGGATATGGAACCCAAAAGAAGGTAAATTTGACGGGAGCCGTTACTATGGCTGATGGCGATGTGTTGGAGGATCGGCCGATAGCTAACGTAACCCAAGGATTACAAGGAGCTATTCCCAACTTGAATATAACATTTGATGGAGGTAGTCCTAACGCAACTGCGCAAATCAATGTCCGTGGAACAACATCATTGAACGGTGGCTCGGCTCTTATATTGGTGGATGGAGTGGAAACTAATGATATTTCTTTGCTCAATCCACAGGATATTGCAAGCATTTCGGTGTTAAAAGATGCTTCTTCAGCTGCTGTTTATGGAGCTAGAGCTGCATTTGGAGTGGTCCTGATCACTACAAAGAAGGGTACTAAAGGTGAGAAAGTACGTGTGAATTACAACAACAATTTCTCCTGGTCGTCTCCTTCCAGATTGCCCGAAGGCATAAACTCCAGCAAATGGATTCATGCAATTAATCAGGCTAGTGTTAATTCCGGTGGTAACGGAGACTTTTCCACTGAATTAGTAGAAGCCATTGACAGGTATAATAGTGACCCGGTCAATAACCCTTCTGTATTTATAGACCAAACAGGCAAGTATACAGGTATAGGTCAGTGGGCGTATGCTGCTAATACAAACTGGTTCGAGGAGTTCTATAAGAAATCTGCTTTCATGCAGCAACATAATGCCAGTATCAGCGGAGGAACTGAGAAAAATTCATATTATGCTTCTATCGGATACAAAGGACAAGATGGCTTATTTGCATTTGGAGATGATACTTATAAACGTATCAATATGTCTTTCAATTTTACTTCTCAATTGACAAACTGGTTGGAAATCACCTTCCGGACTAAGTATAACCGTAACGAGTCGGACACTCCGAATACATACGATTATATGGGAAGTAGTCCTTATCATGAAGTTTATCGTGCTTTTCCTTTTATTCCGGTTTATCTGCCGGATGGAAATTTTGCAGCTGTGGCCGGTTCTAACTTCAACTATAATATTGCAGGAATCATGGCTCAAGCAGGACGTGATATTACTTCTTCCGATGACTTTTGGTATACGGGAGCATTCAATATTACTCCGATAAAAGGTTTGTCCATTAAAGGGGATTATACAGGAAATAAGTTTTTTAAGCAACAGAAAAAGCATCAAAATATTTTATATCAATCACAACCGGATGGTACAAGTATTCCGCAAGGAAGTTCAAATGGGGTAAATAATGATAAGTACAATGACACTTATCAAGCTTTAAACCTCTGGGCTGAATATAAGAAAACTATCAAGCAGCACTCTTTCGGTGTCATGGCCGGATATAATCAGGAAAGTAAAAAAATAACAGCTTTGAAGACAAAAGTTTCAGGACTGTACGACAACAATACTCCGGTCAGTGACCTTGCTACTACTTTGCAGTCTATAGGAGAAGATGCAACGGTCTGGGCTGTACAAGGCATGTTCTTCCGCTTGAATTATGACTATTTAGGCCGATATCTGTTGGAAGTGAATGGACGTTATGATGGTTCTTCCAAATATAAAAGCGGTTCACAATGGGGATTTTTCCCTTCTGTGTCTGTTGGTTGGAGACTGTCGGAAGAAAAGTTTTTTGAACCTGCACGCAACCTTTTTGATAATGTAAAGCTTCGCGCTTCTATCGGAACACTAGGCAATCAGGTAACAAACGGAAATTTTGACTATTTAGGTTATCTGGATAATGAAACTTTATCTTATGTAATGGGTGGAAAAGTTATATCCGGATTGAAAGCACCGACATTGGCTAGTACCAATATTACTTGGGAAAAGGTAACAACTACCAACTTCGGTTTGGATATCGCTATGTTGAATAACCGTTTAAATGCTTCATTCGATTACTATATCCGTAATACAAACGATATGGTGATTTCTAAAACTTATCCGGCCGTATTGGGAAGTTCCGGTGGTAAAGAAAATTTAGCGAATATGCGGACGAATGGTTGGGAATTATCTGTTTCTTGGAATGATAAGATTAATAATGTCGGAGGCAGTCCGTTAATGTATTCTATCGGTGTAGGACTTGCAGACAGTTATTCAACTATTACAAAATTCGATAATCCGGAAGGAGCTTTGAATAATTACTATGAAGGTAAGCGAATCGGAGAAATATGGGGGTATGTAACTGATGGATTCATTCAGGACGAAGCAGAAGCTCAGAGAATGGCTACTATTCAGGGAGATATATCAAAGACTTGGAAAGTAGGTGACATACGTTATAAAGATTTGGATGGAGTGGAAGGTATTACATCTGCCAAGACTATCTATAATACAGGTGACCAGAAAGTGATAGGTAACACCACTCCCCGTTATTCTTTCAATATCAATGCCAGTGCTTCCTGGAAGGGATTCGATGTGCGTGTCTTTTTTGAAGGGATAGCTAAAAGAGATTTATGGATTGACAGCCCGGTGTTTTGGGGATTTCCGAGTAATAGCAACGTATGGCAATCTGCTGTTAATGATTACCATGTTGATAATTCTTGGAGTGAGAATAATACCAATGCCTATTACCCGCTTCCAAGTTATAGTGGCAGGAGTAAGCAAACCCAAACAAAATACTTGCAGAATGGTGCATATATTCGTTTGAAGGATTTAACAATCAGTTATACAATACCTAAAGCGTGGATATCTACAGTTGGAATCGAGCAATTGAAAGTATTTGCAAGTGGTCAGAATTTATGGGTAGGGACTAAGCTATTTAAGTATCTGGATCCGGATATTGTCAGTACACGTCAGTCCAACTCCAAAGACAATAAATTGGTGGGTAATCTTACTTCCGATGGTAAGGCTTATCCGTTTAGTCGGACCTTCTCATTTGGTATTAACTTAACTTTTTAAAATCTGTTTATTATGAAAAAAATAATTATACTAGGACTAGGGGTAGCGGCATTCTTTATGCAGGGATGCGATTTTCTGGACAGGACCCCGGAAGATATCATTGAAACCGGAAAATTCTTTGAATCTGCCAATGCCAATGCTTTAGAACAATATTGCAATGACTTTTATCCAAAGTTGATTAACGGTCATGGTGCCCCTAAAGGGTACAATTCGATGTTGGAAGACGACTGGAACTCGGACAATATTCTTCCTTGGGAAAAGAATGATGTAAGCTTCGGACATCAGATAGCTGTAAAAAATGCTTCTGATGAAGGGTCTGATTGGAAGTGGGAGAATATTCGTGCATGCAACGAGTTTCTAATGAATTATGAGAAATCACCGGAAACAGAAATTGTGAAGCAACAATACGCCGGAGAAATCTTGTTCTTCAAGTGCATGGATTATTTTAATAAAGTAAGAAAATACGGTGATCTTCCTTGGTATGACACAGCACTGACACCTTCTGATACGGAAGAATTATATAAAGGGCGTGATTCCCGGATTCTTGTCATGGATAATGTATTGAGAGACATTAACCAGGCTATTGCATGGCGCCTGGAGAGTCATGCTGGGACACAGGTTTGGCAACAGCCTGGAAGCTATGTATGGTACGGGCGTGGGCTATGCCATGATGCCTGCCCTGCGAAAGCTGTATAAGGGGAAGGATGAAGAACTGAAAGAAGCAATTGACCGCCACCTGCTTCCGTATATATCTGAAATGTCCCTGGGCAACTGTATCATGGGTGCTGCCCTGGCCATGGAAGAAGAAATTGCAGCCGGATCGGAAGGAATTGACGGCGACGATGTGATTACCCTTAAATCATCCCTGATGGGTCCCTTTGCGGGATTTGGTGATTCCCTGCTCTGGTCTACCTATGCGCCTGTAGTGAGGACTGTATTTATCCCATTTGCGTTAGGCGGTTCCGTACTGGCCGCACTTCTCATGGAGCCATTTATCCGTTTCAGCGCATGTCTGGCAAGTATCTGGTCCTTTGACCTGGGATATAAGATGGGCAAACGTTCTCTGATAGCCCTGCTCAGAGGCGGCTGGATGAAGAAGCTCATGGCCGGCGCCGGCGTTATGGGGATGTTCATGCTGGGAGCCATGGGATCCAGCTACTGTAAGCTGAACCTGGCGCTTTCCATTGCAAGTGAGACCCTGGGCGGTGCGATTTCCATTCAGGAAAAGCTGGACGGCATTCTTCCCGGACTGCTTCCGTTTGTCCTGATGATGGGTGTGTATTCTTACTTTGAAAAAGGCGGTAAGTATTTAAGGCTGATTATCATTACGCTGGTGGCCTGTCTTGTTGGCGCATTCCTGGGTATTGTGTAAGACGGCATTTATTATGGGACAGGTAGGGGATGCCTGAATCCGCATCTCTTTCCCGTCCCCTCAAAACGGAGGAGTTAATTATGTTAGTTAATATGTGCGATATTTTAAAGAAGTCAAGGGAAGGCAGATATGGGGTTGTGGCTCCAAATATATGCAATGAGGATACTGCCAGGGCAGCTATAGAGGTGGCTGAGGAAAACCGTGCTCCCCTGATTCTGGATGTAATCTTTAATGTAAATCCCGATATACCCTTATTTGCCCATATATGCGGAAAGCTGGCCCGAAAGGCATCGGTTCCCGTGGCGCTGAACCTGGACCACGGCGGGTGCTTTGAGCATGCCATGATTGCACTGAGGTCCGGTTTTTCGTCCATCATGGTGGACCGTTCAAGCCTTCCCTACGAGGAGAATGTGGCGGAGGTTGCGGAACTGGTTAAAATTGCCCATGCCGTTGGAGTCAGTGTGGAAGCGGAATTAGGACATGTGGGAAGCGGAGAGCAGTATGACGCGGACCGCAACGCAGGGCTGACCGATCCGGAACAGGCAAAGGCCTATG
>OGFD01000996.1_pt1 | contig 15876 bp, 10 predicted proteins | sample 1570851 | NCBI WGS metagenome assembly OGFD01 (sample SAMEA2582077, study PRJEB24529) | metagenome | biome: Human gut stool | place: China | collected 2011
TTCGAGGTTTTGAGGACCAGGTAGCGGTGATAGCCGTCCACGAGTTCGTAGCGGTCCCGCTCCGCATCGTAGTAGCAGACGCACGGCATCGTGTAGCCGTCTTCCCAGATCGACAGTTCGAGCAGCTTCATTTCGGGCGGCGCAACCACGTTGGGATTGTAGCTGTTCGCCACGACCTTCTCTACCGGCACGGCGCGGACGTTATAGACCGGGCTCCGGAAGTTCTTCTCGGTCGGATGTTCGTAATAGCGATTCATATTTTTCCATGATTTTCTTGCGGCGCTGCGTTTCGTTCTTGTTCGGCGCGAAGCCCATGTATTTGCAGGCGTGGTCGTTTTTCAAAATACAGATACAGATGCGCTTGAAGGTAGGCAGATGGCTGAATTCGGGCAGGCTTATGTCGTCGAGGTACTCCATACGTACCGGCCGCTTGTCCGTGCGATAGGCGCTGCGGTCGCCGACTTCGATCCGAATGCCGGCCTTTTGCAGCTTCGTGATGGTTTCGTCGGAGAGGCATCCGCCCTTGTCGCGCCAGAAGCGGATGCTTACGGAGAGTTTTTCCAGATAATTGCGTCGTATCGGTTCCGGAAGGGTCGAGAGCAGGAAATGCATGTAGCTCTCCCAGGTCATTCCTTGCGGCAAATGAACCGACTGCCAGCCTGCGGCGGTTGTCCGACCGTACAGCGCTGCGAAATTGGCTCCGTTTACCCGGCCCACCATACGGCCCCATGTGTTCGGATCGATGGCTTTGTAGAGATGCAGGCTTGCGATGGCCGGCGAGATGAAGGGACTGGCGACACGCTGGCTGTCCAGCGGTACGCCTGCGCGGTAAAACAGGTCGTACAGCCGGTTGTACGACCACCCGAACCGTCCGTTCGCCGTCCATACGTCGGTTGTCAGCCAGTCGTAAAGCGGATAGGCGTTGCAGATGCCGCTGCCGACCCATTGGCGGATCCATCGTTTGCCGGCGAACCGGTAGTGGTTGCGGTCGCTGTAAATCGTGCGCCAGCGGTTGAAGCTCTCCTGCGTGCGGATGCCGATCAGACAGCAGGTGCGCTTCGCACCGCTGCGTCTGTGGAGCCACTCGGCGAAACGGTTCTGAAACTCGTAGTCCCACATTTCGTCGGTGAAGAACGGAAAATCGTGCTGTGTCAGGCTTCCTTCCGGCATTTCCCGTACCCAAATGTCCCGCATGGAGCCGTCCCACGGCCGCCAGTATTGCTGGAACATCGAAGTACAGGTCTGTACTTTGAACGGGATGCAGACCCGATAGACGTCGAGAATATCGGCGTTCGCGGCCAGCGTCCGGTTCACGTAGTCGAGCGTATCGCGGTACTGGATTTCGTAATCCATATGGAACACTCCGATTCGGCGTTGCAATCCGTGTTGCCGGATGTAGTCGATGCAGAGGTTGAGCAGCACACCGCTGTCCTTGCCGCCGGAAAAGGAGACGTAGATATTGTCGAAAAGGTCGAAAACCGTTTTCAACCGTTGCTGTGTCCGCTCATAAACATTCATGGCTACCGGTTTTTGCTGTACTCCATCGTTACGTACTGCGTCCACTCTTTCATCGGGACGAACCCTTCGGAGCGGAATATCTCCGCATGGCGGATCAGCGTCATGGAGCGTATCGTATAGTCGCGGCGGTAATATTGGATTATTTCGCGTAAAAAGCGCGACAGCAAATGCGGATCGTCGCCCGAAACGTAGTAGTTGTTGATCTTGGCCACACCGCCGTCGGTGATCTCTACGGGTATGAACCCGAAAACGGTTTCGCCCTCCCAGGCCACGAACCAGGTATGCGAGCGCGAAGTCCAGAACGGGTAGTTGTTGTTCTGGCGCAGTACGCTGCGCCGCATGACCAACGGTGCGACGAGTGTGTAGAGGCGAGGCGAAGTTCCGTCCAGTTTTTCGATTGTCATATCCGAAAGGTTATAAAGTGACCGAATGTTATATATTTGGAACCGAATGTGTTAAAAATGCATTCCAGAGCCACAAATATAAAAAATAACGGTCGTTTTCTCAAATTTCCGGGTCTGTACGATAATCGATATTTTACTATTTTATTCCTGATTATATGTCCCGGTGCACCGATCGGCTCCGATCGGTATGCCTTGACTTTTCTCTTCGAATCCTTTTTCGAAGAGGAGGGGATGGGGCACGTTGAATAATGTGCAGGGTACCGGACTATCGCCGAAATAAGCAAGAAAACGATCGTGGTATATCTATTATGGCGGATTTTTTCTCCACCTAAGACTGTTTTGTATTTGGGAATATTAGCTTCGATTTATGAACCGTGCCGATCACTTCGGTTGATGCGATATTCGTTTGATGGGTGTGGATAATGGACTATTGTTCCGCAGACAGGAAGCGACTTGCCGAGCTCTGTAGTTCGTGACGGGATGATCCGCCGGTAGACTTTCGTAGGACAAGTTTTCGCCGCTTTCGTTACCGAAAAGAGGGTCTTTGTCCGTCTCTTCGAAGAGTCTTTTTCCTTTTTGTTGTAAACATAAAAGATTATTTAGACGAATCGATGTATTCCGCCCGTGATATATTTACAATGAGTCTGTTACTTGCGGACTTTGATCGTGCCGCTCTCCGTGTCGAAGGTGACGAACGAATTGCTGAACAGCCGTTCGATGTAGCCGCTGCACGCCATATCCGGGGTCGGAAGGTAGCGCAGCACGGGTGGGTCGATCAGGGCGATCGAGTCGCAGAGCGAAAGGGCGATGTCCAGTTCGTGCGTCGAGAAGAGGATGCACTTGCGGTGGTCGTGTGCCAGCCGTCGCAGCAGCGTGCAGAGTTCGTAACGGTTCGGCAGGTCGAGGAACGAGGTCGGTTCGTCGAGCAGGATGATCGGGGGGTCCTGGGCCAGGGCCCGGGCGATCATTACCCGCTGGCATTCGCCGTCGGACATGCGGTCCATCGTTTTTCCGGCGAAAGCTGCCATGCCGACTAGTTCCAGCGAGCGTTCCACGATGGCTTTGTCCTGTTCCTGTACGCGTCCGATCCAGTTGGTGTAGGGGGCTCGTCCGAGGGCTACGACATCTTCGCACCGTAGGTTGGGAATGCGGACCCGTTCCGTGGTGACGAAGCTGACGGTGGTGGCCAGTTGCTGGGGTGAGAGCGTTTCCAGAGAGTGTCCGTCGAGCCGGATTTCGCCCCCCAGCCGTTCGCCGAGGCCGGCGATAGCCCGCAGCAGGGTCGATTTTCCCGTACCGTTGCGGCCTACGAGGGCGACCAGTTCCCCGGCGGGAATCGTCGCCGAGGCGTGTTGCAGCAGAATGCGGTGGCCGTAACCGATAGTAAGGTCGTTCAGTCGGATCATACGATGCTTTTGTTACGGATGACGACCCAGATGACGATGGGGATGCCCAATAGCGCCGTGATCGTGTTGATGGGGAAGGTGAGGAGTTTGGCCAGCACGTCGCAAAGGAGCATCACCACGATGCCCGTAAGGATCGAGGCCGGGACCAGAATCCGATGGTCGGCATCGGCGAAGAGAATGCGGGCGACGTGCGGGACGGCCAGGCCGATGAATCCGATCGGGCCGCAGAAAGCGGTGACCGTACCGGCCAGCAGGGTGGGGGAGAGGAAGATCAACTGCCGCGAACGGCGGATGTCGAGTCCCATCGTGCGGGCGTAGTTTTCGCCCAGCAGGAGCAGGTTCAGAGGTTTGATGACCGCGACGGCCAGCACGAGTCCGAGAACGACGGCAGGAAGCAGCAGACCGAGCTGTCCGAGCGTAACGTCGCCGAGCGATCCCATCGTCCAGACGACGAAAGATTTGAGGGCGGCTTCGTTGCTCAGGTATTGCAGGATCTGCACGACGGCTCCGACACCCGACGAAAACATCATGCCCAGGATGAGAATGACCATGATGTCTTTGATTCGGCGGCTGACCGCAGCGATCAGCATCAGGATCAGCGCCGAGCCGATCCAGGCAGCGCCCGCAATGCCGAGGGTGGAGATTAGCGGGTGTCCCGTGAGGCCCAGAAGCGGAGCGCCCAGCAGGAAGATCGCTACGCCGAGGCTCGCGCCGGAGCTGATGCCCAGCACGTATGGTCCGGCCAGCGGATTGCGGAAGAGGGTCTGCATTTGCAGGCCGCTCACGGCGAGGGCGGCGCCGGCCAGCAGAGCGACTACGGCTTTCAGCAGGCGGATGTTCAGGATAATCTTCGTTGTGACGGGGTCGTTTCCGCTGCCCGTCAGTGCGGCGAGGACTTCGCGGATCGGGATGGGTACGGCTCCGACCGAGAGATCGACGACGAAAAGTACCGCCGCCAGAACTCCGAACAGGAGAAAGAGGATGCGCTGCCGTCGTTGCATCGGTTTAGTTCAGTTTTCGGTAATAGGTCGGTTCGGCATCCGTCAATTCCGGGTGGAAGATGCGGATCAGATCTTGCAGAATCAGGTCCGGGTGTATGACGCCCGATTCCCAGTAGTCGTTGCCGCCCGAGGGGTTGGTGCGCCGGTTGTTGTTATAGACCCTCCCTTCCCGCACGGGGCGCGTATCCATGAATTTGGGGACGATCTCCGCTAGTTCCTTGAGCGATGCGGCGGAGCCGACGTTGATCCAGCAGTCGGACATTTCGGCCAGCCGGTATGCCTCCTCCGTGTCGATGGGGCGCGACTGATTGCCCGTGTCCTGGGTATAGACGTATTGTCCTCCTGCGTCGGCGATCAGCCGGGCGACATAGCTCGAAGGCGGAGCCATCAGCCAGGAGTCGCCGTAGGGAGTGTTCAGCATGACGACGGGTTTTCGTTCGGCTTTCGCCGCGAGGGTTTTCAGGCTGTCGTAACGGAGGGGTATTTCGCGGAACACCTCTTCGCCCCGTTCGCGCATTCCGGCGATTTCCGCTACGGCCACGAGCCATTCGGCCTTGCCCAGCGGCGACTGTTCGAGGTACTCGCCCATATAGGCGTAGGGAATACCCAGTTCGCGGAGCTTGGGTTCCATGGCGCTGGCGCCGCTGACGCCGAACAGCAGCACGATGTCCGGGGAGAGCGAAAGCAGCCGCTCGTAGTTCATGTTGCCGTCGTAGCCCACGTCGCCGATCTGTTCCTTGTGCGAGGCGACGTAGGGGTTGCTGATGTAGTCGATGCCCGATACGCCGACTACCCGCTGCGGTTCGCCCAGGGCGTCGAGCATGGCGATGTAGGTCGAGGACATGCAGACGATGCGCCGGGCGTCGCCGTCGAGTACCTGTCCCGGAAAATCCGCCGGAGCCTGTTCGCCGTTGCGGGCGATGAAGAGCTGCGTTTCCTCGCCTTCGGCTCCCTGCCACGGGGCGTATGTCTTCAGTATCGTGCTTTTCATCCCTTCCGCTCCGAAAATTTCGAAGCCCGAGGAGTAGGCGGGGGCGTAGAGGCTGATGTCGAAATCCCCGAGCGAGGCGGCGGATCGGTGGTGACAGGCGGTTGCGGCCGCGAGGATCGCCGACAACAGGATATAAAGTAGTTTTTTCATTGTCAGAGTTTCGTTTTCAGCCCGGTCGGAGTTTCGAGGGGCGGTGCAAAGTTACTGTTTTTTATTCCGTTTTCCCCATTTAGGGCGGATGTCGAGGAAAATCTCGTAGTTCAGCCGGGGCATCGGGCGCGAAAGCACCGATTGATACTCTTCGTTGAAGAGGTTGTTGATGACTCCTTTAAGCGAGAGGTCGGCCCAGCGGAACGAGAAGGCTTTTTCGAGCGAAATGTCGCTCATGAAGTAAGGCTTCACACGTCCGATCTTGGTCTTCATATCGTTGTCCGAGGTGGTGAAACGCTCGCTGTAATAGCACCATTTGTAGGTGAACCGCCACGAGCGATAGGTCAGGTGCCCCGTTACCGAAGCCGAAAATTCGGGGATGTAAACGAGCTGTTTGCCGATCGCCTTGTCGTACCAGTCCACCGGGTCGCCGTGGTTGATCGAGGGGGTCCACGAGAAGTTGCCGTCGGCGCTCAACTGCCAGTCTTTGGCCAACTGTACGTCCAGCCCCGCTTTCACCTCCACGCCGTAGGCATGCACCTCCTTGACGTTTTTGGGTGTCCAGAATCCTTTGGCCGTAGGCAGCCAGACGATCCAGTTGTCGATGTAGGAGTCGAACCAGGTGGCTTCGCCCCGCAGGGTGTAAACTCCGTCGCGGCCCGTAGCGAACGACAGACCGGCGTCGTAGGTGAAGCCGTGCTCCTTTTTCAGGTCGGGGTTGCCGCCCGGCAGGAAGTAGAGGTCGTTCAGCGACGGGAAGCGGTAGTTGCGCGAAATGGAGGCCTTGGCGACGAGGTTGCCGCGTTTCGAGATCAGATAGTCGGTGAAGAAGGCCGGAATGATCGGTGTCCATTCCGAGCCGAACATCTCTTCGCGCAGGCCTATCGAAAGGCCCAGGCGCTCGGTGGGGCGGTAGCGGATCGACACGTATCCCGACAGTTCGATGCGTCCTTTGTCATAACCGACGGGCACTTTGGTTTTGTTGCCGTTGGGATCGGTCGGCTGCTGGTTGTCCATCGGGATGATGTTTTTGTCGATGCTTCGTACCAGGTGCTGGTGTGCCGAAACGGTTGCCGTGAAGAGCCACTTCTCCCCGAGGTAGTATTCCCCGTCCACCTGGCCGAAGAAGGTGTTGATCGTGCTGCGCGAGCGGATCATCTTCTCCATTTTCCCGTTGCCGAGCTCCCGTTCGTAGTCGTAGGCCATCCAGGTATGGATATAACCGGCTTTGACGCCTACTTTCCACTTTTCGCGCAGGTGATTCCACGAAAGGATGCTGCGCAGGGTTTGTTCGCGCTGTTGGTTCAGGTAGTCGTCGTTCTCCTTGTGATCGACCGACAGCATCGGAAGTCCCCGCTTCGAATTGACGTACCAGGCCTGCAATCCGAAACGGTCGCCGTGCCCGGTATTGTAATAGACCTCCTGCAACGCGTGGAAATCGTGGTATGCACCGCTTTTGTTGCGTTCGATCGGGTAGTAGGAGCCGATGATGTTATGGTCGTCGTCCAGGATAAGCACGTTTTTATCGTAGTTTCTATACTTGAAGTCGTTCGGCGAGGAGGAATAGACGACGCGTGTCGAAGTTTGCCAGCGGTCGTTGCCGTAGGTGAGGCGCAGAAACTCGTCGAAAGTCGAGAACGAGCCGACACCCTGCGTGTATTGCAGGTTGAAGCCGTCCGCGTCAGCAGGGCGCGTGGAGAGCTTGACTGCTCCGCCCAGGCCGCCGCCCGCCTCATTGACCGAAGAGGTGCCGTGCAGCAGCGAGGCGTCGTCTATGAAGTAGGAGGGGATCATCGAGAAGTCCGTCATGCCCAGCATCGGGGAGTTGATTCGCATACCGTTCCACGTCACCTGCGTATGCGAGGGCGACGTACCGCGGAACGCCACGGTCGAAAGGGTGGCGCGGCCGTACTGTTTGACGAAAATCGACGTGTTGAAAGTCAGGATGTCAGCCATCGAGAGAGCGATGTTTTCATGCAGCACTGTGGTGTCGAGCTGGGTTTTCTGGATGCCGATCTCCTTCATCGGCCGCCGTGCCGTGACATTGACTTCGCGGATGGGAACGGCATACGAAGGGTTGCTGTTCCACCACTCGCTTTTTTTGATTTTCTCCTCCTGTGCGAGCCCGGTGAGCGTTGTGAGGCACAGTACGATTGTCAATAGGTGTTTCATCATTTGGATTCGGCTCCGGTTTCGCCGTCGAGCATTTGTTGATACGTAGGGTTATAGCCGCAGTCCGTCACGCTCCACGTCTGTTCGGAGAGTCGGGGAAGGGCCTGCGTGAAGGTCGAGAAATCCGTTACCGACGAGAGGTTGCCGATGCGGACTGCCCCGGCAGCGGTCAGGGCGGAGAAATCGAGCGTTGCGACCGACTTGTTTTTGTAGGCCGTGTGTCCGACGCTGATTTCTCCCGCGACGCTCTGCAGGGAGGGAAAGCGGAACGCGACGGCCCGGTCGGTCGATGTGTTCCAGGTGGATACCAGCATGCTGCCGTTTACCTGTTGCAGGCTCGGCAGGATGAATTCGCCCGCGCAACCCGAAGGCATCGTGTAGAGGGCGTAGTCGTCTGCCGGATCATCCGAAACGGGCTCTCCGTTGCCGACGGTTTCCAGCAGCGGAAATTCGAGGGCGGTGAACGACGAGGCACCTACGTAGAACGAGAGCTGCCGGCCGACGTTTTTCAGCCGGGGAAACGAAGCCGAATTCGCTTCGCCTGTCTTGCCGCAGTTACGGCAGAGAAGTGTTCCCCGCACTTCGACGAGATTCGGCAGCGAGAGCGTGAACGGGGCTTGCGATCCGCAATTTTCGATCGTGAGATCATCGCAGCTTTCCGTCGGCAAAGAGAGTTCGGAAATATGCGTGAATCCGGCGATCCGCAGGGTATCGAGGTTTTTGAACCCGGTGATTCCGAAAGGCATCGCTTCCGGTTGCGGCGTCAGCGACGAGGCGTCGATCCGCAGCGAGCCGCCGAAATCGCCGCCCCGGAGCTCCGTCAGTCGCGTCGCGGCGACCAGACGCAGGTCGAGCGTACTGTTCGGAGAAAAAGTGCATCCCGAGAGATCCAGCACGCCTTCGAGCGACGACAGGTCGTCGATCGACAGGTCGCCTGAAATGGCTTTGAGCGCCGGAAGGAACTCCCCGAAATCCTTGATCGCGGGAAGCGTTGCCAGGCTAACGTCGCCGTCGAAACGCTCCGCTTTCGGAAAGGATAATGTTTCGATGGCCGGACACCCCGTAATTTCGAGCGATCCGGCGTCGGTAAGTGCCGGCAGCAGGACCGATCGCAAAATAGGGCAGTCGGTGACGGTAATGTCCCCGGTCGTTCCGATCAGCGGAAATTCGAACGTATTGGCCAGGGCAAGATGTTCGTAACGAAGCGCTCCGGCCTGGGTCAGCACACCGAACGTGGTGCCCAATCCCGATAACCGGTCGAAGCGGGAGAGGATCAGCGCCCCGTCGATGCGTTGCAGTTTCGGGAAATACATCTGTTCGCACGGGGCTTTGGCTGCGTCTGCGGTCGTTCCGACCAGCGTCATATTCCCGGCAACGGAGGTCAGCTCGTCGGCCGTCAGTTGGAGCAGGGCGTCCGACTGGAGGACGAAGTGCCCGGCGACGCTTTGCAGGGATTTGAAATCCGCCGTTTGCAGAGCCGTGCCGTAGACGCACAGGTCGCCTTTGATCTCTTTCAGGGCCGGGAGTGAAAGCTGCCTGAGCGTTTCGTTGGGATGGGCCGCGCTGCCGATCCGCAGCGATTCGCAGGCGGTCAGGTTTTCCAGTCCGGCCAATGTTTCACCCGTATAGGCGGCGGTGATCGTCAGGTCGCAGCGGACCGAAACGAGGTTTTTCAACCCGTCCAGATTCGTGACGGGGTTTTCTTCGTCCTCGCCTCCGATGGTGAGGTTGCCTTCGACGGTGTTGATTCCGCTCCGGGCGAAAGCGTCCACTTCGGCCTGCGTCCGAAGTGTCAGACTGCCATCGGTCGCAATGTCGGTGCGCTCTACCGTATAGAGGTAGGTGCGGTCGTTTTGATTGTCGTAGGAGCTGACCAGAAACTGCCACTCCTGGTCCCAGTCGGCGACAGTCGCCGGGTCGGGGTAGATCGAGGCGTGCTCGCATAATTCGTAGGATACCTGCGCGTCTTCCAACGATACGTTGTAGGGGATGCTTACCGTAATCCGGCCGTCGCGGATGACGGCCGGGTAGGTGTCGGCGCCGGTAGTCAGCGAAAACGATACTATGTAGTTGTCGCTGCCCCAGGGCAGTTCGGTCTTCTCTTCGCTGCATGCCGTGCACAGTAGTGCGAGGCAGCAGATTATACCTGTTATTTTCATATTCCCGCCTATTTGCCCTGGTTGATGTTTTCGTCCGTAAATCCGAATACCTCCGTGGAGTTCTCGCCCAGCCAGCCGGCTTTGGCATTGACGCCGGTCTGTACCCGGATGAAGTCGATGTATTTGAGGTCGGCGGGCTGTCCGTTCTTATCGACCGCGTTCGAGATTTTGAAATAGACCTTCATGGCGCCTGCTGCGGCATTGTCGTCCTCCGAAAGACGGTCGTTGCCGAAATTGTCGGCGTAGCCCCAGTCGTATTCGCCATTGACCCAGTAGGAGCCGTTGCCCGACTGGTCGTAGGTGCGGCTCTTCAGGCAGGGACCGTAAAGCGTATAGCTGTCCGTGCCGATCCACGCCGGGTAGTAGCTGGGCTGGTCGTGGTACTGTTTCAGGTAGTCGATCTTGCCCTTGACGCCCTGGTTGTCCTTCCATTGTACGTCGGCTCCCGAGTAGGTCGGCCGGTAATAGGTGACCGCGTAATCCTGAACGGTCTCCTCTTTGCCGTATTCCGATCCTTTGAGTTCATACCATTCGTCGTCGGGCAGGGTGTTGCCGTTGGTGTCCTGCATCACATAGACGATACCCGGTTCGGACGAACCCTTGAAGGCGTTGCCCGTGATCGAGAAGTTGTAGCCTCCCTTGTATCCGGACGAGGAGTTGTCGATGCTGTGGTCGAAGCCCACGACGATGTAGCCGCCCCAGCCGCCGAGCGATACCCAGGTATTTTTCTTCATCCGTTCTTCGGCGTAGGCGACTGCCGCTTCGGGACTGGTTTCCGTACCGGTGAATCCGCCCGAAACCAGTTCGTTGATGAACTGTCCCGGGGCCGGCGTATATTCGTACACCCGGTCCCACGTCGCGCTGCTGGCTCCCGAAGCCGGGCGGCGGTGCGACTCTTCTTCGCTGTGGCATTCGACGGTGAACTCCAGCGTAGCCCGGGTTTCATTGGTGCGCGTGATGCACTTCGAGAGGGTCATTTCGGGTTCGTCGGTGGTATCCGTTACGGTGAAAACGATCTTTTTGATTCCCGTTTCGGTCGGGGTATAGGTGTACGAAAGCTCGGTCCCGACCTCTTGTCCGTCGATCGTCCAACTGAACTTGGGGTTGGTGCCGTTCCAGATGAATGGCCGCAGAGTGATCGTGCGGTCGAGCGATACGGTGCGGGTCAGACCGTCGTATTTGCGTCCGATAGGTACCGCCGTAACCGATACCGCCAGTGCATCGACCACCTCCACCTCGATTGTCATTTCGTCCGAGCCGTCCTCGTTTTCCGTGCGCAGGGAGACTTCGTATGTTCCGGCGATCTCCTCGCAGAATTCATAGACGGCCTCATCGCCGACCGGTTCGGCTTCGGCGGCACCCGGACGGCGCAGCGTCCAGAGAAAAGTGCTGTTCTCGGCCGACTGTACGGTGGGCGCGAATTCGTATTTGCGTCCTTTCACGACCTCCAGCCCGTCGGTCTGCATGGGGAAAGAGATCAGGGGCGGCAGCAGCTCCTGTACCTCGACGAGAACCGTTTCGACGGTCGTGCCGTTCGGGGTGGTTACCTCCAGGTCGATGTAGTAGCCGTTGACGCCTTCCGAAATTTCATTGCCGGAATCGAACCGGTAGGTGAGCTGCGGTTCGGTCGAGATGATTTTGCCCGTTTCTTCCAGTTTCCATGAGTAAACGGCCCGATCGACGAACTGGTAGGAGGGCGTAATGGTGAACTCCCGGCCGACCTTGACGGGATAGACGGCCGGGTCGGTGTCGAACGTGATGATCGGCACCTGTTCGACATCGGTGGTGATGAGCTCGTCCTTGTTGCAGGCGACCGCCGTCAGAGCGAGCAATATGAAATAGATCCGTATTTTGTTCATGGATGATGATTCTTATTATATGATTAGCGCCAGCAGAAGGCGCCGGGGATGATCCCGACATAGAATTCGTCGAGCAGTTCGCCGTCGGGCGAATAGCGCAGTACGACACCGTTCTGCACGTAATCGATCGCGTCGGCGATATAGACTTCCGAATTGACAGGGTTGATCGTCAGTCCGTAGTAGAGCGTATTGTTGTAGGGAAGGAATGGTTTTACCGGAAACTTGTCGGCCGTTACCGGCAGGCGCCAGACCGCCTTGTTGATGAAGTAGAGCGTGTCGCGTGTGCCGTTGAGCTGCACTTCGGAGGGCCAGTCGCCGAATTTGAACTTGAACTGTTTCTCGATCTTGCGGGTTGCGGCGTCGATGCAGTAGAGCGATGGCGCCTCGTGTCCGTAGGGCGAACCTTCGTAGCCGCCGTCGGTCACCGTCCAGATCTTGTTGTACTTGTCCATGACCAGCGAGGTGGGCTGGATGCCCACGGTGATCTGGTCGCAGACCTTGTCGGTTTCGGTGTCGATCACCAGGATTCGGTTCTGGTACGACCAGCAGTTGGTGAAGACGTATTTGTCGTATTGCACCATCTGTTCAGTCGAACCGGTTTCGAAATCCATATCCGTTTCGACATAGCCGGTGATCTGGTAGGTCTTGGGATTGACGATGTAGATGCGCGGATCCCAGATTTGGGTGACGTAGGCTTTTTCGTCGCTCAGGAAATGGATGTAGCGGGGCGAAGTGAAGCCCGTGATGCGTCCCACCTCCTTGAAGGTGTTGATGTCGATCGCATAGATCACGCCCGAGTTGTTCACTACGATCCAACCGATACCGTTGCGGATGACCATCGACTGCGCGACGTCGCCCAGCTTGATGGCGTTGGCTCTGGCGAAAACTTCATTCTCGACATGTTTTTTCTCCGGATCGTAATAGGAGAGCGAGGCATTGCCGTACATGAAATTCCCTTCGTTGGTGATGAAGAGCCCCTTGCCGGTCACTTCGTCGCCCGAACCTATGTTGTCGATTTCGAAATCCTCTTTCTCTATCGGTCCGTAATCCATGCACGACACGGCCAGCGCCGCGCATGCACAGATTACGATTCCTCTTTTCAACCCATTGAACATAAGTCTATCTGTTTATCCATTCGTCCGAGAAACGGTAGGCGAAATCCACGCCTGCCGGACTCGCTTTCTTCTGGTAGAAGCTCGAAAACTCCAGGGCATCGCTCCGCGATACGTCATAGACATGGACGGCGCTCTGCGTATAGGTCGATTTGCCGACCCATAACTGTTCGGTCGTCGGGTGTACGCCCATGTAGCCGTAGATGATGTCGCCGCCCGAATGATCCGCATCGAGGTCTGCCGTGATGTAGTCCCAATTGACCTTGCCGGTTTCGTAGTTGTAACGCATCGCTTCATAGGCGCTGAAGTCCTGTTTGCCGATGAAATAGAGGTGCGGCTGCGTGAAGCTCGCACACATCTGCACTGTCGGCGAAGCCGTGCCCGTGCGCAGTTCGATCTGTTCGGGCAGGTTCGTTTCCGAAACGACCTCGCCGTTCGCGTCCAACGCTACGATCATAGCCGGTTTGGTGAAGCTCGCCGCACCGGTCATGCCCGAGTTTCCGGTAAATTCGCCCGTAAAGATAGCATAAATTTTCCCATCGTAACCCTTTGCGAGGTCTTTCACCTGGCGGTTTTCGTAGGTGACGGTTTTGATTACGGCATCCGTCGCGGGATCGAGGACGATCACCGAATTGCCGCGTCCGGCGAAGACCTTGCCGCGCGAGAAGATCATGCGGGCCTTGGTCGCCCCCGTTTTCGTGAAGACGCCGAATGTACCCGGGATGTCGCTCGTACGGATGATATTGGTCTGAAGGTCCACGATACGGATGCCCGAATGGGATTCGTTGTCGGCCGTGGAATATTGGATGTAGGCTTTTTCGGGACTTACGACCACGATGTGCTGCGGCCAGCAGAGGGTCGATTTTGAACTTTGGGTGGCACCCGTAGAGGTATCGATGTTTGCGTAGAACGGCATGTCGCGTGCCACGAGGCGTTTCATCGTGTGGGCATCGCAGACGACGAAGCGTCCGTCGCCGTTGAATGTAGTTCCCATGCTGCTTGTCTTGCCGTTTTGGGTAATGAAGTAGATCTTGCCGTTGGCCAGGTACATATCCTGAAGGACGTTGCCGATTTCGTTGTCGTTGATCTCCTCGTAAACCTTTTCATGATAGCGCATGTGTTGGTCGAAATAGACGATCGTGCCGTTCTCCGAGGTCATGTTGCCCTCTATGAGGACGAACGTGCCTTCGGGATGGGTGAAGTCGAGCACGTAGTACTCCTGCGAGAGGATCGGTTTGTCGTCGGACTGGATCGTTACGGTGTTTTCCAAATCCATTCCGTCGGTGTATTCCGCAGGAGGAGCGATCAGGAGCGAACGCCGTGCGATATCGAAATCGGCCGTCCAGCCTGCCGGTGCCGATGTCATTTCGACCGTGGGAATCCATCCTCCGGCCGTCAGTGCATACGCTTCCGAAGCGCCGTATTTCATACAAACGGGTTCGTCCGAATCCTCCAGCCCCTGAATTTCGAGGCTGCCTCCGTCGCGCTTGGTAATCTCGGTCGTCAGGCGGTAGATACGGCCCGCTTCGAAATTGCGTCCGGTTTTGGTCTCGGTATAGACGCTGCCGTCGGCGAAGGTGTAGGTTACGTGTATTTCCTCTGCGCTGCAATCCGCCGGATAGACGACCGCTGCGGCGAATACGCTCGCGGTGCTGCTCGTCGCGGGCAGTTCGACACCCTCCTTGCCGAACGAAAGCGTTACGGCGTTGTTCGCATCGGTCGCATCGCTGAATCCGGTGCCGTCGAAGGTGCGCGTACCGGTCAGTACGGTCGAGGCGTCGGTCGCTGCCAGCGTGACGGAAACGAGCTTCTCCTTCACGTCCTGCGACCAGGGGTTGAACCAGACGTAAGCGGTGGCGTGCGAGAGGGTGAATCGTCCTTCGGAGTCGGTCGTGGCATAGCCGAAATCGCCGTTCGGTCCGAGTTGCAGTTTGCCCGGCTCCGCCTGGCGTTGTTCGGTCGGAACGACGGCTTCGGCGTCGGTGCCGGTCATGTTGTAATAAATCCGGTAGGGTGCAGCCCCCGGGAGGTTCGTGAATCCGAAGTCGGCGACATTGCCGTCCGTTCCCGCTTCGGCGCTCTGTACGCCGCCTGCCCAGATTCGGTCGCCGGTGCTCCATTGAAATTGAATTTCGGTCCCGTCGCCAGGCACGAATTGAGTGCGGCTCGCGGTGCCGGAAATACCCGTGAGGGTTACCTCCCGTCCGGGTTGGGGACCGACTTCGGGAAGTTCCTCGATGTCCGAGGTGCAGGCCGCCAGGCCGAGTCCTGCGAGGATGTATAGTAATTTTTTCATGGCGATTCGATTAAATGCGGATGAAAATGCCTGCAATCCGGGGAGGATTGCCGACATTTTCACCGCGCGATCATTCTATTTTAGTGTTAGCCTTCCACATCGTATTTGAAGGCGAATCCATAAGTTGAGGAGGTCAATTTAACCCACGAAGAGTCGGCGTAGGCTCCCGTACCGCCGACCGGATCGGCCGATTTCGGAAGGTGGATGATCCGGTTCTCAGCAGGGACGTCTTTGCCTGCAACGGGACTCCAACCGCCGCCGAAGGGACCGGTACCGTAGTCGTCCTTCAGGGTCGGCGGGGTAGTTGCCCGACAGATGATGTCACCCAGCAAGGGGCAGCCTTTCGAGTAGCCGACGAAACAGTATGCTTCGAGTGTTTTCATATTCTTGCCTAACGAAATCTTAGCCAGTTTTGGACAATCTCCGAAGGCATTCTGCCCGAGTGTTTCCGTGGCATCCGGGAGGATGATCTCGGTCAGCTCTCCGCAATTTTGGAATGCGGAATTCTCGATCGTTTTTACACCCTGACCGAAGTTGATCGTTGTCAGCGAGCAGCCGTTGAATGCGCTTGCTCCGATCTTCGTGACGGAATTGGGCAGGGTTACGTCGGTCAGTTTGGTGTTCTGGAACATGTAGTTGCCGATTTCGGTCACACCCTCCTCGACAGTCACGCTGACGAGCGATGCGCAGGAGTCGAAAGCGTTCGATCCATAGCTGATGCCTTTCAGTAGCGTTACCGAGGTCATGCCCGTTTTTTGGAAAGTGGCCGAAGCGGTTTTCGTTACGTTCTGCGGGAATGCGATGCCCG
>OGFD01001019.1_pt1 | contig 15567 bp, 8 predicted proteins | sample 1570851 | NCBI WGS metagenome assembly OGFD01 (sample SAMEA2582077, study PRJEB24529) | metagenome | biome: Human gut stool | place: China | collected 2011
CGACACCGGGATACCGGAAAGTTCAGCGCCGCACTTGCGTTACGCGAGGCAGCCACGGTTTCCTCCGCAACCTCGACACCGGGATACCGGAAAGTTCAGCGCCGCACTTGCGTTACGCGAGGCAGCCACGGTTTCCTCCGCAACCTCGACACCGGGATACCGGAAAGTTCAGCGCCGCACTTGCGTTACGCGAGGCAGCCATGGTTTCGTCGGCAACCTCGACACCGGGCACCGGCAATCACCGTATCCGTGACTGCCTCAATTCGCCTCTAAAACTCCTTTGCAGCGGGGGCAGAGTCCGGTTTCGGGGTCGGCGTCCTTGGAGTGCATCCAGCAGCGCGGGCACTTGGTGCCTTCGGCCTCCTTGACGGAGACGGTCAGACCCGGATTGTACGAGCCGGCGGCGGTGACGGCGTCTGCGTCGGCGGCATCGTCCTCTGCGATCAGGCACTCGGAGACGATCAGCAGCTCCTTAAGATCCATATCGGAGATCTTGTCGAGCACTGCCTTGCTCTCGCCTGAAGCGCGCAGGGTGACGGAAGCCTCGAGGGGCTTGCCGATGCGCTTATCCGCGCGAGCCTTTTCGAGGACGCCGTTGACGTCGTTTCTGACGGAGATCAGTGCATCCCACTTTGCCATCTCGGCATCGTCGAGCGCGTACTCGGCAAAGGGCTTGTTCATCTCGTTGAGCACGACGTTGCGCGCATCGTCCGAGCTGCGGTGGGGCATTGACAGCCAGATCTCGTCGCAGGTGAATGCGAGGATGGGCGCGAACATCTTGGTCAGGGTGTCGAGGATCAGGAACAGCGCGGTCTGGGCGCTGCGGCGCTCGAGGCTGTTCTTGCCGGAGCAATAGAGTCTGTCCTTGATGATATCGAGGTAGAAGTTTGAAAGCTCGACGACGCAGAAGTCGTTGATAAGGTGGGAAACGACGTGGAACTCGTACTCGTCATATGCGGCGAAGGCCTTCTCGATGAGCTTGTTGAGGCGGGTCAGCGCCCACTTATCCAGCTCGAGCATATCCTCGGGCTTAACAAGGTCGTTTGCGTCGAAGCCGTCGAGGTTGCCGAGGCAGTAGCGCGCGGTGTTGCGGAACTTGAGGTAATTCTGGCTGAGCTGCTTGAAGATCTCGTCCGAGCAGCGGACATCGACGTGGTAATCCGACGAGCCTGCCCACAGACGCAGGAGGTCGGCGCCGTATTTGTTGAAGATCTCGGCCGGATCCATGCCGTTGCCGAGGGACTTGTGCATTGCTCTGCCTTCGCCGTCAACAGTCCAGCCGTGGGTGACGCATTCTTTGAACGGTGCGCCGCGGCCGAGTGCGCCGACGGCTACCAGCAGCGAGGACTGGAACCAGCCGCGATACTGGTCAAGACCCTCGATGTACATCGTTGCGGGCCAGAAGCCCTGATCGCGCTCCATTGCGGCATAGTGGGTCGAGCCGGAGTCGAACCAACCGTCGAGGGTGTCGGTCTCTTTGGTGAAGTGCTTGCCGCCGCAGTGGGGGCAGGTGAAGCCCTCGGGCAGAAGCTCGGCCGCTTCGCGCTCGAACCATGCGTTCGAGCCTTCGGTTTCATAGATCTTGGCGACGGACTCGATGCTCTCGTCGGTGCAGACGGGCTTTGAGCAGTCGTCGCAGTAGAAAACGGGGATAGGCAGACCCCAGCGGCGCTGGCGCGAGATGCACCAGTCGGTGCGCTCAAGGATCATGCTTCTCATTCTGTCCTTGCCCCATGCCGGGACCCAGCGCACGTCCTCGCATGCGCCGGTGGCCTCGTCCTTGAAGGAATCGACCGAGCAGAACCACTGCGGAGTTGCGCGGAAGATGATCGGGTGCTTGCATCTCCAGCAGTGCGGATAGCTGTGGATGATTTCCTCGGACGCGAAGAGCATGCCGCTTTCCTTCATGTCTTTGAGGATGACGGGGTTACTTTCGTCGGTGCCCATTCCGGCGTACTTGCCGGCGTATTCGGTGTGCTTGCCCTGATCGTTGACGGGAACGACCATGTCCATGCCGTAGCGCTTGCAGGTGACGTAGTCGTCCGCGCCGAAGCCGGGAGCGGTGTGGACGCAGCCGGTGCCGGAGTCCATGGTGACGTAGTCGGCCAGAACAAGGCGGCTGGTCTTGGGCAGGAAGGGGTGGTCTGCGAGCATGTTCTCGAAGAACGCGCCCTCGTGACGCTCGACAATTTCGTAATCCTCGAAGCCGCCCAGACCCATGACCTTCTTGGTCAGAGCCTCGGCCATGATGTACATCTCGCCGTTGGGAGCCTTTACGATGACGTAGCTCTCCGACGGGTGCAGTGCGATGGCGAGGTTGCCGGGCAGAGTCCAGATAGTCGTCGTCCAGATGACGAAGAAGAGCTTGGACTTGTCAAGAGAAGCGAGCTTGCCAAGATCGTCGTGCATGGGGAACTTGACATACACGGTCGTGCAGGGATCGTCCTTATATTCGATCTCGGCCTCGGCCAGTGCGGTCTCGTCGTGGGCGCACCAGTAAACGGGCTTGAGACCCTTGTAGATGTGGCCGTTTTTATACATCTTGCCGAACACGCGCGTTTCCATGGCCTCGAAGCCGGGATCCATGGTCTTGTACGGGTGCTCCCAGTCGCCGATGACGCCCATGCGCTTGAAGCCCTCGCGCTGCACGTCGATGTAGTGGTCGGCGTAGGCGTGGCAGGCCGAGCGGAAGTCGGCGATGCTCATTGCCTTGTGGTTGAGCTTCTGCTCCTTGATGATGGCAGACTCGATGGGCATGCCGTGGTTATCCCAGCCGGGAATGTACGGCGTATAGTAGCCGCGCATTGCGTAGGTGCGCGTGATGAAGTCTTTGATGGATTTGTTCAGCGCGTGACCCATGTGCAGAGCACCGTTGGAGAACGGAGGGCCGTCGTGAAGGTTGAACAGGGGCTTGCCCTCGTTCTTTTTAAGCATCTCGTTGTAGATGTCCATCTCCTCCCAGTGCTTGAGCATCTCCGGCTCGCGCTTGGGCAGACCCGCACGCATCGGGAACTCGGTCTTGGGGAGATTGAGTGTTGCGTCATACTTCTGTGCCATAAATTTATCCTCCATTTTTAGTTACGAATTTAGTCTGTACCTATACGTTTATATTGATATCCCGGTGTCGGATATTCCTACTAAACCGGGTTTTTGGTGTTTCTTTGGCGCATTTGAGCACCTACCTATACTTAATTTGCGCTTGCCCGGTTTTTCAGAGGCGAACCGACTCCGGCTTTTGTTTTTATTCCGGTGTCCCGGTATCGATACATTGGCGGAGATCGTATCGTCTCGCATCCCGGGGGATTTGTGCTGTATTAGTGCAAATTTTCGTCTGCACTCTAAATGTCTTTGCCTGCACTCTTGTAGGGAACGGATTTATCCGTTCCGTTTTGTTGCATCTACCGACGCAGTTAATATAGCGGTACGCAGCCGAGGCTTCGTCATTGCCTTCCCCTGCGTAGCTTGAGGGGAAGGTGTCACCTTGGTGACGGATGAGGTGTTATTAAATCTGCGGTGCTAACCGCAACATTTTTTCAGTGGCGCTTTTTTAGAGGCGTTTTTACATTGTACAAATACATATATTGCGGTATCCCGACCGGGAGCTGCCGGCAAAGCCGATACATATTGTAACAATGTAGCGCCTACGGCGCGAATATATTTACACCTCATCTGCCGCAAGCGGCATCTTCCCCTCAAGCTCCGCAAGGGGAAGACAATGGGGTGCGGTGCAAAATTCAGCAGCGCACTTGCGTTACGCGCGGCAGCCACGGTTTTGCACGCGCCCTCGAACCGGGTTCACGCAATCACCGTATCCGTAGGTGCCCCAAAGCGCCTCCAAAAATAAGTGTTTATAGAATTTTTCTTTTTTGTTCATGCCTTTGTCATAAAGAATGTGTATTATAAGCTCACAAGATCGAAACGAGCAAGGACGGAGGCCGTCATGGACGATAACAGAGACAAAAGAACACATGCTTCGTCCGACGACACCGGAATTGACGGTGAGTATCACTTTGTGCGGCCCGAGCAGCGGTTGTATGAGGACGCGGAATTCGTCCCGCAGGATGAAGCGACCGAGGTGCCGAACTACTACGCTCCCGAGGAAAAGAAGCCTCGCGAGAAGGCGGGCAGCGCACATCGCAGCGGCACACTGAAAACGGCGTGTCTGTGCCTTGTGTGCGCACTCGTCGGCGGCCTTGCCGGCGGCTTCATTTCATGGAACGCAGTCAAAGGCAGCATAGCAGCCGACGCACCGGCCGGTGATACCACCAAGCCCATCGTCAGCACGACCAACATCAAGAAGGTCAGCACCGAAACCGCCTCGGCAAACGAGATATACGAGCTCGGCTGCCGGCAGACAGTGGGCGTTTCGCTTGAAAGCACCTATGCCAACATATTCGGCCAGCGGAGCGCAAGCGCGGTCGCCGGAACCGGATTTGTAATAACCGCCGACGGATATATACTGACGAACTATCACGTTATCGAGTCGGCACAAGAAAGCGGATACAAGGTCAGCGTCCTGTTCAAGGATAAATCGAGCTACGAAGCCAAGATCGTCGGCTTCGACGAGGACAACGACGTTGCCGTGCTGAAGATCGACGCATCGGATCTGACTCCGGCCACGATCGGCAACAGCGACGATATCGCCGTGGGCGACAGTGTTTTTGCCATCGGCAATCCGCTCGGCGAGCTTGATTTTTCGATGACCTCCGGCCGTGTCAGCGCGCTTGACCGCAGCATCACGACCGACCACAGCAGCGCCCCGATAAACATGTTCCAGTTCGATGCCGCCATCAATTCCGGCAACTCCGGCGGACCTGTTTACAATGAAAGCGGCGAGGTCATCGGCATTGCAACGGCAAAGGTCGGCTCCTACGGAGTTGAGGGTCTGGGCTTTGCGATCCCGATAAACGACGCAGCCGATATCGCAAACGAGCTCATCACCAAGGGCTACGTCAGCGGCAAGGCTTATATGGGCGTCAACATCGACAACCGCTACACATCAATGTATGCGCAGTACTACAACATGCCCGAGGGCGCGTATGTGTACAACGTCGAATCCGGCGGATGCGCCGAGAAATCGGGGCTGGCTGCCGGCGATATAATCACCGAAGTCGGCGGCGAGGCCATCGGAGGCTACTCCGACCTCAATGCCGCAGTCAAAAACTTCAAAGCCGGTCAAAGCACCGACATCGTCGTCTATCGCGGCGGCGAGTACGCGACGCTGAATATCACCTTCGACGAGTCGAAGCCCGAGTCCGGGACGAACGGCGTCAGCGAATTCGGAGCCTCCGGCATTCCGAAGCAATAACCACGCTATGTTTCTTCTCCTTTATCGGGAGGGTTCTCTCTCTTCCTCCCGACATATATCCTCTCTATTTCTCCAAAACAAAAGGCCGCAGCTCAAGCTGCGGTCTTTTGTTTTTACTTTTTAGAGGCGAATTGGGGCAGCTACGGATACATATATCTCCGGTTGCCCGGTTCGGGACAATGGAGGAAACCGTGGTTGCTACACGTAACATAAGTGCGCTGCTGAGTTTTGCGGTAGCCCGGTTCGGAACGTTGGAGGAAACCGTGACGTTTCGCGTAACGCAAGTGCGATGCTGAGTTTTGCGGCGCACCTCATTGGCTCTCCTGTCAAGGGGAGCAGGCAGCTTTGCTGCCGAGGGGTTGAATAAAAGCCTATTAACTATCAGCTATTAGCTCTCCGCTGCGGCCAACGGCCGCTCGTAGGGAACGGATTTATCCGTTCCGCTCGCTATGGTTTTGCCAGTAGCTTCCGGTCGGGCTGACGCAAAAAATGTATTGGCAGGAGTGTAAAAGCGCCTCTAAAAAGGTAAAAGTTAAAGTGCGGTTCTGAAATATATTTTACGCTCAAGACCACATACTTTATGTGTGGAGGTGAGATATGACGATCAAAAAAATCATGGCGGCGGCGCTGTCGGCGGTGCTGTGCGTCGTGCTGAGCGCGGCGGCGTTTGCCGAATCGCTCGTGCCGGGCGGCGGCGCCGTCGGCATACGCATGACGACCGACGGCGTTGTGGTGGCAGGCGTTTCGGAGGTTCAAACGCCAAACGGCAAGCGCTCGCCGGCGGCGGAGGCAGGGCTAAAAAAGGGCGACGTCATAACGCGGCTTGGCGGAGCCGACATCGGCACGGCGCAGGACTTCAAAACGGCGCTCGCGCAGCTTGACGGAAGCAAAACGACCGTGACGATCGAGCGCGGCGGCAAGGCAAAGCAGCTGAACATCACGCCGGCGCAGGACGCCGACGGCGCGTGGAAGCTCGGGCTTTGGCTGCGCGACGGCGTGAGCGGCGTCGGCACGCTGACGTTTTACGACCCCGAGACCGGCGTTTACGGCGCGCTCGGCCACAGCATCAGCGACGAGGCTACCGGCGAAGCGCTGCCGCTCGGCGACGGCGGCATCTACAAGGCGCAGATAGTCGGCATCGTGCCCGGCGAGGTCGGCGCGCCGGGGCAGCTTGACGGCAAAACCGACTGCACGAAATTCCTCGGCGATATCCGTATAAACTGCGGCTGCGGCATCTTCGGCAAGGCCGATTTTGACGGTCCGACGCTTGAGACCGGCGAGTTTGAGACCGGCAAGGCGACGATAAGATGCACGCTCAGCGGCGAGGAAACGCGCGAATACGGCATCGAGATCAAGAAGGTGTATTCCTCGGCGGAGGGCACGACCGTCATGCTGACGGTGACAGATCCCGAGCTTCTGGCGCAGACCGGCGGCATTGTTCAGGGCATGTCGGGAAGCCCCATCATCCAGAACGGAAAGCTCGTCGGCGCGGTGACGCACGTTTTCGTAAACGACCCGACCTCGGGCTACGGCGTCAGCATCCGGGACATGCTGAAAACGGCGGAATCGGCGGCGTAAGCGGCAGCAAAAAACCGGGAGTGCGGAAAAATCCGCACCCCCGGCGATCATACTTATTTATTCATTGTTTTGCCCGGTACGCAGAGCGTAAACAGCAAAAACGCCGCGCTCACGCCGACTGCGAGGTAATACGGAAGCTTCACCGCTCCCGAGGCCGGGCCCGACACGAGCGAGAGGATGAACGGACTTAAAAACTGCGACAGATACAGCGACGCGGAAATGAGCGGCATGACTGTAGTCGCGGCGGCCTTGCCCTCGTTTGCCGAAGTCGACGAGATGATAAACGGCACGCCGACGCCGTTGGCAAAGCCGACGAGAGCCGAGCCTGCGATCGTTCCTGCCCAGCCGCCGACGAAGGCGAGCAGGCAGTAGCCGATCAGGAACAGCAGCGGCGCGACAAGGCGCGCGCATTTGCCGCTTACGCGCTTTACCCACACGAACGCCAGCCCGCCTGCCAGAAGCGTTGCGACAACGCCGCCGAGCTGGTTTGCCGCCGATGACAGGCCCATCAGCCCCTCGCGCTTTTCCGGCGCAAAGTAATAGGTCAAAAGCCCGGTTGACAGCGGCATGATTATGCCGACGCCAACGCCGACGAGCGCGCGCATGACAAGCACTGCCCAGATCGAATTGAATAAGCCTGCCGCAGCGCCGCCGACCGTGTAAAGCGCAAGGCCGACCATAGTCAGCGTGCGCGCGCCGAAGCGCGAGGCCAGGCGGCCGAAGAACATATTCGTTATCACGATAAACAGCGCCGGCATGCACACAACAAGCTGCACCTCGAGCTGGTTTGCGTCGGAAAAATGCCGGCGTATGACCTCAAGCGCCGGGGCGACCGCCGCACCGGCCATTACCGTTAAAAGCGACAGCGACAGTATGCTTGCCGCCAGCGGCTTCATTTTGACTTCTCTGTTTCTCAAAAAACTTCCTCCTTTTTTAGAGGCGCATTGACGCACCTACGAATACAGTTTTTGCAGCAGCCCGGTTCGAGGTTGCGGAGAAAACCGTGGGTGCCTCGCGCAGCGTTAGTGCGGTGCTGAATTTACGGTGCACCCTTGTAGGGAACGGATTTATCCGTTCCGTTTGCCACGGTTTTGCCTGTACTCAAATCTATAGCTGTAGCGACCAGTGGCCGCAGCGGAGAGCTAATAGCTGATAGTTAATAGCTATGGTGTTTGCTTAAATTCAACCCCTCGGCAGCAAAGCTGCCTGCTCCCCTTGACAGGTGAGCCAATGAGATGCGGCGCAAATTTTGCACTAATATAGCACAATATTATGGGGTGCGAAACGCCACGGTTTCCTCCGCAGTGCCGAACCGGGCAGCAAAACGCTATGCCGCACTAACGTAGCGCGTGGCACACACGGTTTTGCACGCAGTCTCGACACCGTGTTACCGCAAAAACCGTATCGGTACGATGTGAATGCGCCTCTGAAAAAATAAAAAGAGCGCAAGTCCGGTTTGGACTTACGCTCTTTTTGCTACACAACATCAGTGATTATAGCAGGTTTTTTTAAAAAGTCAAACGTTTTTGCGCCTTATGCTATGGCCTCGTTCTGCTCTTTCTTAGCCATAATGAACTCATAAACGGTGATGCCGCCAACGAGGATAAGGCCGATCGCGTCGGTCTTCCAGCCGGGGATGATGAGTGTCAGACCGCCGACGATAAACAGAACGCGGAACAGCCAGTTGAGCTTGCGCTTGACAAAGCCGTTGAGTCCGGCTGCGACGCCGTAAATGCCGAGCATAGCGCTCAGGCAGATGGTCACGATATCGATCCAGCTTTCGACGTCAACGAAGAGCATCGAGGGGCTGTAAGCGAAAACATAGGGAACGATGAACGCGGCAATAGCAAGCTTTGTTGCGTTGATGCCGGTTTTCATCGGGTTTGACTTTGCGATAGCGCTGCCTGCGTAGGCCGCGAGGGCGACGGGAGGTGTGATATCGGCAACGATGCCGAAGTAGAACACGAAGAAGTGAGCCGCGACCGTGGGTACGCCGAGCTTCTCGAGGATGGGAGCGCAGGTTGCCGCCATGATGCAGTAGTTAGCCGTGGTGGGAACGCCCATGCCGAGGATGATACAGCAGATCATGGTCAGGAACAGACCGATGATGAGGGTGTTGCCGGACAGAGCGACGATGGCGGTGATGAGCTTGGATGCAAGACCGGTTACGGTGATGCAGCCTGCTATGATACCTGCCATTGCACAGGCAACGGCGACGGTGATGGTACCCTTGCCGCCTGCTTCCAGCGCTTCAAGGAACTTTTCCGGGGTAAGGCGGCTGTCCTTATTGATAACGCCGACCGCGATAGCCGCGATGATGGACAGTGCGGCTGCCTTCTGCATGGTGTAAACGTTCAGGCTGACGAGAACGACCAGCAGAACGATGGGAATGAGCAGATAGCTCTTGACGGCAAGCTCCTTGCCGGGGACCATTTCGCTGCGCGAAAGGCCCTTGAGTCCGAGCTTCTTGGCCTCGAGGTGGACTGCGATGAATATGCCTGCAAAGTACAGGAACGCCGGGAGTATCGCCTTGAGCGCGATCTCGCCGTAAGTAACGCCGACATACTCGGCCATCAGGAACGCCGCCGCGCCCATGATGGGGGGCATGATCTGGCCGCCGGTGGATGCCGCGGCTTCAACTGCGCCTGCAAACTCGGGCTTGTAGCCGGTCTTTTTCATCATGGGGATGGTGACGGAGCCGGTGGTGACGGTGTTGCCGACCGAGGAGCCGGAAACCATGCCGCACAGAGCCGAAGAAATAACCGCGACCTTTGCCGGACCGCCGGAGGATGCACCGGCTGCCTTGTTTGCAAGGTCGATGAAGAACTTTGCGATGCCGGTGCGCTCAAGGAAGGCACCGAATACGATGAACACGACGATGAACTTCGCGCAGACGTTAATCGGGGTGCCGATGACGCCGCCGGTGCCGTAAAACAGCGTGTAGATCACACGGCCGAGCACACGCTCGAGATCCATGCCCTTGGAGAGCATGCTCCAGAACGTGTACACGAGCAGTGCGCCGGCGACGCACAGGATGGGAATGCCGACGCATCTGCGGCACAGCTCGACAAGGGAGAGAATGCCGATTATGCCGATAACAGTAAGGGTCGGGGTCATCTTCGATGCGCTCGTGAGCACCTTGATGATAGCGTCAAAATTAAACGCGTAATAGAAGAAGCAGGCCGCACCGACGATCATGATGATCCAGTCAAACCACGGGATGTAGTTTTCCCTGACGTGGTGCTTGCTCATGGGGTAGTACAAAAAACCCATGATGGTTACGCAGCCGAGGAAGATCATGAGGCGGACCTCAAGCGAGGCATTGCTCCACAGGGTGGAATAGATGCAGTAGAGCGAGAAAAGAGCCATGATGAACTGGATGACCGTCTTCGGCGCGCCCGTCCATATACGGGTGTTCGACTCGCGGTCGTACTTTTTCATGACCTCGTCGACCTCGGCGGCGGAAACGGTCTCGTAACCGTTTTCATCCACGGCCGCCTCGGAGGTCTTTATCTCCTCTGCCGGAGCCTCTGTGTCCTTTTTCTTGAACAGGGACATATGAAAACAATCCTTTCGTCCCGATACTTTGCTGAACCCGGCAGCGCTGAGCTCAGCAAAGTATCGGGGTGTTTTTTAGCGCAATGACTACGGCGCACAAGACGCCGTAGTCATTAATTATACAATAGTTTGCCGTTAAGCTGCCGTTAAACTTATCAGGCGGTCTTTACGGTGATGTCCTTCTCTGCGAAGTACTTTGCAGCACCGGGATGGTACGGTACGTTGGTGATGGAAGAAGCAAAGTCAAGGCTCAGCTCTGCCTTCTTTGCGTGGCCGATGTCGTTGATGTTATTGAAGATAGCGGAAACAAAGTTGTAGATAGCTGCCTCGGAAACGTCGTTGCGAGCAATGACTACTGCTGCGACAGCAACTGTGGTGACGTCTTCGGGAGTATTGTAGACTTCCTTGGAGATGGTGTACTCCTTGTAGTAGGGGTTGGAAGCGATCAGGCTGTCGATGTGATCCTTGTCGAGGGAGACGAGGTAGACCTGCTTGCCGGTGCTCAGGTCCTGAACAGCGGGGGTGGGAGCGCCTGCTACGACGAATGCTGCGTCGATCTTGCCGTCCTTGAGGCTGTCGGTGGAGTCACCGAAGTTGAGGTACTCGGGCTTGATGTCGTTTTCGGTCAGGCCGTATGCGCCGAGGAGGTCAAGTGCGTTGAAGTAAACGCCGGAGCCCTTTGCGCCGATGGAAACGGTCTTGCCCTTGAGGTCTGCAACGGTCTTGATGTCGGGATTGAGAGTCACGATCTGGACCTGCTCCATGTAAAGAGCTGCGACTACGGAGAAGTCGGTCACTTTTTCGGTGAAGAGCTTCTCGCCGTTGTAAGCATAGCTCATAACGTCGGACTGTACGAAACCGAGCTGAGCATTGCCGCCTGCAATATCCTCAACGTTTGCCTGCGAGCCGTTGCCGGACAGAGCGGTGACGCTGGTCGAGGTCTTGTCGGAGACCTGCTGTGCCAGAACGGTGCCGAAGGCATAGTAGGTGCCCTGCTCGCCGCCGGTCACGAAGTCGAGGCTGACTTTGCCGTCATCCTTTGCGTCTGTGCCGCCGTTATCTCCGCCGTTCGAGCAAGCGCACAGCGCGAAGACCATAACAACAGCCAGAAGCATAGCTATTATTCTTTTCATTATGTTTTTCCTCCTGTTGAATCTGAATTTTCTGTTTTGAATAATGTCATCTGTAAAAATTCATCACGAATGTATTATACACTCTCCGGAGCGGCATTTCAAGTCCGAAAATGAAATTCAGACTTTGAAAATTTGCAAAAAATTTCGCAAGCTAATGTATTTTTAATTAAATTTTTGCCGTTTTTTCAAGCATTTTTGCAACATCTTCCCCTTGCCGAGGAATTTTAAACTACATGTAGTTGCAAAACCGCAGGATGCGATTCTGCAAGTTTTCTGCTCGTGAATTGCATTTTCGTCATTGTGCCCTATTTTGCGGTGGACTTATTGTTGCTTTTTTACATGGTTTTTGAAGAAAAGACTTGCATAATGCTGATATGCATGTTATATTGTTCTCAGCTCAAAAACATATGTTTTTGACTGAAAGACACATAAAGGCGGTAAAGATATGAACATTGCACTTTTGGGCTGCGGAGTTGTCGGCGGCGGCGTTCTGGAGATCGCGGATAAGCGCGCGGATATGGCGGTCAAATACGTTCTCGTACGCAGGGACAAGCCGGAGCTTGGCGAAAAGGCCGTTAAGGACATAAACATTATATTAAATGATAAAGAGGTCGATACGGTCGTCGAGGTCATGGGCGGTCTGTCGCCGGCGTTTGAATATGTCGCGGCGGCGATGAAGGCCGGAAAAAACGTCGTAACGGCAAACAAGCACCTTGTTGCACATTATTATAAAGAGCTTGTCTCGCTCGCGGCAGAATGCGGCGTTGCGTTCCGCTGCACACCGGCAGTCGGCGGCGGCATTCCGTGGCTGGTCAATCTCGAGCGCGTAAAGCGGCTCGACAGCGTGCAGTCGTTCTGCGGCATCATGAACGGAACGACGAACTTCATCCTCGACGCGATGCACACTGACGGCTCGGACTTTTCCGAGGTTCTCGCCGAGGCGCAGAAGCTCGGCTATGCCGAGGCAGACCCCTCCGCGGACATCGACGGACTGGATATCCAGCGCAAGGCCGTCATATCTGCAAACGTTGCGTTCGATGCCTGCCTCTCGGAAGCGGATGTTCCCGTGTTCGGCATCCGCAGCATTTTATCCTGCGACATTGCCGCGGCCGAGAGCAGATCTCGCATCTGCAAAATGCTCGCCTTCGGCGAAAAGAGCGCATCGGGCGCCGTGAGCTGCTATGTTGAGCCGTGCTTTGTGCCCTCGGGCGAGCTTGAGGCTGCGGTCTCGACAAATCGCAACGTCATTTCCTTCGTCACGGAGCTTACCGGCAAGGAGAGCTTCTACGGTCAGGGCGCCGGGCGCTACCCCACCGCGTACAACGCCGTGGCCGACTGCGCCGACATAATCGGCGGCGTGAAGGAGTTTTACACCTCGCTCGTGCGAGACGTTCCCGTTGACAACAACGCGGCTTCGCACCCCTACTATGTGCGTTTTTCAGGCAGCGACGAATTTTTAAGCTCGATCGAAGCGGAAAAATGCGGCGAGGGCGTCGTAACGATGCCCGTTCCCGTTGCGAAAATGCACGCATGGGCAGCAAAGGCAAAGGAGGCAGATCCCGGAGTGTTCATAGCCGGGCTGATATAATTATAATGTTAAAGGTTGCAAAATTCGGCGGCTCGTCAATGGCGGACGCCGGACAGTTCAGAAAAGTCAGGTCCATCATCGAGGCAGACCCGGCGCGCAAGGTCATCGTCGTTTCCGCGGCCGGCAAGCGCTTCAAGGACGATCACAAGCTTACGGATCTTCTGTACCTGTGCCATGCGCACAAAAAGTACGGCGTCAGCTGCGACCCGGTGTTCGACATGATCGCCGACCGCTATCGCGAGATCTGCGCCGAGCTTGGGCTTTCGGTCGATATCGACTCCGAGCTTTCCGCGCTGCGCGAGGAGATCGAGGCCGGCATATCCAAGGATAAGCTCGTATCGCGCGGCGAATATTTCTCGGCAAAGCTCATGGCCGATTTCCTCGGCTACGACTTCCTCGACGCGGAGCTTTGGCTGCATTTTTCCTTCGACGGCACCATCGACAAGGAGCGCTCCTACGAGGAGCTTGAGCGCCTTGCCACCGGCCGCAGGATAGTCACCCCCGGCTTTTACGGCGCAATGCCCGACGGCAGCATCCGCGTGCTCACGCGCGGCGGCAGCGACGTGACCGGCGCGCTGGCAGCGGCGGCGCTGGACGCCGACGTTTACGAAAACTGGACGGACGTTTCCGGCATACTTATGGCCGATCCGCGCATAGTTGACGATCCCGACACCATCGAGCGCATAACCTACAACGAGCTGCGCGAGCTGAGCTACATGGGCGCGCAGGTGCTGCACGAGGGCGCGGTGTTCCCCGTGCGCGAGAAGAACATTCCGCTGAACATCCGCAACACGAACGAGCCGGATCACCCCGGCACGCTTATCATGGAGCGCTTTGCCGACGAGGAGATCAGCGACCGCTTCATCACCGGCATAGCCGGGCGCAAAAATTTCTCCATCATCACCGTTTCCAAGGCCGGGATGAGCTCTCAGATGGGCTCGCTGCGGCAGATGCTCGAGGTTTTTGAAAAGCACGGCGTGTGCGTTGAGTACACTCCCTCCGGCATCGACAGCGTATCGTTCGTCGTTGCCGCAGATAAGGCAAAGGACCGCATCTATTCCATCGTCGGCGAGATCCGCGATGCGCTCAGCCCCGACAACATTCAGATAACCGGCGGAATTTCCGTCGTTGCAGCCGTCGGCCGTCAGATGGCCTTCAAGCCCGGCACATCCGGCCGCATCTTCGCCGCGCTCGGCAAGGCCGGCATCAACATCCGCATGATATCCCAGGGACCGGACGAGCTGAACATCATCGTCGGCGTAAATAACGATGATTTTGAAAGCTGCGTGCGCGTACTATATAATAGCTTTGTAAAATAAGGAGTAAGGTCAAAATGAAAAAATACAATGTAGGTATTCTCGGCGCGACCGGCGCCGTCGGACAGGAAATGATGAAAATTCTTGCCGAGCGCAGCTTCCCCGTCGGCGAGCTGAGGCTGCTTGCAAGCCACAACTCTGCGGGCAAGGAGATAAACGGCCACGTCGTTGTCGAGGCGTGCAGAGAAAACTTCGAGGGGCTGGACATCATCCTCGGCGCTGCCGAGAACGATATTGCCGAACGCTTCGTCGATGATATCAAGGCATCGGGCGCTGTGTTTATCGACAACTCCAGCGCGTTCCGCCTGTGTCCCGATGTGCCCCTCGTCGTTCCCGAGATAAACCCCGAGGACGTTAAAAAGCACAAGGGCGTTATCGCAAACCCCAACTGCACCACCGTCATCTCCTGCACCGCGGTCAACGCGCTCAACGCAGTCTCGCCCATTGAGAGCATGGTCGTTTCGTCCTATCAGGCCGTTTCCGGCGCAGGCGCTGCCGGTCCGAAGGAGCTTTTCGGCGAGGTCGAGGCGCTCGCCAAGGGCGAAAGCTACGAGCCGAAGGTTTTTGCGTACCAGATCGCCTACAACGTCATTCCGCAGATCGGCGGCGAGCAGTTTGCCGGCTATACCTCCGAGGAGATGAAGCTTCAGAACGAGGGCAGACGCATCATGCATCTTCCCGAGCTGAAGGTCAGCTGCACCTGTGTGCGCGTGCCCGTCGTGCGCAGCCACAGCGTTTCCATCTGCCTGAAAACCAAAGAAAAAATCTCCGTCGAGCGTGCGCGCGAGGTCATCGCAGCCGCTCCCGGCGTGAAGCTCGTTGACGATCTCAACGCGCTGCAGTACCCCATGCCGCTGGACACCCAGAACCAGGATCTCGTTTTCGTTGGACGCATCCGCGAGGATCTCACCGACGAGCGCGGCCTGAACATCTGGTGCTGCGGCGACCAGGTCCGCAAGGGTGCCGCCACCAACGCCGTCCAGATCGCCGAGCTTCTTTTAGAGGCGCTTTGAGACTGCTGCGGATACGGTTATCTCTGGTAGCCCGGTATCGAAAGTACCGACGAAACCGGGAAACTGCCGCCAT
>OGFD01001022.1_pt1 | contig 15478 bp, 14 predicted proteins | sample 1570851 | NCBI WGS metagenome assembly OGFD01 (sample SAMEA2582077, study PRJEB24529) | metagenome | biome: Human gut stool | place: China | collected 2011
TCCTCGCCCTGCACCCCCCGTCCGTCGTCCGAGAAGCCCACGACCTCTCCGGCCAGAGCCCCGAAATCGACCAGCTCCCCGCGTCCCTTCTGTCCCCGCGTAATGGAACCGTAAGGCAGCACCCGAACGACCGCATCGCGGCGGATCAGAGCCAGCTCCGCTTCCAGATGCTCCGGCGAATCGGGAGCCGGATTGAGATTCGGCATCGGACAAACGGTGGTATAACCTCCGTGCGCGGCGGCAGCCGTACCCGTCGCAATGGTCTCTTTCTCCGAAAAACCCGGTTCGCGCAGGTGGACATGCACATCGACCAATCCCGGCAATACATGACAACCCGTCAAATCGACTGCCCGGTCGTCCGCCTCAAGCGCGACCCGACCGCCTATGGCAACGATTTTACCGTCTTCGATCGCCAGATCGCCCGTTTCGAACCTTCCGTCCCGATAGAACTTCGCACCATTGAGAATCGTCTTCATTTTGCTGTACCGTTTCGCACCTCGCCGCAGCGGGTGCACAAAAAAATAGGGCAACTTGGACAGCTACCCTAATAACTTGGAAAAATTATAATAAAAATTGGAAATATTTTCCGAATGATTACCCCGGAAATGACGGCGCCGTACGTACTGGGCCTCCTGAAATGCGTTCGGTATGAAACTAAACATTGGCTTGATCGGGTTCCGGTGTTATCAGGGGCAAAGGTAAGCATAATTTACGGTTTCGGCAAGATAACCCGGCCAAAAAATTTCGCCGGCATCCTGCAACGACAGAACGATACGCCCCGGCAGAAGTTTCGGTCCGCGCTCCGACGCCCGTCCACCCGACCGGACGGCCATCGAGCGTTCCTCCGGAAACCTCCGCCCCCATCCCCCGCCGGAAAAAGCACGGCCTTATCGAAGAGCGGGGAGGGGCGTTCAACGCTCCTCCCCGCTCTTTCCGGCCGATCCGAATCAATACCGGTTGCGCCCGTAACCGCCGCCCTGATTGGAGCCGTAACCACCCCGGTCGCTGCGCTCGGTCTTCGGACGGGCCTCATTGACGTTGATAGCCCGCTCGTCGAGCTCGAAACCGTTCAGCGCGTTAATCGCGTTCCGTGCGGCCGACTCGTCCGGCATTTCGACGAAACCGAAGCCGCGCGAGCGGCCGGTTTCGCGGTCGGTGATGATGTTGGCGGAAGATACTTCTCCGTACTCCCCGAATAAAGTCTGCAAACTCTCGCCCCGGGTGCGGAAGTTCAAATTCGATACGTAAATGTTCATTTTTTTCTATTTTGACTGTGGATAAATGTTTATTGCGCAAATGCGATTTTCACCGCATTCATACCGCGTGTACCCCGCATGAGTTCGAAAAGGACGATCCGCCCCTCGCCGATCCCTTCGGGAGCCGAAGATATATGGAAAAAATATTTTTCCGTCGAAGCCAGGTCCTTGATAAACCCGTACCCCTTCTCGGTATTGAAATACTCGACACGCCCTTTCAGCGGTTCGGCCGCAATATCTTCCTTTTTAGGCGTGGCTATCACGATATCCTCGAGCTGGATCTCGACTTTCGGCCGCAGCTGGGGCGGAGTGTCGGTAATATTCCCGTTCTCGTCCACATAGGCGATCATATCGTCGAGCGAAGAGCTTCCTCCGGCCTGACGTTCTTCCCTGCGTTTCTGTTTTTCGAGGCGCTTGGCCTGCTTTTTCTTTTCGTTCTCTCTTTTTCCGAATGTTTGCGATTTTGCCATTAAATTCAACTTAAAGATTATTATGCACGGTATGTTTCCGCATTGAGTTTTTTGCCCGTCAGCCGCTGTATGTCTTTCATGAGCGGCCGCTCGTCCGGGGTGCAGAACGTAAAGGCTGTTCCGGAATGTCCGGCACGACCGGTGCGGCCGATACGGTGTACGTACGTTTCCGGCACATCCGGCAGATCGTAATTGATGACGATCTCCAATTCCCGAATGTCGATGCCACGGGCAGCGATGTCCGTAGCGACCATCACCCGGATCTTGCCGGACTTGAAATCCGTGAGTACGCGCTGGCGGTGATTCTGCGACTTGTTGCCATGAATCGCCTCGCTTCGAATACCCGACTTGGAGAGCAGACGCGAAATATTGTCCGCTCCGTGTTTGGTGCGGGAGAAGACGAGAACGGACTTATCCTCCTCGCGGAGCAGAGATACGAGCAGTTTCTTCTTCTCCGGCTTCTCCACGAAATAGACCCGCTGATCGATCGCATCCACCGCCGACGAAACCGGAGTCACCTCCACCCGCACGGGGTCGGTCAGCATACTTTTCGAGAGCGCCACTATGTCCGCAGGCATCGTCGCCGAAAAAAAGAGGGTCTGGCGCGACTTCGGCAGCAGCGGCAGCAGACGTTTGATGTCGGCGACGAATCCCATGTCGAGCATCCGGTCGGCTTCGTCCAGCACGAAATGCGACATGAAGCGCCTCGACCTGCGGGCCTTGTTTCACACCGCCGAAAATCGTCAGATGCTTCAGACCGACATATTTTCCGTAATCCGAAAAACTGTCGCCGATCTGCACGGCCAACTCCCGGGTAGGGGTCAGGATCAGGGCCCGGATCGGCCGCACTCCGTATTCCCGACCATGATTCCGCCCCCGCCGGTTGCGGCGCGGCACGTCGGTCGGCTCTGCCTGCATCCCACTGCTCAAATGCTGCAGGATCGGAATGGCGAACGCCGCCGTCTTACCCGTCCCGGTCTGGGCGATGCCCAGCATATCGCGCCCATCGAGCGCCACGGGAATACCCTTTTGTTGAATGGGCGTAGGAGCCAGGTATCCTTTTTCACCGATCGCCTTCAAAATAGGGTCGGTAATTTTCAATTCGTTAAATGTCATAATCATCGTATAATTCCGTCGTACGACGGAGTTTTCATCTGTCGCGGAGGCATCCGGTGCGGAAGCGGAAAAACGGAAGCGAGGAAGTTTCCTGTTCCCGGTCGAAACCGCAGTCACGCACACCTTGTTCCCCGACAGCGCAATCTGCCCGAACCACGCTGAAAAAGGGCGGTCAGAACGGGCGTATGCAAGTAAAAAAATAATCTCAATTTCGGGACATCGTTAAAACCCGGCAACGGCTCTCTTCTGCCTGCGACAGACATACTCAAGCGAAATTGCCTAAACAAAGAAAGTTTACAAAGGTCGATTTCAACGATGGAAAAATCCGGACGGGATATAGGTCCGGGAAAATGCAAAGAAGATAAAGATCAGAATGAACCTGCCTTGTTTATTGGGTAAAGGTAACAATTATTACACCATTCGCACCATCTTTTCCGAAAAATATCGTCCACTTCCACCCTAAAAATACATATAACACTACTTATCAACAAATTAAATAAAATTTCTTCAAGAATAATTTCATCGTGCACTGCGCTCGATATTTTCAAGCGCCGCAAAAAAAGACCGGATCGGGAAAACACGCGACTCGCCGGGAATAGTGATCTTCTCCTGCCGAAAGTAGTGAATCGATCGCCATACGACGGGATTTTCACACAACGCACACTCCTTATTCGATGTTCTCCGGCAAAGAAAGGATAAAATTCACTAACTTTACGGCAAATAGGCAGCCCCCGGCCGCTTCCGACAAAACCGAACCTTCCGCGTGCACGATCTTTACAGAAAACAGGCGGTGCCTCGGTTGCATCTAAATAAATTTGACTCGGCTTCCGGCTTGCACTATCTTTACAGAAGATAAGCGGCGCCTCAGCTGTAACCAAATAAATTTGACACAGCTTTCGGCTTGCACTATCTTTGCAAAGACCAACTGAAAAACAGTATTCGAGATGGCTCACACTCTTTTTGTACCCCTGATGCTCACCCTTGGCGCCGGCCTGGCAACCGGTATCGGCAGCACAATAGCCCTTTTCGCTCACCGTACCAACAAGCGACTGCTTTCGTTCTCGTTGGGACTGTCGGGCGGCGTGATGATCTACGTTTCGTTCGTCGAACTGTTCCAACAGGCACGGGAGGCTATCGGAGCCATCTACGGACCCCAAACCGGGATGGGTATTACGACCCTGGCCTTTTTCGGCGGCGTACTGCTGATCGGCGTCATCGACCGGTTGGTGCCTTCGGTCGAGAACCCGCACGAAGCCCATATGATCGAAGAGCTGGAGAAGAAACCGAAAAATGCCAAACTGATGCGCATGGGACTGATGACCGCCCTGGCTATCGGCATCCACAACTTCCCGGAAGGCATCGCCACCTTCGCCACCGCCGTCGAAAATCCCACGCTGGGTATCGCCATCGCCGTCGCCATTGCCATACACAACATACCCGAAGGTATCGCGGTTTCGATCCCCGTCTTTTACGCCACCGGCGACCGGATGAAAGCCTTCCGCTATTCGCTCCTATCGGGTTTGGCAGAGCCGGTCGGCGCCCTGCTCGCCTATTTTATCCTCATGCCGTTCATGTCTCCCGTCATGATGGGCTGCATCCTGGCAGGCGTCGCCGGAATCATGGTTTTCATCTCAATCGACGAACTGCTGCCGGCCGCCCGCGAATACGGCGAAGCCCACATCTCGATCTACGGCGTGATGAGCGGCATGGCGATCATGGCCCTCAGCCTGATCCTGCTCGGATAAAGTATGCGGCGCGATTATATACTTTAATGTACCTCTTCGAAAGCACAGCACCCCAAATCCCCTCCGGGAAAAGGATGCAGGCAAGGGGCGAATTATAAACGCGGCCACAAGCCCGCGAATAAACGTCCCTTCGGATTCGACGCTGCAACCGTCGAATAAAGGGCCACGAAAGATATATCTCAATCAATATACTGCCCTCCGATCCGAATCTGACCGACAATGCTCGGACGTTTCTCGCGCCCTCCCAAGAAAAAAGTTCAGGGTGAACCCGACATCGAATAACGGCCCGCAAAATTGCGGCTACCGCCGAATTCAAAAAAAACGGTCGCATATAATACCATAATTTAACAGATCTCGGTAAAGCCTTTCGGCCTACCCCGTACATTTCATCCTCAACGCCCCCTGCCCCGAATCATCGTAAAATTTCAATTTTTCAGGCATTTTATTTGGTTTATAAAATAAAGTAGTTTATATTTGTAATACCAACAAAAACCGAAAGCTATGGAAACAACTCGAAAAATCGATGCGAAAGCCGCACGCAGAAAGCGCCGGCTCATCCGGGAATGGATAACATACGCAGTAATTTGTGCATTTCTGGCCGGAGTCAATGCCCTCACGACGCCCCACTATTGGTGGGTGCTGTGGGTCATGGCAGGCTGGGGGCTCGGTCTTATTCTGGATCTGATATTCCTCCTGACAAAACTCTCGGACGATGACGATGCGGAGTGATCCGCCGACGGTCGGACCGCACGAAAAAACTCGATTTCCGATACGGTCGGACAACAGCCCGAAATCATTCGGGGCGAGGGATGCCTTGTAAACACAGTCAAAAACGGCTGCCAACGAACGGATACCCGAATCTGCAAAGAAAAAAGCGGCATGCTAAAATATATAATCATCAAAACTCACTGCGTATGGAAGAGAGAAAATTAGACGCACGAGAGAGTATGGAACTCATCTCGCGCATGATTCAAAACACCCGCAACCGGCTGGAAAACCATGCGGGACGCCCGTTCCTCGTATGGGGCTATACGACCGTCGGGATCGCCCTGCTCAATTACTGGTTCAACATCGCCGGATGCCATCCCGCCTGGTGCTTCACCTGGTTTCTCATTCCCATCATCGGCTGTCTGCTGATGCGGTTGTTCCCGGACAAGAAGCCGACGGAGCCCCGCACGGAGATCGACCGCATCGTCGGCAAGGTCTGGTTAGTATCCTCATTATCATTGATTCCGATCTTCCTCTTTTCGCTATTTCACGGACTCTCCTACCGACACAGTCTTTTCGAACTCATTACACTGGTGATGGCTACGGCAACGGCAACAACCGGAATGATCGTTCGTTCGAAAATATACATCGTCGCAGGACTTACCTGTATGGCTCTTTCAGTCCTCTTCCCTTTATACGACTATTTCCTGAAAAAAATCGCAACTTCTGACGGAATTGAGATAACCGCCGGACTCCTGAACAACGAAATCCTTATCTTTGCCGGCGTATTTTTCATCATGATGGTCGTCCCGGGACATATCATCAACTACCAATCGCACAAAAGATGTTCAAGGAACTGAATCCCCTGCTGCACTCGGAACTGCGCCTGGCGGTAATGTCGATCCTCCTCGGGGTCGAAGAGGCCGACTTCGTTTTCATCCGGGAACAGACGGGAGCTTCGGCGGGCAACCTGAGCGTACAGATCGACAAACTGCAAAAAGCCGGCTACATCACGGTCGAAAAGACCTTTCGGGGAAAAATGCCCCGCACGCTCTGCCGCATTACCCCGACAGGCGTGGATGCTTTCGAGGAGTACGTCGAAGCGTTGAAGAGCTACATAAAAAAGTAGGAAGGAAAACAGATTCTCGGCTCCGGCGGCGACAACGACCGGTTCGGAATGGGGCATAAAGGTCGTTATGCCCCATATTTTCAACCCCGACCTCGAATCCGGCCGAATCGCCAGCCGGCAATCTCCCGGCGGGCCTCCTTGCTGCAACGACCGGAAAGGCGAACAGCGTAAATCAGCCGCAGCCCCGCAATTTCGGCGAGTTTCGGATCCCGCCATACGCAAACAAGCCCGGAGTTTCGCTCCGGGCTTGTTTGCATCTATTCTTCAAACGATTAGTCCTCGAACTTCGCCGAGAGGAACTCCCGGTTCAGACGGGCGATGTGCGAAATCGAAATCATCTTCGGACACTCGGCCTGGCAAGCTCCCGTATTGGTACAGTTACCGAAGCCCAGTTCGTCCATCTTGGCCACCATCGCCTTGGCGCGGCGGGCACCCTCGACACGTCCCTGCGGCAGTTTCGCGAGCGACGACACACGGGCGGCGACGAAAAGCATCGCCGAGCCGTTCTTACAGGTCGCAGCGCAGGCACCGCAACCGATGCAGGCAGCGGCATCCATCGCAACGTCGGCATCGGCCTTCGGGATGGGAATGTTGTTGGCATCCTGCACGGCATTCGTACGGACCGAGATGAAGCCGCCGGCCTGAAGAATCTTATCGTAGGCACTGCGATCCACCACGAGGTCCTTGATTACGGGGAAAGCCGCCGAACGCCAGGGCTCGATGACGATCGTCGCCCCGTCTTTGAAACGGCGCATGTAAATCTGGCAGGTCGTGGCGCCGTCGCCCGGGCCGTGCGCACGGCCGTCGATGTGCAGCGAGCACATACCGCAGATACCCTCGCGGCAGTCGTGGTCGAACGCCACGGGCTCCTTGCCCTCGTGGATCAGGTTGTTGTTCAGAATATCCAGCATCTCGAGAAACGAGGTGTCGGCGGAGATGTTCTCGACTTTGTAGGTTTCAAATGCCCCTTTTGCCTTGGCGTCTTTCTGGCGCCATATCTTTAACGTGAAATTCATAGTTTCAAATTGTGTATTAAAGTTAGACGACAGAAGAATTAGTCCTTGTAGTTACGCTGTGCGGGGTGTACGAACTCGAAGTTCAGCGGCTCCTTCGTGAGCTCCGGCGCTTCGTTCTCGCCCTTGTACTCCCACACGGCGGCATATACGAAGTGCTCGTCGTCGCGTTTGGCCTCGCCCTCTTCGGTCTGATGCTCGACGCGGAAATGTCCGCCGCACGACTCCTCGCGGTTCAGCGCGTCGCGTGCCATCAGCTCGCCCAGCTCCAGGAAATCGGCCAGACGCAGCGCCTTCTCCAACTCGACGTTGAACTCGTTCGCCTTGCCTACGACCTTCACATCCTTCCAGAACTCCTTGCGCAGCGCCTGGATCTCGACGATCGCCTTCTCGAGCGACTCCTTCGAACGCGCCATGCCGACGTTCTCCCACATGATGTGTCCCAGCTTCTTGTGAATATCGTCCACCGACTGCTTGCCGTTGATGGAAAGCAACTTCGAAATCTTATCCTTCACACCCTTCTCTGCCTCGTCGAAGGCCTTGGTATCGGTCTTCACCTTCGGAGCCTGGATCTTGTGCGACAGGTAGTCGCCGATCGTATAAGGCAGCACGAAATAACCGTCCGCCAGACCCTGCATCAGCGCCGAAGCACCCAGGCGGTTGGCACCGTGATCCGAGAAGTTGGCCTCACCGATGGCGTAGAGACCCGGGATCGTAGTCATCAGGTTGTAATCGACCCAGATACCGCCCATCGTATAGTGTACGGCAGGGAAGATCTGCATCGGCTGTTCGTAGGGATTTACGTCGGTGATCTCCTCGTACATGTCGAACAGGTTGCCGTAACGTTGTTTGATGACATCCTTGCCCAGACGCTCGATCGCGGTCTTGAAATCGAGGAACACGGCCAACCCCGTTTCGTTCACGCCGAAGCCCGCGTCACAACGCTCTTTGGCGGCACGCGACGCCACGTCGCGCGGCACGAGGTTACCGAAGGCCGGATAACGGCGCTCCAGGTAGTAGTCACGGTCCTCTTCGGCAATATCCGAAGGTTTCTTGGCACCCGAACGGAGGGCTTTCACATCCTCGATCTTTTTGGGAACCCAGATACGGCCGTCGTTACGCAGCGACTCCGACATTAGGGTCAGCTTCGACTGCTGATCCCCGTGCACCGGAATACAGGTCGGGTGGATCTGCGTGAAACAGGGATTCGCGAAGCCGGCACCCTTGCGGTAGCACTGGAAAGCGGCCGAACCGTTCGAAGCCATCGCGTTGGTCGAAAGGAAGAACACGTTGCCGTAACCGCCCGAAGCGATCACTACGGCGTGTGCGCCGAAACGCTCCAATTCGCCCGTCACCAGATTGCGTGCGATGATACCTCTCGCCTCGCCGTCTTCGATCACGATGTCGAGCATCTCGTGACGGGGATAACTCTTCACCGAACCGGCAGCGATCTCCTTGTTGAGTGCGGCATAAGCTCCCAGCAGCAACTGCTGGCCGGTTTGGCCGCGGGCATAGAACGTACGCGAAACCTGCGCACCGCCGAACGAACGGTTGTCCAGCATACCGCCGTACTCGCGTGCGAACGGAACGCCCTGGCCGACGCACTGGTCGATGATGCAGTTCGAAACTTCGGCCATGCGGTAAACATTGGCTTCACGGGCGCGGTAGTCGCCGCCTTTGATCGTATCGTAGAACAGCCGGTAGATCGAATCGTTGTCGTTGCGGTAGTTCTTGGCCGCATTGATACCGCCCTGCGCCGCGATCGAATGCGCACGGCGCGGAGAGTCCTGGATGCAGAAAACCTTCACGTTGTATCCCAGTTCGCCGAGCGAAGCGGCTGCGGAGGCACCGCCCAGGCCCGTACCTACGACGATAATATCCAGTTTGCGTTTGTTGGCAGGGCTTACTACCTTGATCGCCGCCTTGTGGTTGCTCCACTTTTGCGCGAGTTCCCCGGCGGGTATTTTTGAATCTAATTTGAAAGCCATATCTCTATATTTTTATAATTCAACGTAAGATGTTAGCAGACACAACCGCAGCAAAGACTCCGGAAGAAATAGACCAGCACGACCACAGCGAAACCGAGGAACACGACGGTCGCCACGATGTTGGCGATACATTTCAGGCGCGGATACCAGATGTCGTTGCCCCAGCCCACCGACTGGAACATCGACCACACGCCGTGCGTAAGGTGGAACCAGAGGGCGAAGAACCAAACCAGGTAGATCACCACGTAGTACCACTGCGAGAAGGTGTACTGAATCAGCGCAGCGCCGTCCTGCGGCGAGAAGCCGAGCGAATTTTCATGGTGTCCCAGCACCTCGACCAGCTGCATCTTCGACCAGAAGTTGAACAGATGGAGCAACAGACCGCCGAGGATGATCCATCCCAGCGCAAGCATGTTTTTCGATGCCCACTGCACACCCTTTTCCTTCACGGTAACGGCATAACGCTGCGAACCGCGCGCCTTGTAGTTGTTCACGGTCAGCACCAGCGCATAAATGAAGTGGATCAGGATACCGGCGACCAGCACCAGCGTTCCGACCAACGCATACCAGTTGGCACCCAGGAATGCGCAGACCGTGTTGTACGCCTCGGGCGAGAAGATCGCCACGATGTTCATCGACATGTGGAAGAGGATAAAGAGCACGAGGAAACAACCGGTAATGCTCATTACCAACTTCTTGCCAAGAGAAGAATTAGTTAGAAAACAGCCCATAATGTTTGAAATTTGTTTATTTTTGTTAAAAATTTGTTTGCGCTTCGGCAAAGATAGTCATTGTTTGCATAATAACAACACAAAACAATTCGAAATTTACGCTTAAAATCAGGCATTTTATGACCAAAACGGAAATCCGGAAACAGATGAAAGGGCTCAATACGGCCCTTTCTTCGGAACAGCGCGAAGAGCTTTCCGCACGTATTTTCAACGAAGCGGAGAGGCTTCCGGCCTTCGCACGCGCCAAAGTGGTGGCCCTTTTCGCTTCGCTCAAAGACGAACCCCTCACCGCCCCGGCACTCGAACGCTGGAGCCGCTCCAAACGGATCGTGCTGCCCCGCGTGGAAGGCGACATAATGCGATTCTACGATTACGATCCCGCCTCGATGAACGATTCCGGCTCGTTCGGCATTTCGGAACCGGAGGCCACTGCGCTGTGCCGCCCCGAGGAGATCGATTTTATCATCGTGCCGGGTGTGGCGTTCACCGCCGCAGGCATGCGCCTGGGACGCGGCAAGGGATTCTACGACAAATACCTGTCGCAGCCGGGTTTCCGGGCTTTCAAGGCAGGCGTGTGCTATCCGCATCAAGTCGTGGAGGAGCTGCCCGCCGATCCGTTCGACGTTCCGGTCGATCACCTTTGCTGCGGACGGTAAAACGAGTGCCGACTTTGGTCCCATAATCAAATCCTACCGTTCCCACGTGTTCTCCGGCCCGAAGACGTACCCCTTCGGGATTCCGCCATCGAAAACCGGCAAACACCGGTTACGGCAAAGAATCGTAAAAAGAGAAAACACCGCATCAAAGAAGCCTGCATCTACCGATGCAGGCTTCTTAACTAATATCATACAATATTATTATCGGTAGAGATACTCTCCCGGAATGCGGTGGCTGCGCCGCCCGATCGGAACGCCGATGCCGAGCGTCACGTTCATCGAAGTCGAAGTGACGGGCAGGAACTGCGGCGTATGGCTGCAAATCAACATATCGGTCGCCAGGAAGAAGTTGATCCAACTGGGGCAGGCATTGATCGCCACACCGAGGGCGTGCCCCTGGCCGTTGAGAAACGAATAACTGGTAGTCAGCGTAAACCAGGGAATCGGGTGGAAGTTCACCGAGGCGGTCAGGTTGTGGAACGTCTTCACATCCCAGACACGTACGTTGTAAAGCAGACCCAGGCCGATCTTGTGACGCCAAACCTCGTACTCGGCCCCCAGATTGATCGAGGTGCGCAGCATCTCGGTCTTGCCTTTGGAAGCCTGCACCCGGTCGAACTCCAGCTCGCCGAAATCGAACTCCGGATCGTGAACCTCACCGTCGATGATCTCCACGCCGGTAAAAGATTGGGATTTGGTCATCTGCCCACGCTCCAGGTATTTCTTTCCCCACGAAATGAAACCCAGGTCGTTCACGGCGAAAGAGAGCTGCAAATCGGGAATCACGTCGTACGTCACACCCAGATCGACGGCAAAACCGTAACCCGCAGGCCCTTTGTAGGAAGAGACGTCGAAATCGTTGAACGAATAATATTCCGACCCGTCGGGACGCTGCATGGAGCTCATCTCAAGGCCCGACATTTCGAACGAACCGTCCGCGTCGATATTCCAACTATTCTCCTGCAATTTTATATCGAGCCGGTCGATCGACGTCCGCGCACGGCCCGCGCCGACGAGAAACTTACCCCGAGCACCGAGATAAATCTGATCCGTCAGCGGAAAAGAGTAACTGAAAGCGGCCTCGAGATAAGCCTGTGTCGAGGCTTTGATATCGTTGATAACGGCCTCGTTCCGTCCGTTCTTGAGAAAGTCGAACAACGAATAGGGCATATTGGCCTCCGCCTCCACACGCATATTCAGATCGAACGACCAGAATGTCTTATGATCCTTGCGGAATGCACCGAAACCGACGATATTGATCCGGGCATCGGTTCCGAGCATATTTTTCGAGCGCAGATTTCCCAACGCCTCGGCCGCAGAAACATTCTTGTCGAACAGCGTTACCAAACTTCCGTTCACCGGATAAAAAATATCGCTGACGGAGAGGTTACCGGAAACGTTGACCTGCACACCGCCCAATACGGGAATATTCACATAGCCGCGCAGCGGAGCGAAAGCCGGGTTAAGCTGGCTGCGGAAAGTCGAACCCTCCATAAAGTAGGCACTCGGCGTCTGTGCCACGGCCGTACATGCGACAAATGCCGCAATCAAAGTATATATGATCTTTTTCATATGAGGAATCCGGATTAAAGGTTCAGATTAAGACCGCCGCGTTTCTTCAAATGCAGCATCATACGAATCGACTGGCTGTCGCTGAATCCGATGCGCGGATAATATTTCTGCGGCATAAAATCGACATTCAGTTCGAAGAAAGAGAACAAACTCCGGATATCATCCTTGTAAAGCCGCACGGGAGCGATGTCATTCTCTTCGTCGGGTTCGACCAGGAAAGGCGCGATAGCCACGTTCGTTTCGGAAAAATCCGCAGCTACTTCGAAGCTCACCGGCAGACTGCTCCGCACCTCGCCGTACAGATCGAGCGTATTGACCGGATCGACGGTACCCTCGGGATCGAGGTTGTCGGCAAGCATATCGATCAAATCATCGTCGACATCCAACGTCGCATTATAAGTAATCGTATTGATTTTAATCTGGGAAAGAAATTCCCGCGCCAGCTCGCCCATCGTATCGCGCAACGCTTCGCCAGCCTCGTTGTCCTCGCCGAAAAACTTCTTGAATTCCGCCTTGAAAAGCTCCTCGCTATCGGCCGGAATCAACGCCGTAAAACGCTCGCGGTAACCTTCGTTGGACCAAATCAGATCGACCACTTCGTCCATTTTTTTCGATCCGGGAACGAGCATCTCGTCGATAAGAGCCTCCAGCATTCCGTCCAGATAAGTTCCATCACTCGAAAGACGGACGATATCGACCCACTCCGCATTGCCCGGGAGCGTCGTCGGCAACCAGATATCGACCTCGTCGAAAATAGCGCGGATATCCGCACTGCCGTCCTGCAACTCGTCCATTCCGACCGTGATCTGCGCCAACGGCATAATCCATTCGCTCTGGTCGTTGCCGATGGTTACATCGCCGGATTCGATCTTGTTCAGATCATACGCCTTGTCGCAACCGACGCAGAGCGAAAAAATACATAACAGGGATAAAAAATTTTTCATAGGCAGATTTTGCTCAATAAAACGGCCCAAAGGTATAATGTTTTCGACAAATAATCAAAATATAAATACTTTTCAACCACGAACAATCTGTTCAATCGACGACTTCTGCCGAAAAACTCCGGCTCATTCTCCGATTCAGCGCACGGCAGAGGTCTTTGTTAAAATTTTGCTACTTTTGCGACAGATGGACAACGTAAAAAAATACGGGTTAAAAGAACAGGTGGCCCTGCTGCCTCTGTCACCGGGCGTATATCAGTTTCTGGACAAGAACGGGACGATCATCTACGTCGGCAAAGCCAAAAGCCTGCGCAAGCGGGTCAGCTCGTATTTCATGCAGAACAAGGAACACAGCGCCAAGGTACAGGTACTCGTGAGGCAGATCGCTGCGATCCGGCACATCGTCGTCGATACCGAAACGGACGCCCTGCTGCTCGAAAATTCGTTAATCAAGACCCTCCAACCGCGCTACAACATCCTGCTCAAGGACGACAAGACCTATCCCTGGATCGTCGTGCGCCGCGAACCGTTCCCGCGCGTACAGTCCACCCGCGTCCTCAACCGCGACGGCTCCCAATATTTCGGTCCCTACGGCTCGGTAATGATGCAGCGCAGTATCCTGGAGTTTATCCGCGAGGTGATTCCCCTGCGAACCTGCTCGCTCAACCTTTCGCCGACGGCTATCGCCAAAGGGCGCTATTCGGTCTGCCTGCAATACCACCTGGGCAACTGCAAGGGACCTTGCGTGGGAGCGCAAAGCGAAGAAGAATACGACGCACTGGTCGATATGACGGTTTCGATTCTCAAAGGCGACCTGCGCCCCGTGCGTACCTATCTTGAAAAAGAGATGGAGGCTGCCGCCCAAAACCTGAAATTCGAAGTCGCACAACGCTACAAGACACGCCTCGACGCCCTGGACAACTATTCGAGCAAATCGGTGATCGTCAGCGCACGCATCGTGAACGTGGACGTCTTCTCCCTACTGGTGGACGACGACGTGGCCTACTGCAATTTCCTGCGCATCCGCCACGGTTCGGTCGTGGGCGTCTATACGATACGGCTCACCACGGGCATCGACACCGATCCGGCCCAAATGCTGACCCTGGCCATCCAGCACATCGCCGAAACGATCGCCGGAACGCTGGCCAAAGAGGTCATCGTTCCCTACCTCCCCTCGGCCGCGCAACTTTTCGACGGGGTGACCTTCACCGTTCCCAAGCGGGGCGAAAAACTCGATCTGCTGGAGTTCTCGCTCAAGAGTGCCCGTATCTACCGCGCCGAACAGCTCAAGAACCTCGAGATCAAGAATCCCGAACGGCATACCGAACGGCTGATGGCCGCCATGCAAAAGGAGCTGCACTTGGACCGTCCGCCCCGCCACATCGAATGTTTCGACAACTCCAACCTACAGGGGACCAACCCGGTAGCTTCATGCGTGGTATTCCGGGACGGCAAGCCTTCACGCAAGGAGTACCGCCATTTCAACATCAAGACCGTGACGGGGGCCGACGACTACGCCTCGATGCGGGAAGTCGTCTTCCGGCGTTATACGCGGCTGATGGCCGAAGGGGCCGAAATGCCCGACCTCATTATCGCCGACGGCGGAAAGGGGCAGATGGGAGTCATTCACGAGGTGCTGGAGCGGCTCGGGCTGGACATCCCCATTGCCGGACTGGCCAAGGACGACCGGCACCGCACCGCCGAACTGCTCTGCGGCTTTCCGCCCGTGCTGGTCGGCATCCGTCCCACTTCGCCCCTGTTCCACTTTTTGGCGCACATTCAGGAGGAGGTGCACCGTTTCGCTGTTTCCTTCCACCGGCAGAAACGCAGCAAGGCGTTTATCCACAGCGAACTGGAGCAGATCGAGGGGGTCGGAGACAAGACGGTCCAGACCCTGCTGCGCCATTTTCGCACGGTGGAAAAGGTCCGTGCGGCCAACATCGAAGAACTTTCGGCGCTGGTCGGGGCGGCAAAGGCGAAAAAAATCAGGGCCTTTTTCGAAAAATAGCCGTATTTTTTGAAAAGTTACGAAAATCACCTATCTTTGTCCACCCGATTCGCCGCGTAACGCTCGCGGAAATGCCCGGATGGCGGAATCGGTAGACGCGTTGGTCTCAAACACCAATGACAGCAATGTTGTGCCGGTTCGATCC
>OGFD01001030.1_pt1 | contig 15407 bp, 9 predicted proteins | sample 1570851 | NCBI WGS metagenome assembly OGFD01 (sample SAMEA2582077, study PRJEB24529) | metagenome | biome: Human gut stool | place: China | collected 2011
ACACTATTTCAAAGAACGTGGGTCTATTCCTTACGGACAAGACTCCTTTAAATGAATTGTTTAACAAAGCTGTTCCAACAGAAGAGACGGAGGATTGGCTATATCCAAGCCTTTTCAGGCCCGATGATTTCTAAACGGGACAGCAGTGATATATAATAAGGTATAGAACCGGAGTGGAGCGTAAAGGTTTGCGTGAAGTTTTTCGCAGTTTTTGGAACAATCAAACGAAATATTTACTACCTTTGCACTCAGAAAAAAAACAATCTGATGAATAGATTGGAATTTAAAACGAAAAGTAAAATAATAAAGACAAAATAAACAAATCATGAAAGAGCTAAAAGCATTAAACAAGCGCACTGCTCCTAAGAGCGTCGCTCCAGAGAAAATCATTCAGTTTGGTGAAGGTAACTTCCTCCGTGCATTCGTAGATTGGATTGTATGGAATATGAACAAGAAGACCGACTTCAACGGTTCTGTCGTTGTAGTTCAGCCATTGGCTGGTGGTATGGTTGACTGGCTGAACGGTCAGGACTGCCTCTATCACGTAAACCTTCAGGGTAAGGAGAACGGCCAGGCTATCAATACATTGGAGCGTATCGACGTTATCAGCCGTGCACTGAATCCATATTCTCAGAACCAGGCTTTCATGGCTTTGGCTGAGCAGCCAGAGATGCGTTTCATCATCTCTAACACTACAGAGGCTGGTATCGCATTCGATGACTCTTGCAAGTTTACAGATGCTCCTGCAGCTTCTTATCCAGGCAAGTTGGTTCAGCTCTTGTTCCACCGCTACAAGTTCTTCGAGGGCGACCCAACCAAGGGTATGATTCTGATGCCATGTGAGCTGATCTTCCTCAACGGTCACCACCTCAAGGAGTGCATCTATCAGTATATCGAGCTCTGGAAGGGCGATATGGGTGCTGATTACGAGGGCTTCAAGGAGTGGTTCACCAACCACTGCTACGTTTGCGCTACATTGGTAGACCGCATCGTTCCTGGTTTCCCACGCGATACCATCAAGGAGATTCAGCAGAAGGTTTGCTACAAGGACAACCTCGTGGTTAAGGCAGAAAGCTTCCACCTTTGGGTTATCGAGAAGGCAGAAAATATGACAGTAGAGCAGATGCAGGAGGAGTTCCCTGCTCATAAGGCAGGTCTCCACGTGCTTATCACAGATAATGAGAAGCCATACCACGAGCGTAAGGTTACCCTGCTGAATGGTCCTCACACCGTATTGAGTCCTGTTACATACCTCAGCGGTGTAAACATTGTTCGCGATGCCTGCGAGCACCCGGTATTGGGCAAGTACATCCACAAGGTACAGTTTGAGGAGTTGATGCAGACGCTGAACCTCCCAATGGATGAGCTGCAGAAGTTCGCTTCTGACGTATTGGAGCGTTTCGAGAATCCATTCGTAGATCATCAGGTAACCAGCATCATGCTCAACTCATTCCCTAAGTTTGAGACTCGCGACCTGCCTGGTGTCAAGATTTATCTTGAGCGTAAGGGCGAGTTGCCACAGGGTTTGGTATTCGGTCTCGCTGCTATCATCACTTACTATAAGGGTGGTGTTCGCGAGGATGGTGCTCCTATCCAGCCAAACGATGACCAGAAGATTATGGACAAGCTCACCGAGCTTTGGGCTACCGGCGATACCCAGAAGGTAGCTGAGGGCGTATTGGGCTTCGACTATATCTGGCACGAGGATTTGAACAAGACAGTTCCTGGTCTTACCGAGTTGGTTAAGAAGGATCTTGACCTTATTCAGGAGAAGGGCATGCTGGAGGCTGTTAAGACTATCCTCTAATTAAGATATTCGTTCATAAATCAAATAACGATTAAGATTTGAAAAATAGTTATAAGGTTTTGTGTTAGTTGTTAGCTATAATCTTCTAGCTAATAGGTTAAAGGCGGGGAGCTTGTGAAAGCGCCTCGCCTTTTTGCTTATTGTCTGCTTTGTGATGTTTCAGAATCCTTAATAACCTTAATGACCTTGTCCTTCATGGCCGGATGGTTGATGATGAGCGGCACTCTTTCTACCACTACCATGGAAGTGTCGAGGCCCAATGCCTTAGGCTCGTCAATACCTATCTTGCTGATAAGAGCGTAGATACTCATCAGCAGGTTCTGTTGGCGATTATCTGAACTCTCCGGGTAATATACGCGGTGAATGATGATGAATCGGAAATCGCCCGGAATTCCGTATTTGCGCAGCGAAGGATAGGTGCTTTGCAAATCTACCTTTCCGTCTGTTACCAGATCTTCCACTACTTGTCGCAGATAGAGACTCACCCTAGGCTCTATGCGGAAACCAATGTGCATGGTTACGCTGTAGAGGGTGTCGGGAATCAGGGTCTCGCAGTTGTACTCCAGCGTGTCAGGAGTGTCAACAAACTCCATGTTGATAAGCCAGTAATGGTCAGCACGTTTCGGCTGCTTGTTGATGATGGAGTAGAGCAACTTGTCATCTACGGAACCTTCCTTATTGGCGTGGTTCACATAAACCAGGTTGGAAGCGTACTTAGGGATGCTCTCGTCGGCCTTGATGTCGGAGATAATCTGATAATAATCATCCAGCGGTTTGGTGCTGATATAATGGCGTCGTATCTTCATGGCTTTCACCCATACGTACATCATCAGGAACAGGATTCCGCCAATGAGCATCGTACACCATCCACCTGCAAGAAACTTTGACAGATTGGCAGTCAGGAAGATGGCTTCGATGATGCAGTATGCGCCCATAAACAGCATCGTGAAAATCCGTGCCACTCCCTTGCTGTGCAGGTAGAAACCGAGCAGCAGGGTAGTCATCAGCATGGTGATGGTGATGGCGAGTCCGTAGGCTGCCTCCATGTGCGAGGAGTCGCGGAAGAGCAGGATGATGAGAACCACGCCGATATACATGGCGAGGTTGATCATCGGGATATAGAGCTGCCCCTTAACATGGGTAGGATGCTTGATTCGCATGCGCGGCCAGAAGTGCAGGTTCATGGCTTCGCTCAATATGGAGAAGGTTCCGCTGATGAGTGCCTGGCTCGCAACGATTGCCGCACCCGTGGCCATGATGATGGCGAAGAAGAGCATGCTCTGCGGCATGATGGCAAAGAACGGATTCACTGCCAGTGCCGTATCAGCATGATTCAGCACCCATGCTCCCTGTCCCAGATAGTTGAGAATGAGCATGGTCTTTACGAAGCCCCAGCTGATGGCGATGTTCTTTCTGCCGCAATGTCCCAGGTCGGAATAGAGAGCCTCGGCACCGGTAGTACAGAGAAATACGGCACCCAGAATCAGAAACCATTCAGGCGATTTTGCCAGCAGCATGGCAGCATAATAGGGGTTGAAAGCCTTCAGTATCAATGGGTAAGACGTGATGCTGAAAGCTCCCATCACGCCCAGCAGCAGGAACCATAGCAGCATAAATACGCCAAATGATTTGCCGATACTCTCTGTGCCAAACCGCTGCACGAAGAAGATGATGGTGATGATGCCCAGGGTGATGGGGATGACTGGCAGGTTGGGACTGATGCTTTCGAGTCCTTCGATGGCTGTGGTCACGGTGATGGCAGGGGTGATGATTCCGTCTGCCAGCAGGGTGCTTGCGCCAATGATGGCCAGTAGGTAAATCCACTTGCTCTTGAGTCGGCGCAGCAAGGCATAGAGGGCGAGGATGCCTCCCTCGCCATTGTTGTCGGCACGTAGCGCCACGCATACATATTTGATGGTGGTCTGGAGGGTGAGTGTCCAGATGATGCATGACAGTGCACCCAGGATGGTGCTCTCGCTGATGCTTTCGCCCGTATGCAGGATAGCCTTCATCACATAGAGAGGTGATGTTCCGATGTCTCCGAATACAATGCCTAATGTAACGAGCAATCCCAGAAAGCCTACTTTGTGATGATTGCAGGCTACTGAACTTTCTGCTTTTTCTTTCATTTTTCTTCTCTTATTTAAATTAAATATTATCCTTTTTGGGACATGAAAATGTCCTTTGTGATTATAAATTTGCGTGCAAAGGTATAAACATAAGAGGCAAGACAGAATTTGTTTAACAAGATTTATCGGATTTAACCTTTATTTTTGGGCGATATGAAGAGCTGAATAGAGGTGAATGCCGATAAGACTACTCCCGGGAAACTTCTGAACTTGCGAAACTTGAATCAACTTAAAAAAATAAATACAATACAATCCTTTCCGAAAATCGGCTAGATGTGGAAAGGATTGCAAACTGCACAAATCTCTCAAATATGCGCAACGACAGAAGAAAAAAAGGATTGCATATTATCTTAACAGAGCCCACTTATTAAAGCGGGTTCTGTTTATTACTATAGTTACGTTTACTGTATCTTAAGCCTGAATCATTTTTTTTATTTCATCCATACTTAAGTTAAGAGTACTTGCCACAATATCAGCTGATACTCCAGCCTGTAGAAGTTTTTTGGCTGATTGCAATTTTTCCTCATTAGCTCTTTTTAATTGCTCCTCAGCTTCCTTTCTCTGCTTCTCAGCTTCTTTTAACTGACTAGATGTTGCCTCCAGCTGACTAGATGTTGCCTTAAGTTTCTCCTCAGTATCATCATTAGCCTTCGTCAAACGCTCCAACCTGCCGGCAAGCGTCTTCTCTACGCTCACCATATCCCAGAATTCATCATAACCCAGAAGTTCCTCCTCGGTATAGGCTGATTCTTCAATCTCTGATACGGCTTTGGCTATCTCCGGATTAGCCAGCAGTTCTGCCGGAACTTCCTTCGTTTTCTCATCAATTTCTGTCAGATACCTAAGCCATAAAACCTGCATTTTCTTCTCTGTAAACGTATGAGGCGTAAACTTCGGCAACTCAACAAATACCAGATGCAAACCATCAATTACTTTTTCGGTATGTTCCTCATGAACAAGATGGTAATAGTGGTAATAATCATCCAGTTCAGGCTCAAATACTTCATTAACCAAGTTGAGAGAATAAACTGGCTTCAGAAGAGAATAATCTTCTCCCCTGTTTAGCTGCTTTACATATGCCTTGGAAGCATTGAAGAGAACTCGCTGCTTAAACTCCGCAGACCAAACCATCTGCATTTCTACAATAAACTGACGTCCCTGGGCATCCTCGCATCTCACATCCACTATGCTATATTTTCGTGTGGGTGTCTGGGGAACCATTTCAGGCGTAAGATATGTCACAGAAGTGATTTCCTCTTCCTCACTCTTAAAAGGAAGAAGGGCGTTAAGCAAACTTTTTACCAACTCGGGATGTTCGCCAAACACTTTTTTGAAGGTCAAATCGGCCTTAGGATCCAAATATTTCATAAGCCTTTCTTTTTTTCTGCAAATATACGCCAATATTCCGAAACTTGCAAGCCTTTTCCATATTTTTTTTGAATTTTTCTTCTTTACACAATAATTAAAGCCCGATAGGAGAGCGTTGCTGCTTCCTGTCGGGCTTTTATTATTACGTATCGTTTAAGCGATTTGTAAAGGCTTAACCGATTTGGTGATTACTTGTTTTCGTATGTAACAATGAGCTTGCTACCATAGGTTCCGGAAATCTGCTCAAGATCCTTGAATGACAGGAAGTCGATGCTCAATACATTGTCCTTGAATGTAGTGTTCAGATTAACGTCAGCCCACTTGTTCTCACCTGTCTCGAAATCCTGGTAACCGAAGTGTGCCTTGGCTGGCATATAGCTTGAATTGGTTACCTGCTGGTTGAGAAGCAGACCTACGAAAATATCCTCACCCTGGAATACATAAGAGAAGAGATCCAGGAGATAACGTACATCGATGGTACCAGGAATAGCCTTGATGCTCTTATCTGCGGTGAACTTCATGCTGCCACCAAATTCGTAAGAAGCCAGGTTGCCATCCTCCATGGTGATGTCGGTCAGCTGCAAACCTCTATACCACTTGTCCTTGTTTGTAACAGATGCAAGGGTATTGTCGTTGTTGTATGTCCAATAATCATATTGGGTTGTAGGGTAATCAGCCTCTGCCTTAGCTGCTGTGCTCTTTACAACTTTTCCGTTTTCGATGGTAAAATCGAGTTCACCATCAGTAATAGGGCTAACAGTCTTCACTACATTGCCATCGTAGGTGAATTTCCAACCAAGACCTTCTGCAGAAGCAATTTCTGCAAGTGTACCGTCTGCATTGTAAGTGAAGTTCATGGTTACGCTCTGAGCACCAATCATGGCCAACAAACCGTTTTCGAAATAGATGCTCTTGATACGCTTTGGCTGGAAGGCATATACCTTACCCAACTCCCAAGAAGCACTGCCGCAAACCAGAGATACGGCATATTCGCCCTCTGCCAAATCAGCAGGAATAGTAACCTTTACGCCATCAGTTGTAACTGTTGTCTCTAATGTCTTGTCACCAACTACAATCTTGTCGCCCTGGGCAAAACCGATACCGGTAAGGGTTACTTCCTCGCCAATACCCATCTCGGCTGGCAATGACAAGGTAGAGATTGGGTTGTCGGCTGCAAGAAGAGTCATGCTGCCCAATGTCCAGCTATCATTACCTGTCTTCAATACTACATTTACCTTACCTTCAGTCATGGTGTAAGGAATGGTGAAGGTTGCACCATTAGAAGACATCTTGGCATTGGTGTTAACCTCAGTTCCCTGCTCAGGCTGGAGATAAAGAGTCTGACCAGCAGCGAAACCGCTACCCTGTACGGTTACCTCGGCACCAATCTTTGCAGATGTTGGAACCACTGCATTGCTTACTGGGTTAGTAGGACCATTGTCGTCTGACGAACACGCTGAGAAAGTGATGAATGCACAAAGCATCAACATCATTGAAATCAATTTTTTCATAGTGCTGTGTTTTAATTAATTAATAAATATATTGTTTTTAAACTCTATTCTTACAACCCAGGCTGACTGTTCAGAATCTTCTCTGTGTCCTCGCTTGAAGGACGGGTCATGTCTGGATTCACGATTCTGCCGTTAGGATCGAGGAGGATGAAGCGAGGAATGCCGCTGATGCGGTAATCGCTCTGGAATTTGCTGCCCTTACCGATATAAAGTTGGGTACCGCTCAGTGCACCGCTCTTCACCCTGGCAGCCCACTTCGCTTTGTCCTGGTCAATAGAAAGACCTACGAAGACGATGTTTCTGCCCTTGAACTTCTCTTCCAGTTTCTTGAGGAATGGCAACTCTTTCTGGCATGGTCCGCACCAGGTAGCCCACATATCTATATATATGTACTTGCCACGGAAATCACGGAGCGTCATCTCCTTGCCGTTTACATCCACACCCTTGAACATAGGTGATGGACGTCCCACAGCCGCTTTGTCCCATTTGGCACATGCCTTCTTGAAGATTTCATTCAGGCGAGGCGATGTAACATAGGTATAGTACAGATTCTGCAGATCGGTGATGTTCTCCACGCCATTACCTTCAACATAGGTGAAAGCCAGAAAATGAATCAGCGATTCGCGCACCTTGTCGCTCTTCGTATTTTCGCCGATATAGCTCATCTCTGCAAGCACCTTAGGATAGAGTTGGCGGATGTTCTTTCCCGCTTCATCAAATACGTGGGCTGTCTCAATCATATAGTTGCGATACTCATCGTTGTCGGCGAGATCATCATCCTCCTTCACATACTGGCGCAGGGTATCGTAATAGTCCTTACCCAATACTAGAGTGGTATCCTGAGTGAGATAAGTATGACTTACCGGATACATCAGGAAGGCATTGGCATAGAAGTAGGTGATTCTGCCTTCTTCCATCTTCAGGAATTTGTCGTCGGCAGCAAACTTGCGTGCCTTCAGCAGGCGTTTCATCGAAGCTATCTTCTTGTCAACGGTAGCCTTAAACTCGCTCCAAGGCTGGATGTAAGCCTCATTAGGCAAGCCGGTTAACTGAATCTTGTTCAAGTAATCGATAGCCTTCTCGTTGCCGCCCATTACGGCGAAAGTGTTGTCGAAATCGTTGGCATCGAACGAGATGGTTACATCGTCGCCCTTCTGAAGATATACGTTCTTGGTCTTCTCTCCATAATAAACGTTGGCGTAGAGAGCATCCATGCCGTCGAGCTGCACGGTAGCCTTTCCGTCGGTCAGTGGAAATTCGTTGACGCTCATGTGGTAGACGAGTACCACATTGGAGAGCACCGGATTCTTGACGTCAAATCTAACGGTGATGCCCTCAGCTGCGTGCATGTTCACTGCTGCAAGCAGGAACAGAAACAATGATAATATTCTATTCTTCATTTTTACTTTCTTTTTTAAAGTTGATGATTAGTTGGTACGTTCACGGTAAGTAGCATCTACTATCTTGCCGAAGCCTGAATAGCTGGTAGGTGTAACCTTAGAGAAATCGCCCTCTGCGCTCATGCCGTCGTAGATGCGGAGTGTACCCGAACCATTGCTGTTCTCTGAACCTACGATGAGATCGTAATCATGGGCTGAAGCTGAATTCTGATAGAAATTAAACTTCATCATCGTGATGGTTTCGCCGTTGAAACAGAACTGGCGCTCTGCCTTCAATGGTTTCTCCGAGAGGTTCACGCGATAAACGGTACCGCCTACAGCATAATACATGTAGTTCTTCTGTGAACTGAAGGCGAAGCAAGAGGCATTGGCGATGTCTTTGCAGTCGCTCAAGTCGCCGTAGTAAGCCTTACCCAGTGCAAAGGTGCAGTCGGCATAGCAGAGCATATCACCCAGCTGAATGCCATACAGTTCAAACTTCTTTCCGCTGCGCAGGATGGTATAGGTGATGCCCATTTTGGCATTTCCCGGGTCATATTTCGTATTCTCCATATAGACGAAATCCATGCCGGTAGGATATTCGCTGAAGGCTTTGCCGGTTACCATATCCGATCCCTTGTATCCGGTAGCAATCTCTTCCATATCCTTCATGCTGTGATAGGAAACATCAGAGAGCGAAAGGCCCGGCAGGAATGGACAGCAGGACATGAAGCACTTGTTCACATTATCATAAAGCAGATAGATGGATGCGTAAGAGGATGCTCCGATGTTGGCTCCCACGGCTGGTGCAAGAACAGGCTGCTTGTTGACGGCAGCGAAGAGTCCCTGGATACCCATGTTGGATGCCGAATATGCATAGCCGTCGCTTACAATCATTCTCATCATGCCGCTCTGGTCGCATACCATGCTCTGTGGCTTCAGATTGGTCTGCTTGGCTACCTCGTACTTGAAGTCGTAATCCTTCTGCCATACAAAACTGTTCTTTGACAGACGGGTGGCTCCGTCGGCAGTAAAGAGATAGAAAGGAGAGTCGGAATGTCCGCTGTTTGGCGCATACTGGATGCTGTATGGATGATTCAACTCAGGCATTCCGCTGGTCTTGAGGATGTCGAGATAGGTTTTGCCTGTAACCTTCGATATCATGTCGAGACGGGTCTTGCCGTTCACATCACAGAGCACCATCCAGCCTTCTGAAGAGGTATCGCTCACGGTGAGTGTATAGCTCTGCTGCCAGAAGAGTCCGGTCTTCTTCTCTGTTGCGGTGAAGTAGAGGGTATATTCTCCTGCAGGAAGCGTCATTTCCTGCACGAGATGTTTTTCGTTGCCAAGCACGGTCACCTCGTTGTCGCCCGACTTATTGATGACCTTCCACTCGTAGTTGTAGGCATCGAGGTCGGTGATGTTATCGCCCAGATTCGGGTCGAGGTCGATGTTGGCATGGGTGAGTACCGAGATGGTCTCAGGTACGCCGGTGATAGTAGGCTCGTTCAGACTGTGATAATCGTAGTTGCCCTCATCTTGCGAGCATCCTGCCATCATCGTAGCCATCATCAGAGCCGCTGCCATTATTTTATAATTTCTCATAATCTTCCAGTTTTTTTTATTCTCCATAGAAAGCCAGCGCATTGCCCTTTGCATCGAATGCATCAGCATCGTATGCTTCGCCGTTGTTGCGAAGTTTCTGCTGTTCTCTCACATAGCTCTGCATCTCAGAACTTACATAGCTCTGCATGGCAAGCGTCATCTTAGAATCGTCGTTGAAATCGGCTGGGTCCAGGTCGAGTACCTTGCAAGCCAGTTCGAACTTCTGCTGGGTGAAATCGCCGAGCAGATCGGTCTTCCATGCCTTTGGTGCCGTGGTAAACTTGTCAGAGAAGATAATCTGATAAGAAAGGGTAGAAACCACATCGCCGTTGGCTGTCGTCTCTTCGGTAACAGGAAGAGTGAAGTTCTCGTTAGGCTGCAGACTTACCTGTATATGCTTCTCCTGAGTTTTCAGGATGGCAGTACGTTTCAGCGTAATCATATATTCCAGTACGGTTTCGCCCGCCGGCATCTCAGCCTTTTCCGGCAGGATGTAGTCTGTGCCTTCCTGTGCATCCTCCGAGCTAACCATTAGGGCTATCTCGCGAGGCTGGTCTGTAGGACGGCCTACCAGCTGTATCTTGACAGGCACCTGCATCTCATCGCCTTTCTGATAGACAAAGGTCACATTGGTGTTTGCCTGTAGGATATTGGTATTGGAGCGATTGTTCAGGTAAACGCCGTTAATGTTCTGAAAAACATCCGGTTCCTGTTCGCTGCATGAGCCTAGAGATAGGGCTGCCATCGCTCCAATCAATAGAGTCTTTATCTGATATTTCATATAAAAATCGTATATAATTAGTCTTAACTATAAACTATTAACTAGTTCTCTGTCTCAGAGTCAGGCAGTGGAACCACGAAGATGAGGTCGCTTGCCTTTGGATTCTTGTTCGCATTAGAAGAGGTGATGATGTCGCTGTTCAATCGCTTGTAGAGATAGAACAGCTGGCCTTCGCCATACAACTCGCGGATGTACTCATACTTCAGTAAATCAGGAGTAAGGGTCTGAAGGTTTGCCACACCACGGTTTCTGCGCAGGGCGTTGACATACTGTACTCCCTTTGCCAGATCGTCGCTCTGGCTCTCGGCTGCAATGAGGAACATCTCACCCAGACGTATCATCGGAATCATCGTGTTCTGGATGCTTCCGTTAGCCACCATATCGCTATACTTGTAGAAATAACGGTTGCTGCCTGTTGCTATCCAGTTGGCACGGTAACGGTAGTCGTCCTGATAGCCGCCGGTTGTTGCAGCACCGCCATACACGATGTTGCTCATCAGGTTATCGTCCATGCGGAACACATAGTTTGGCAATCGTGACGGATCGTAGAAATTCTTGTGAATCTTGCTGCGGCTGGTGTTGGTCAGTGCAAACAGTACCTCTGAAGAGAAGATGCGGTCAGGGTCGGCTGGCGAACCTATAACCAGACTCTTGTCTACGAATGGGAAGATGCCCTGGTCGGCAGTCTTGATGACATCGGTGGCATACTTGAACGCTTCGGTCTTATTGCCCATATAGAGATTCACACGAGCCAGAAGGGCCTCTACGGCATAGTAGTTGAGCCGGAGAGCACGGTAGCGCATGAAGTTGCTGGTACCGTCCTGCGAACCGCTCATCAGGGTTCCTTCTGTCTTCACCGGGTCGTTGGCAAGCAGGATGCGGGCTTCCTCCAGGTCGGCAACCACCTTCTCTGCCACCTCTTTAGCTGTGAGGATAGGCTCCGGACTGTTGGTCTGCTTATTATAATAAGGTATCGCCTTCTTCTCGCTGTCCTTGGCATAAACCGGACCGAAGAGGCGCAGCATGTCGAAGTGCAGCATCGCTCTCAGTGCCAGTGCTTCTCCCTTTACGGCATAATAGTTGCCGCCTGTAAAGAGACCTTGGTTCTGGTCGATACTTTCCAGAATCTTGTTGCAGTTCAGAATCAGCGCATAAGCCTTGTTCCAGGTCTGGTCCAGGCGGTTGCGCCAGTATTCTGTGCCATACTGGTAGTTGGAGAGGTCTTTGTAGTTGCCCCATACGCTGTTGTCGGTACCGATGGCGTATGCACCACCCATCACCTCAATCATCTCTACCGACAGCGACTGACCGTAGAGTGCATCGCTGTTGAGGTCGATGTAGATACCGTTGAGCATTTTCTGGTAGCCTTCTTCTGATTTCTGAAGCTCGCCCTCCGATATCTTGTCGTATGGTTTTACTTCCAACCAGCTGTCGCACGATACCATCATCGTGCTGCAGGCTATGATCATTGAATATATTATCTTTTTCATTTCTTGCTTTTTAGAATGTTGCACCTATTGAGAATGATACAGTACGGGCAAAAGGATAGTCGATGCCTCGCTCTGCCTTTACGGTAGACCAGCGGAAGATGTCGTTCATGTTGGCCTGAACTGAGAGTGCCTGCATGCCAAACTTCTTGGCGATGTTGAGCGGGAATTCGTAACCCAGATTGATTGACTCGCATGTAAGTGTATTCTCATCCATCACGAAGCGGGATGACTTGTCGGTCTTCTGTACCATCGAGATGCCCTTGAACTGGGCATTGCGGTTGTTGATGCTCCAGCGGTCGTAGAGGGCACGGCGGTCCTGGTTGTTGTAGATGTCGGCTGTTCCGATGTTCTCTACCTTGTCGAAGAGCGAACTGTTGAAGAGCTGGCCGCCATACTGGTAGCGGAAGAAGCAGCTGATTGAGAATCCCTTGTAATAGAAGGTGGTTCCCAGCAGTCCCTCTACATCCGGTTCGGTATCGCCGCATACTACCTCGTCGCTGGCATCATAGGTAAACGAATAGGTGCCGTCGCGCTTGATGAACAGCTCCTTGCCGGTAGCTGGATCGATGCCTGCAGAACGTACTGCCCAGATGGCTGTAGGACTTCCGCCGTCGTAATAGCGGGTGGTGTTGTGAAGTCCTGTCTTTCCGCTCTCGTTCAGTGCGCTGAAGGCATTGCCGATGTTGGCATATTTCGACTTAGAGTGGGTGGCACTCAGCGAGATGTTCCAGTTGATGCGCTCATGAGGCATATAAATAGGAGAGAACTTGATGGTGGCTTCCCATCCGTTGGTCTTCTGCTTACCGGCATTCAGAGCCTCGCTCGTTACACCCATAGAACCTGGGGTGGTAATGATGGCGAGCAATGGGTCGGTGTTCTTGATGTAGTAATCAAGCGTCAGATTCAGACGGTTGCCCAGCGTGGTGATATCGGCTCCTACGTTGTAGTTGATGGTCTCCTGCCATGCCAGATCGTTGTTGCCCAAGCTGTTGATGATGACACCGGTACCGAATACGTTGGTCATCAGACTGTTGAACATATAGGTGGTATAAGCCTGATAGGCAGAGAAGTTCTGGTTGCCCGGATTACCCACAGAGGCACGCAGCTTGAGCATCTGGAAGATGCCGTTCTCCTGCATCCACTCTTCGTTGTGGATATTCCACCCCAGACCTACTGACCAGGTGGTACGGAACCTGTTGTCGGTGCCAAACATTGAGGCACCATCGTTGCGCAGGTTGAAGTCCAGCAGATAGCGGTTGTCGTAGGCATAGCCACCGTTCAGATAGAAACTGGAGGCATGCTTGATGCTTTCGCTGTAGCTTGGTTTGCCGCCTGTAGGGTAGTTGTTGGCAAAGGATGGGGCATCAAATTGGTCGTCGGTAAAACCGGTGGCTGAGTAGCCATTGGTCTTGCTGGTGGTATTGCTGAAGTTGAAACCCAATACGGCGTTTATCTGATGTTTCTCTGCTATCAGCTTGCCGTAGGTGGCAGAAAGGTCGCCTTCGTAGTAGAGATATTTCTGCAGGCTGTGTTTGAATAGTCCCTTCTGGGTTGCTTCCTGGTCATCGAAGTCGGTATGCTCTGGCGAGAGGCGCTTGTCCTGGGTATCATCATACTTGGTGATACCGAATTTGCCACGCACACGGAGATCATCTGTAGCAAACCATTCGGCGATGAAGTTGTTGGTAAAGCCGAAACGCTGTCCCTTGTCGTAGTTGTTGAGATGCGCATTCCAGAGTGGGTTTGATACAGGGTTGTCATTCAGCCCCTCTTCCGGATAGTAAAGATACTTGTTAATCTTGCCGTCGGCGCCATACTTCTTGTAATATGGGTTGGCATAGGCATATTCCGAGAAACTGACGGTCGGGTTGTTGGTCTCCAGATAGTCGATGGAGAGTTTGTTACTGAACTGGAATTTGCCGGTGCGGTAAATCAGGTCGAGGTTTCCGCCCAGAGTCTGGCGGTCTGAGCCCTTCATCACGCCGTTCACCTGTCCGAAGTTCAGCCCCAGTCCGTATCTCACGTTGCCTTCTCCACCTTCGGCATATACGTTGTGCTTATGGGTGAATCCGGTGTGCAGAGGCACACTGAGCCAGTAGGTATCTACGCCCTGCTCGATATCGCGCAGACGGGAATTGTAGAGATTATCCAACTTGATCTGGTTGAACGGATCGTTGGTATTGTCCTTGTATACGCCTGCCAGTTTTTCGAACTCCAGTTTTTCGCGGGAGTTCATCAGGTTGTAGTCTGAAAGGTCGGCGAATTCCAGACTGTAGTCGCCCTTATATGAAATCTGCAGCTTACCCTTTACCGGTGCCTTGGTCTCAATGACAACTACACCGTTGGCAGCCTTTGAACCGTAGATGGCTGTAGATGCCGCATCCTTGAGCAGCGTAACCGATGCTACGCGGTTCATGTTGAGGTTCATCACGGTTTCCAGTGTTGTTTCGAAACCATCCAGGATAAAGAGTGGCTGGTTAGGATCGGAACCATATTCCTCCTTCAGTCCGGCAACGCTCGACTTACCACGGATTTCCACGTCAGGCATCTTGTTAGGGTTAGATCCTGAGAGTGCGTTGTCCATAATCTTGAAAGATGGGTCCAGGGTTTTCAGACTCTGGAGCACGTTCTGTGCACCCACGCTCTTGAGTTCATCGCCCTTGAAGGTAGCCGAAGAACCTGTAAAGCTTTCCTTCTTGCGTCGGTATACACCTGTAACCACCACATCCTTGATACTCTGGGCTTCAGATTTCATCATGATGCGGGCAAAGTCGGCATGGTTGCTGCCTGTAAATCGGATGACTGTCTTTTTGTAGCCGATGAAGGAGAGTACGATGTTGCACTCTTTCCTGACAGGCAGTTCGAAGTGTCCGTCGATGTCTGTCGTTACGGCGTTGGTTGTACCTTCGATAGCTACGGTTACACCAATCATGGGTTCATGGTCCCCGCTATCGAAAACTTTTCCCTCTATCACTCCTTGCTTGACAGCAATTTCTGTTTTGGCTGCTCCGTTCCCATTCACATTCTGTGCCTGTATCGAGGCAAGGGATGGAGGGGTGAGGCAACAACCTAGCAAAATCCAGCGGCAAGCACTAGGGGTAAACTGATTTTTTTGCATAAAGTTTATTTTTTGTTTCTTGTATTCTATTTCTAGTTTTTCTGCAAGCTCTTGCTTTTTATTGTGTATGTTTTTTGCAAATTCTTGCTATATCTTTTGCAAAGATAATGCAAATGAGCGCAATGAAAGCTTGCTTTCAAATTGCCGAGTGCAGCTTATCTTCTGCAAAGATATAAAAAAATACCCATTAGCGCAAATTATTCGCGGATAATCTGCGCT
>OGFD01001060.1_pt1 | contig 15131 bp, 8 predicted proteins | sample 1570851 | NCBI WGS metagenome assembly OGFD01 (sample SAMEA2582077, study PRJEB24529) | metagenome | biome: Human gut stool | place: China | collected 2011
TCTGTTTTTGAGTGACGACCTGAATAATTACCCGGGACAACAATATACACAACCGGACAAGGATATATTCGGATGTTTTTCTGATGCTTTGCCAGATCGTTGGGGACGTACTTTGTTGTTGCGTCGTGAGCAAATTGCAGCTGCGGAAGAAAAACGACCAGTACGGAGATTGTCATCCTTCGATTTCTTGACTGGTATTGATGATTTCTCTCGAATGGGCGGATTCCGTTTTAAGGAAACCCCAGATAGTGAATTTATAAATGTAAGTGAATCGTTGAAAATTCCACCTCTGACAGATATTCGGGAGTTGATTGTAGCCAGTGCTGAGATTGAGAAGAGCGAAGAAAACAATATGCTCCCCGATAGGAAATGGATTGCACAACTTGTGCAACCAGGAACATCATTGGGCGGTGCGAGACCTAAAGCCAATGTGATAGATACGGATAAAACTCTTTATGTAGCCAAGTTTCCTTCACGTAAGGATGACTATGATGTTGGACTTTGGGAACATTTCAGTCATTTGCTTGCCACAAAAGCAGGGATAAACGCATCAAAAACCAAAGTGCTGGCAACTGGAGAAAAATATCATACATTGCTGTCACAACGTTTCGATAGAACAAACGATAGCAAACGTATTCATTTTGCGTCCGCAATGACCTTGTTGGGGTTGAGTGATGGTGACAATGCAACTACCGAGCATGGTTATCTGGATATAGTCGACTTCATTATTCAGAATTGTACCGATGTAGAGCGAAACCTACAGGAACTATACCGTCGTGTGGCTTTCAATATATGCATAGGCAATAGTGACGACCATTTCCGCAATCACGGTTTTCTTTTGACTGCAAAAGGATGGACACTGTCTCCTGCATATGACATGAACCCCACGTTGAATGAGTATCAAAGTTTGCTTGTTTCATCAACTTCTAACAAAGCAGAGTTGAGTATTTTGCTGGATGCTTGCGAAGGCTATATGCTAAACCGTAAAACAGCAGAAAAGATTATTTCGGAGGTGATTGAAGCTGTAAAAGGATGGCGAGAATTGGCAATCCGATTGGGACTATCCAAAAGAGAAATGGAAATGTTTGCTGGGGTATTGGATACAAAGTGGAAAGATTGTGTTTGATTTACAAATGTTTATATAATATGCATATTATGTCTGGTGATATTATTTGTAATGACATGACGTGGTTTCGTGCAGACTTCCATTTCAGGATTAATCTGAAAAAGCATTTCAGAATACAGAGGAACTTGTCAAGTGTCGGAAAACAATAGAATTTTTCATTTTGGCTAGGTCGATGGAAAAAACTGAATAGTACAGAAACTATGCTTACTTTGAGCTTAGAAGACTGATAAAGGAGGTGGAAGTATAAATTCGAGTTATATTACTGACAAGTGTTGCCAAGGGTGTACATGGTTACTTTGAACGTAATGGCGGAAAAATATATCCGCAAGGAGATAAAAGTAAGAGTCTTTCCAATATAAAGGCCGCTCTCCGAAAAAATGGAAGCCAATAGACTTGCGGGGTATACTTGAGGAAAAAATGTAATTAATATAATCTACAATGGTAAATCAAAACAATCAGATTAAAATTTCTGCTGAGACGAGACGCTCTATATTTGATAAGATTATGTCTCATGCAGATTTCTTGGGTGTATTCCAAGGAGGTAATTATGAAGATCAAAACATTGTTGATTTCTTGAAAATGATATGGGATCTCCCTGCTATGCCTTCAGAAGACCCTCGTTTCAAGAATGCAGAAGCTGATGCAAGGCAACATTTGATTAATAATGATGATTGGGATCTTACGTATACTTTTGAACATCGATTTAATTTGTTGGCAGGTGATACAAAACACTTCATTAAGTTTGTTGAAGCATGTGTTTCTCCCTTTGTCAGATCGTCTTCTGAAGAGATAATGCAATATGTGGAAGAGATTAATCCTTTGCTAAATAGGGATAATTGTGAACTTGCCATAGAAGATTATATAGATGAAAGACCCCATTATATTATAAAATCAGGAACTGGCTTCTCATTTGATCGAAAAGACATATATAGCAATAGTTATACGATTTATGTTGATAAACTTGGGAATAACAAACCATGTTTCTTTTTAAAGAGTATAACATGGGATGATTATGGACATAAAACATCATTCTATTTAGATTATGTTAGGGAGGATGGCTCCTATTCAAGGGTAGGCAAAGTGAAGATATGCAAGAAAAATGCCGCCACAACTCTGGATGTTATTCCTGAGTCATTTCTATCCCTAGATTTAGATTATTGCTCTTTAGGACAGGAAACATCTTATTATTCAAATATAAAAAACATATTAGGCGATAACGCGATGTCCTTTCTTAATGCGATGAAAGATGCTGCAGCATTTAGCCGAATATCAGATGATTTTGTAAACGACTCAGGATTCAGACACTCTTTGTTAAGAGATAATAGTGCTGATACAGCTTTAAATTTAGGACGTTATGTACTTGCTGGTTTTGATCCTGATGAAAGAGTAAATTTTACATACAAGACTCGACTTGCTTTTTCTTCAGATTATGACTTCAATATAAAGTTCGATTTTGGTAGAATAAATCAAGAAGATAATTTTAATAGAGTGATTGCCATCATCGGTGAAAATGGTGTAGGTAAGACCTCGTTGTTATATAATCTTGCTAAGTCAATCGCTAATCAACAGAAGGAATGTTTCTCACCGCACCATCCATTGTTTACAAAAGTTGTAGCAGCATCTTATAGTATGTTTGATAGATTTTATGATATTAATGCACGAGCCTTCAACTTTGAGTATTGTGGTATGCACAATAACGCGGGTGGCCTTATGACTCTTGAACAATTGATAGCAAGACACCAACGTAATGCAGAAACCATCAATGTTCTGAATAGCGGTAAAAACTTAAAGAAATTTCTAGGCAATATCTTGCCCAACGAGATGTTAGAAGATTTGTTTGAAAACGGCTCTGTATTTAAGTATAATGTCTATAAGGATTACTATGGTAAAATGAGTTCAGGGCAAACTATGCTTACCAACCTCATTATCGACATTACTGCTAATGTGCGATCAAATTGTCTAATTATGATAGATGAACCAGAAGTTCATCTTCATCCAAATGCTATTACACAGATTATAAATGTTGTAAATCTTGTATGTGAAAGATTCTCTTCTTGTTGTATTATGGCAACTCATTCGCCTTTGGTGATTCAATCTCTTCTCTCTCGCAATGTCCTAATAATGGAACGAGATGTAGATGGAATGCCTGTTGTAAGGCAAATGAGGGTTGAAAGCTTAGGCGAGAACCTGACTACTATAAATGAAGAAATTTTCTCTAATGGTCAACGAGATAAGTATTACAGGCGACTTATAGAAAAGGCTGTCGAAGGAAAAGAATCCATGGAGCAGGTACTACAAGAGCTCCAGAATGGTGATTTGCCAATGAGTCTTACTTCTTATATGTTAATTGATAAATATTTGAATCATGATTAACATGAAAAAATATGCTGGAGGAAAGAAACCATATGAACTTTTCTCTGAAGCAGTGGATAGAAAGGACAAGAACAGTGCTGATACTATTGCACTGAATGTTAATAAACGAAAAGTTGAGATTGCATACCGATATTATGAGCGTGCTATGGATAACCAGAAGCTAGGATTACTAACTCCCTCTACGGTGTTGTCAAGTATTAAACAGCCCCTACTAGGAATGTATTCGTCTGGATGCAAGTTGGTAAAGGATTTTAGAACATGGCATTTTAATAACAACCCTCAAACATATAATAATGTATGTCCGTATTGTACTATAAATAGTGCAAATACTACGGAGCACATTCTTCCAAAGGAAGTGTACTCAGAATATGCAGTAAATGTCTTTAACTTGATACCTGCATGTTCTGAATGTAATACATTTAAGGGGGATGATATATTCGATGAGAATGGTGAAATCTTCACTATTAATTTTTATACTGACACTTTGCCTGATATACGATACCTATTCGCTCGTATCACTCATATAGTGGGAGGTGTTCAGTTTGCATATTATTTAGATAACAGAAATGGAATTGATAGAAATCTATATGCTCTTATACAAAGACATTTCAAACGTTATCATTTGATAAATAGGTATTATACCAAAGCCGTACAAGAATTATCCAATATTGAAAATTACTTTAAGTTCGAAGAAATAACTTGTGAGGATGACTACGATAAAGCTGCAAGCAAATTAATCAGGAAAACGGATGCTGATGCAGTTGCATATGGTAGAAATCATTGGAAGATTGTAATGTATTACGATGCGGCTACATCACCAGTATTCAAGTCTTATATAATGACTAAATTAATATCCTAAATATCATATATGAAAATTGTTTTGTTCTGAAAAAAGTTGACTCATTACACTTGGATTAGATATAATGGCGCATTGTAAGGAAATGGCTCAATATTAAAGGGTATGAACCCCGATTGTACTTATCTTGATGAAGATGATGAATAAAAGCTAGTTTCATTCCAAACAAATATAATAGACTATTTGCTTGGCGGTGTCTACAAATTTGTTTATTTTTGCACATAAATGTAGATATAAATTCAATGGAAAAGAAAGAGTATAGAAATCGTATTCGGGTCATTTTAGCCGAGAAGATGATTACAAATACCTATTTGGCAGAACAACTTGGCGTGTCGAAAATGACAATAAGTCGCTGGTGTACCAATACTACACAGCCAAGTGCACCGCAATTAATTGAGATTTCGCAGATATTACAGTGTGATTTGAAGGATTTATATGAAACAGTAAAGTAATCCGAGAAAGGAAATGATGAAGAAAACATATACATTCATAGACTTGTTTGCAGGTATTGGGGGGTTTCATACAGCAATGCATTATGTTGGTGGAAAATGCGTTTTTGCCAGTGAATGGGATAAAAATGCTCGTTTGTCATATGAAGCAAACTATAAAAAGATTGAGCCTAAGCTTTTCAAAAAAGACAAGGATGGAAGATATCTTTATTTTAATGAAGATATAAATGATGTCGTTCCAAGTCATATTCCGGATTTTGATGTTTGTTGTGGCGGATTTCCTTGCCAGCCTTTTTCTGTTGCAGGACTTAAAAGAGGGTTTGAGGATACAAGAGGGACTTTGTTTTTTAGTATAGCCAATATTATTAGAGAGAAAATTAATGCAGGCAATCCTCCTAGAGTTTTGTTTTTGGAGAATGTTCGTGGATTAAAGACACATGATAAAGGGAATACTCTCAAAGTAATATTAGCTACACTTGAAGAATTGGGATATGCTTATTCTTTTGATGTTCTTAATGCAAAGTATTTTGGAGTACCTCAAAACAGAGAACGTTTATTCATTATAGCATGGTATAAGAAGCTGGTAGATGTTGATGAATTTAGATTCCCATATGGAATAGCAGAAGATGGCTCTACTATATACGATAAGAAGAAGTTGAAAGAAGGAATTCTTTTAACCAAAGTATCAGATATATTTGAGCCAGAAAAAACTATGGATTCTCAATATACCATTAGTGATAAAATGTGGGAAGGACATCAAAAACGCAAAGAACGAAACCGGAAAAACGGGAAAGGATTCGGGTATTCACTATTCAATGCTGATAGTACATATACGAGCACTATTTCTGCTAGATATTGGAAAGATGGAAGCGAAATACTTATTGATCAATCAGAAAAAGGACTTAACCCACGTGTTCTGACTCCGGTGGAAGCCGGAAGATTACAAGGGTATCGTATTATTGGTGAGGGATGGGAAAAGCCGGAATGCGCGAACAATCTCAATTATAATGATTCTAATATAGAATTTAAAATAGTGGTATCACGCAAAGAAGCTTACCGTCAATTTGGAAATAGCGTCGCTATTCCGGTTATTAAAAGGTTGGCTGAAGAAATAGTTAAACAATTGATGTAATAGGATTATGAAAGATTTATTCTCATTTTTAAATGAAGTATCCGGCAATAGTGATTTTAAGGCTACTTTGAGTGAAAGAGGTGGTTTTATTACGTTCAGCAACTCTGGCAGACGTGGTGGCTCCAAGTTCTTTCAGATCGGATTAGATAATATTCTTCAAACTTTGAAAGATATATTGATTAATATAGAAACCTTTAAGAACCTGACTGAATATGATGAAACATCTTGGAGAAACAATGGGTCTGAATATTTCTCGGATTCAGTTGCAAATGCAAATTCTACAGTTCAGACTAAACCCTTGTTCTCAACATTAAGCAAAGTGATAAATTGGGCAAATCAACCAAGGCTGGATTCCATTGATTCTGATGCTAAGATTTGTCTTGATAAAGATGCTTTGGAGACAACTATAGCGAAACTAGAGGTCGTAGCTGATAGCTTTAAGCCGTCTACAGTGATACCAAATAATACGTGTGATGATACTTGCCGTCAGATAATCTTCTACGGTGCACCAGGTACAGGTAAATCCCATAAAATAAAGGCACAACTTGAAGGTGTTTTTAAAGAAAATATATTCAGAACCACATTCCATCCGGACAGTGATTATTCAACTTTTGTCGGGGCATACAAGCCGACAATGGAAAAGCCAATAGATAAAATATATGCCAAGGGAGAGCTCATTAGCAAATTAACCGAAATGAAAGAGGGTGGAGTCACATATTCTCCCCAAAAATTTGGAGCAAAATATTGGCGCTCGTTAAAGCTGTTGAATCTTTCTGATAAGAAAGACATACTCCAAGCTTGCGGTATGTCTGATAATTACACTGTTGAATTTGATAAAGGAGTGGCCGTTGGAGAAGAATATCTTGCCTGTTCAAAAGAATCTCGTATAATTTATTCTTTCGTTCCTCAGGCATTTCTTAATGCTTATATACAGGCATATAGAAAACCGGAAGAAAAAGTATATCTTATTATTGAGGAAATCAATCGAGGTAATTGCGCCCAAATATTCGGAGATTTATTCCAGTTGCTTGATAGGGATGAAAATGGCATATCAGAATATACTATCAAGGCTGATGCAGATTTGAAATCTTTCTTAGAAGAGGAGCTTGGCGAAGACAATCTAGGCATAAAAGATGGGGAGCTTTGTCTGCCATCAAATCTGTATATCTATGCAACTATGAATACTTCAGACCAATCGTTGTTTCCGATTGATAGTGCATTCAAGAGGCGTTGGGATTGGGAGTATGAGCCGATTAAATATAAGAATATAGGCTGGAAGATTGTCATTGACGGAACTGACTATTCTTGGGTATCATTTCAAAGAATAGTCAACGAAAAAATTTTGAGGGCAAACAGCTCCGAAGATAAGATGTTAGGTGATTATTTCGTAAATCCATCAGATGGAGTAATTACCGATAAAGTTTTGTTGAATAAAATATTGTTCTATCTATGGAACGATGTCTGCAAAGATGGTGAAGGGGACATATTCAAAGTCGGTGAAGCTGAAGATATTTCATTCTCTGAATTGTATGGAGAAAATGGGACTAAAATGCTAAAGAAAATGATGTCTTATCTCGGAGTCACTGACCCTGATGGCAATAAGGTTACTACTGAAAATAACGAAGAGAATACAGAACTCTAATCTGAATAAATGTTATGCTGCTGTTCATTGAAGGATACCCATATAATTTGGACGAGATTGTCAAGGATGGCTTGACTGTCAGAGATGTACTCAAGGATGTTGTGTCAGTTCCTGTAAAGGAGGACAAATATTCCTTTGAGTATGTCGGGTATTGCTATAGCAAGGCAGCAAAAGACGTTGTCTTCTTCTTGCCCAAAGTTGTATTGACAGGTGAGATAAACGAGGAGAGTGGCGATGATACGATATTTGGTGCTTCACCGCAAGAAATAATAGACTTTGAATCCGAAGCTGTAAAATCTAAGTTTACGGAAGAAGGGTGCAAGGAATACAAGGAGTTTCTGTCCACTCTTTCGATTTGGATATACCGGACAATAAGTGTATACAAACAGACACACAACGACAACATACTTGAAAACAAGGAATATCAGTCTGAGAGTAGAGGCAAAAAGCAGAAGCATAACACTCTACTTGATGTGATAATAGCACTGAGGGACTTCAACAGAAACAATCAGGACTATTTTACATTTGTGGCCAAGAACGTGCATTCCGGTTATAACAAAATCAACTGGAACAAAACCATTACTTCATCGCAAGCAGTAATTCAAAACGGAAGCCCTGTTTACATCGAGCCTGTCAACAGGAAAAAAATGGTGAATTTTGACGAAGAGTTACTTGTTATATACTTCTCGATATTGAATTACATCCGTGAAATACATGGTTTTTCTTTTGAAATCAATATCCAATATCCGCTTATCAGTTGTGATAAGTTAAAGAAGTCTTATATTGATAGGAATCTTGGATGCAGAAGACTGAAACAAATCAAGTACAAGTATTTCTCGGACAAGGCTCTTCGGATATGGGATTTGTGCTATGCTTTCTTTGACAGGGAGTATAAGATTGCGATGAACAGGCAGGCGGAAGACTATTTGCTGGCGAAAGATTTTGAGCGCATCTTTGAAGTCATGATTGACACTTTGGTAAGTGGCAATGACAAGCAAAATTTGCCAAAAGAACTAACAGAGCAAAGAGATGGTAAACTGGTTGACCACATGTTTGTCGGTCAAGGACTTATCGAACAGTCTGATTTGACATCTGAACTTACCTATTACATTGGGGATAGCAAATATTACAAGCGTTCCAAGAATGACAGGACACAGCTTGGCGACAAATCGATATACAAACAATATACATACGCCAGAAATGTCATTCAGTGGAACATGAATCTGTTTTTGGATGGTGACGGTAACGGGGAACATCCTCAGTTAAGGGATACATTGACTGAAGGATATAATCCCATCCCCAATTTTTTTATCAGTGCTCGAATTCCTAACAAAAAGGCTGGAGACAGTAAATTCCTGTCCTTTGATGACAGAGAATTAAAGGCGCAGGATGGCGGAGTGCAACTTAACCGCCAATTTGAAAATCGCCTGTTTGACAGAGACACGCTGTTGTTGTGTCACTATGATGTTAACTTTTTGTACATCGTATCGTTGTATGGTCGCAACAATAAGAGCACGCAAGCGATATGGAGAGAATATGTCCGTAAAGAATTCAGAAATAAGATTCAAGGCACCCTCAATCGACTCTACACATTCAGAACTCTGCAGCCACGTGATGGCATGGATTGCTATCAGTTCATTCAGGACAATTTCCAACGGCTGAATGGCAAATTGTATCGTCCGAAGAGTGATAGTAATTATCTGATTCTTGCTTTGATGAAGGATGAAGATTTCGATATATGGAAGTCTCTTAAAATAAAATCTTCAACAATAAAAAAGGAAACGGCTCAAAGCAAAGAGCTTGTGAATGCTTTACAGACTCATTTCTATGTCAGCGATCCGTTTGAACTTGAAACTGAGTTCCATATTGATAGCATTGACAATGTCGGCACTTTGACTCAACAGCCGAAACAGGAGATTAGGAATATTCTGACTGGATTAGTACGAAGAACCGATGCTGATTATTCAGATTTTGACAGTCATACCGCAAAGACATATACTATGGAGAAGATACCGACATCTATCAATGTGATGGATATTAGGTATTTCTTGCCTATGGTTGGCGGAGAGATTGACGGTTATTATAAAGTGGAGAAAGTATATTTTGGCACTAAGAACGGAAATCTATGTTTAAAGTTAAATCTGTCCTCTTTTATTTCATTGGGTATTAATCGAACTCCCATATATCGCATAAAAATGCAGCCAGGAGAATTGATTTCAAATGATTTGGTGGTGGAATTATACGAACAAAGGATTTATTAATACAGATTAAAAAAGGCGGATATGGCAATTGATACACTACTTCCTAAGAAAATAGATAAATCAGAAGCGTCATATAAATCAGTTACTGAATTAAATGAAGCTTTGTCTATAGCGGAAAAAGAGCATATAAAAAACATAGCTCTAACGGGTCCTTTTGGCTCCGGAAAAAGCTCCGTGCTCATTACTCTCATGGAAGATTTTGCCAATGAACATAAGTTTCTGCCTATATCATTGGCAACTCTGCAAGCTAATGAGGAACAAATAGCTTCTGATGAAAAACAGGATACATCAGCCGAATTAACAGATGCAGAAAAAGAAAAGCGCATAGAAAATCTTAACCGCAAAATCGAATATAGTATTCTACAACAAATCATTTATAGAGAAGAAACACGAACTGTACCAAATTCTCGTTTTAGAAAAATTGTACATTTGTCGGATCGTGAACTGATAAGATATCCGCTTTGTTGTGTATTGACATTAGTCTGTTTTCTCATCTTATTTGAGCCGAATTTCGCAAGAGTGGACTCAATCTATGATTTTTTCAGTTGGGGTAGCATATGGAATACAATTTTTGATTTAGCCGCTTCTGCTTGGCTTTTGTTTGTATTATATGTGATTGCCCGTTATGTGTTCAAATCATATAGCAATTCAAAACTGAATAAGTTAAATTTGAAAGAGGGCGAAATTGAAGTTATAGAAGATAATTCTATATTTAACAAACATCTTGACGAAATTCTGTATTTTTTCCAAGTAACGGATTATAATGTCGTAATTATTGAAGATTTGGACAGATTCGGGACACCGAGTATATTCTTGAAACTGCGAGAGCTTAATCAGCTTATCAATGAATCCAAGATAGTTGGCCGACATATCACTTTTATCTATGCTATTAAAGATGACATTTTTAAAGATGAAGAAAGAACCAAGTTCTTTGACTTTATTACAACGGTAATACCTGTAATCAATCCTTCGAACTCAAAGGACAAGCTCAAATCTGCACTTGAGGTAAAAGGATGCGGAAACGATGGTATTAGTGATGAAGATTTGTCTGAAATGGCATTTTTCATTCAGGATATGCGTATTCTGACCAACATTGTAAATGAATACAAACAATATCGTGATAAATTGTGTGAGGAAAGTGATTTTCAGCTTAATAAGACTAAACTATTGGGAATGATAGTTTATAAAAACTATTATCCTCAGGACTTTGCTTTGTTGCATCGAAGAGAGGGAAAGATTTATAAGTGTATCAGCAGTAAATCTAATTTTACTCCCATTGCTTTAAAAGCTATTGAGGAATCTGAAAATGCCCTAGCTAAAAAAGAACAAATCTTCAAACAAGATGCAAATTTAAGTAAAATTGATTTGAGGCGGCTATTTTTATTCCATCTCAGACAGAAATATATTTTAGATATGGTGTCAATACATCTAAATGGTAATTTCTATGACTTAGAACAAATAGCTGTTGATGAATTGTTATTTTCGAAGCTGTTGGAAATACAAAATATTACATATCGATATGAGCAAGGATATTCTTGGACTAAATCTGCAAAGATTGATTTTGTGAGAATAGATAAGGAAATTGATTATTCCGCACGTATACAACTGTTAGAGAATGGCTCTGCTTATTTTTCAAAGGAATACAGACGTATCCAGCAGGAAAAAATTAAAGCGAAATCTTTGAGATTAAAGGAGCTAATAAAGAAATACAAATTAGGAGAAACAAATGAATATAAGAGCCTCGGACTAACTCCGATGATGAATGTGTTTGTCCGCAGAGGCTACCTTGACGAAGATTACTACGACTATATATCATATTTCTATGAAGGTATGGTTTCACAAGCTGATAGGGAACTTTTGTTATCAATGAAAATTGAAGAAAGGCAACCTTATGAATACCATATAGACAAGATTGAGAATTTTGTCAAGGAATTAAAGGATTATATGTTTGAGAGTGATGCCATTCTCAATATTGATTTACTGGATTATCTTGCCTCGCATAATGTCCAAAGTGATAAATTTGAACATGTTATGATGCGATTGGAGCGAGATAAAGCCCCGTTACAATTCTTGTCCCAGTATTATTCTGAAGGCAAGCAACCAAGTGTGGTTTTTAAGCACTATATTGAATACGCAGATTCATGGAATAACATAGTAAGTTGGAATAATTCGGCAGAAAGGGACAATCTCATTGAGGCATATCTAAAGTTCTGTCCAAGTTGGGGACATATACAACAAAAATGGCTTAATGATAACTATAATTTTTTGGTTGAACATAGTGAAGGGATCACGTTGGATAAATCTCTGATTTTGGTAAAGGCGAGCCGATTTGTCAGTTTATGCAATGGTTCTGAGGATTTGCTTGATTGTGTTATCGAGAATGATTGTTACGAAATTAATCTTGAGAATCTATGTATTATAGCGATGAGGCTTCATTCCGAAGACAAAACTTTATCTGTCGAAAATCTTAATTATACTCGTATAAAGGAGACAAACAATGATTCTTTCATTGACTATATTGAGGACAATATATCTTCTACAATTCAATGCCTAAAGGATAGATACCAAGATGAAAGCTCAGAATCTTTGCTGTTTCTCTTGAACAATGCGGATATAGATGCAGAGGTTAAAACCAAATATTTAACAGGTCAACATAATCATATTGATGATTTTGCGAAAATAGATAATGAGGAGATGTATGCTGTTGCTGTAAAATCCAGGATATTGTTGCCAACTTGGAATAATGTGTCATTCTATTATGAGCACAAAGAGGGAATGAGTGATGAGCTGATGTCATTTATTAATTACTATGTGACAGAGTTGTCTGGTGAAATATGTTCGAATGATTTAAGTAATAAAAATGATCTATATGTATCTTTGTTTGGCAGCAAAATGTTGAATATAGATAATTATAGAAAGCTGTTAAAATCATTCACCGGACATTTCTTGGATATTGACAAGTTAAAGAATGTAGGGCAAGACAGACTGATGATTCTTGCAGAGAATGGACGGATTTTATTCAATGCAGATACACTCTCATCACTTCTTATAAATATCTCCAAAAATGAATCCTTAAAGTTGGAATTGGTTGTATATGGGATTTCTGCTGGGCTCAATGACTATAGTGTAATAACACATTTACTGACTTCTGTTGGAGGTGATTATATCGAAGTGTGCAATCAGGATAAGAGAGCCAAATTGTCAGACAATGCCTTGAATAGGCAATTATTAGAAGCGCTGAAGAAATCAGAATATATATCGTCATATCAAAATGACAAAAAGGATATAGGTAAACTGATAGTTTATCATAAAACAAAAAAGAATTAACCATTGGACCTTTTAAATTATAGGTAAATTTGATATGGATACTAATATATATACATTGATAGGCGAAGCTACGGCTTTTGATAAAAAGCAAATGCTCGAAGTCAGACATCCAAAAAGTTGGCTTAAAAGTGTATCTGCTTTTGCAAATGGCGAAGGCGGAACTTTGATTTTTGGCATTCGTGATGATGACCAAATAGTTGGACTTGCTGATGCTAAAGGCGATGCTGAGAAAATCAGTGAGGAGATAAAGAGTAAACTTGATCCAATACCTGTTGTCAATCTCGATCTCAAGGAGGTGGAAGGAAAGAACCTTGTATTATTGCATGTATATCCCGGACAGGAAACTCCATATTACTATATTGGAGACAAACAGCGATTGGCATTTGTAAGGGTTGGGAACGAATCCGTTGTGGCAAATCGCATTCAATTGAAGACTCTTGTTTTAAAAGGTGCAGGACGCACATACGACAGTCTTCCATCCAATAAAAGTTTTAAGGACATGGCATTTTCAAAGCTCAGGTCAGTCCATTATAAACGTCTGCAGCGTTCATTTGAAGACAGCGAGTTTGTGTCTTGGGGTATTGTAGACGAAGATGGTAAACTTACAAATGCCGGTGCTTTGTTGGCAGATGAATCTCCTGTCAGGCAGTCACGTATATTCTGTACACGCTGGAATGGTTTGGATATGACAAGTGGCTTGGGCGAAGCGATAGATGATGTTGAATTGGAGGGTTGCGTAATAGGTCAGTTACAGGATGCTGTGTCTTTCGTCAGAAACAATTCCCATAAGAAATGGTGGAAGGAAGACGATTATCGTGAAGAACTGCCAGATTATCCGGAACGTGCTGTGACGGAAGCGATAGCAAATGCGATTATTCATCGTGACTATATGCAAATGGGTAGTGAAATACACATTGATATGTATGATGACCGTTTGGAAATCTATTCTCCGGGCGGTATGTTGGATGGCAAATTCATTCAGCAGCTAAACCCATTTACGGTGCCATCCAAAAGAAGAAATCCGCTGTTGGCAGATTTTTTCAACCGGTTGGGACTTATGGAGAGACGCGGTAGTGGAATGAAGAAGATAATGGATGCGTATAAGCAATACCAACATTTGGCTAAATGTCATATTCCTGAATTTACCTCAGATGCTTCAGAGTTTCATGTGACTCTTTGGAACTTGAATTATGATGGTAATAATACCACTGCTGACAATACATCTCAAAAGAAGGGGCGCGTAAAAGAGCCTGTTGAGTTCACAAAAGAGTTCATAAAAGAGCCTGTTGAGTTCACAAAAGAGTTCATAAAAGAACCTGTTGAGTTCACAAAAGAGTTCATAAAAGCAAGTCGTCAGATATATAAGCTGATATCTACGAACCCTAAAGTCAGTACTGTTCAAATGGCAGTATCAATGGGACTATCAACACGTCAGGTTCAGAAATATATAAAACGTCTACAAGACTTGCACAAAATTGCCCGTGTAGGAGGACGCAAGACTGGAGAGTGGAAGATAATTGACGAAGAGTACGAAGGATTCTTTGATAGAATATAATGGTTTCATTTAAAGATGGACAAACTGACCAAGGAACAGCGTCATCGTTGCATGTCTGCAATAAAGGGCAAAAATACAAAGCCGGAATTATTGGTGAGAAAGTTCTTGTTCAGCCGTGGCTTTCGGTATAGGTTGAATCACCCACGGCTTCCAGGACATCCCGATTTGGTTTTACACAAATACAGAACTGTTATTTTCGTAAATGGCTGCTTTTGGCATGGTCACGAAGGATGCAAATATTATGTTCTTCCGAAAACAAATGTCGACTTTTGGCAGAATAAAATTGAGCGCAATAGGAGTAGAGATATAGAGGAACGGCAACAGCTAACTTCGATGGGGTGGCATTGTATTACCATTTGGGAATGTCAGTTGAAACCGAAAGTCCGCCAACAGACTTTAGAGGCTTTAGA
>OGFD01001068.1_pt1 | contig 15056 bp, 10 predicted proteins | sample 1570851 | NCBI WGS metagenome assembly OGFD01 (sample SAMEA2582077, study PRJEB24529) | metagenome | biome: Human gut stool | place: China | collected 2011
ACGGAGCTTGCTGTGGACAGACTTATAATCAGAAATTTCCTGTTTCAAACTGTCAATCTCAGCCTTGAGCTTTGCAATCAGTTTGCTTGCCGCATCCAACGCCTTTTGCAGTTTGGATTCCTTTTTCTCTGCTGTAACGTACTTCTTTGCCAGAGTGGAAGTCCGGTCAAAATCTTCACGCTCCACGGCAACCTTGGTAGAGAAGGGTATGGACTTCACCTCAATCTTTTCGATGGCTGCCACATCGACATGCTGATTCTGAATTCTTTCGATCTGTTTGCCGAGCGCCGTTGCCTGCTGTTCCCGCTGGCGGTTCTGCTCTGTGAGTCCTGCCAACCGTGCCTGTTCCTGCTGCACCTTGAACTGCGTCACCGTCAGGTGTTCCTCGGAGCTGCCGCGTTCGCCTCGCTCCACATCGTCATACCCTGCCTTTCGCATGGCGGCGAAGAAATCATCTTGCAGAACGGAATAGGATTTTCGGAGCACAGTTTTTCCGGTTGCGTTCAGCAGCGGTTTCCCATGCTCATCCAGCGCGGGCTTGGAATCCCACTTTTTGCTCATGCTGACCTGCTGTATCGTTTCCTTGACCGTCCCCACCAATGATTAATGTTCCATTTCCTTTGACGGCAGAAGCACAGCGGAGTTCAACGCAGATATGTGCCTGTTCCTTGAGCAGTGGGAGGACGAGCGCAGCGAGCTTCGCGCCTACAGCTCCACGCAAGCGGCATATAAGCGCTGGAAGGAGCAGACTTTGGCATATTACGCCGCGAACGCAGTCAAATGCACAGAGCCGGAAGAACTTGACCGCGACGAACGGATTGCAAAACGGACAGCATTTCTGGAAAAGGAATACGGCAAAAGCGAGAGTAACGAGTAAATAACCCCATCAAAGCCTGATTCTTGAGGGAAGGAGGTAAAAATGTCAGTAACAAAAGACGGCGACACCGGTCGCTGGATGTCCCAGATCCGGGTAACGGATTGGACGGGCAAGACCATCCGCAAGAAGAAGCGCGGCTTTGCCACCAAGAAGGAAGCCCTTCAATGGGAACGGGACTTTATCAGCCAATCCACGGGCAGCCTCGGCATGACCTTCGGTGACTTCATCTCTCTGTATGTCAAGGATATGGAGCACCGTCTCAAGCCCTCAACCGTTGCCAGTAAGAAATGGCTGATTGACCTGAAGGTAACGCCTTTCTTCAAGAAAATTCCGCTGAACGAGATCAAGCCCACTCATGTGCGCCAATGGCAGAACTCCCTGACCAGCTATCGGGATGAAAACGGCAAGCCTTACGCCCAGACCTATCTCAAGTGCATCAACAACCAGCTCACGGCGATTTTCAACTACGCAGTCAAATACTATGGCTTGAAAGAAAACCCCTGCCACAAGGCGGGGAGCATGGGCAAGAAGAAAGCCGACGAGATGCTGTTCTGGACAAAGGACGAGTTCCAGACCTTTATCGAGAGCATGAAAGACCGTCCCGCCAGCTACACGGTATTCATGACCATGTACTACACGGGGATTCGGGAGGGAGAGCTGCTGGCGCTTACGCCGTCGGACATTGACTTCGAGAAGAAGACCCTGACGGTGAACAAGAGCTATCAGCGCCTCGGCAGAGAGGATATTATCACCACTCCGAAAACGCCGAAAAGCATCCGCACTATCCCCATTCCCGACGGTCTTTGCAGCTGTTTGCAGGAGTATATGTCCCATTGCTACGGGCTGCAAAAGGACGACAGGCTCTTTCCCTACACCAAGAGCTTTCTATACCACGAAATGGAGTATGACTGCAAGGCATCGGGCGTGAAGCGGATACGGGTGCATGACATTCGACACAGCCACGCCAGCCTGCTGGTGGAGATGGGCTTCTCTCCGCTGCTGATCGCGGAGCGGCTCGGACATGAAAAGGTACAGACAACGATGGACACGTACAGTCACCTGTACCCCAACAAGCAGGTGGAGGTAGCCAGACAGCTTGACGGTATTATGCCGTGAGCCTCTGGCTACAAAAATCGCTGTAAATGTAGCCAATTTGTAGCCGCTAAAAAAGAAAAATCCTGAAAAACGCTGTATTACCAACGCTTTTCAGGATTCAGAAAACACTAAATATTTATTCCCACTCGATTGTTGCGGGGGGTTTGGAGGTTATGTCGTAGACGATGCGGTTTATGCCCTTGACCTCGTTGACGATGCGCACAGAGACCTTATCGAGCACGTCGTAGGGAATGCGTGCCCAGTCGGCAGTCATGAAGTCCGTCGTTGTTACAGAGCGCAGTGCAAGAGTATAGTCATAGGTCCTGCCGTCACCCATTACGCCGACGGAGCGCATATTCGTGAGAACCGCGAAATACTGATTCATCGTGCCCTCGAGGTGCGCCTTTGCGATCTCGTCGCGGAAAATGAAATCTGCCTCGCGCAGGATATCGAGCTTTTCCTTCGTGATATCGCCGATGACACGGATGGCAAGGCCGGGGCCGGGAAATGGCTGACGCATTACCAGATACTCGGGCAGACCAAGCTCACGGCCGAGCGCGCGGACCTCATCCTTGAACAGCAGGCGCAGCGGCTCGATGATCTCCTTGAAATCAACGAAATCGGGCAGGCCGCCGACATTGTGGTGGCTCTTGATAACTGCCGCAACGTTCGTGCCGGACTCGATAACGTCGGGGTAGATAGTGCCCTGAGCGAGATAGTCAACCGAGCCTATTTTTTTACCCTCGTCCTCAAATACGCGTATAAACTCTTCGCCGATGATCTTGCGCTTTGCCTCCGGCTCGGAAACGCCGGCGAGCTTTGACAGGAAGCGATCCTGTGCGTTAACACGGATGAAGTTTATATCCCAGTTTTTGAACGCGGCTTCGACCTCGTCGCCCTCATCCTTACGCATGAGGCCGTGATCGACGAAAATGCAGGTGAGCTGGTTGCCGACAGCCTCGGCGAGCAGCGCCGCCGCGACGGAGGAATCGACGCCGCCGGAGAGCGCCAGCAGCACCTTACCGTCGCCGACCTTGGCGCGGATAGATTCAATGGATGCGCGCATATAGTCGCCCATCGTCCAATCGCCCTTTGCGCCGCAGACCTCATACAGGAAGTTGTGCAGCATTTTCTGGCCGTATTCGGTGTGGTTTACTTCCGGGTGGAACTGCACGCCGTAAAAGCCGCGAGCTTCGTCGCATATGCCGACGGTCGGGCAGGCTGCGCTGTGCGCAACAAGGCGGAAGCTTTCGGGGACCTTGGCCATGTAGTCGCCGTGGCTCATCCACGTTACGCTCTCTTCCGGCAGGCCCTTGAACAGGCGGCAGTCGGTGTCGAAAAAGGTGGGGGTCTTGCCGTATTCGCGAGCCGTATCCGACTGCGCGGCGGTGACCTCTCCGCCGAGGTAGTGCGCCATGAGCTGGCAGCCGTAGCATATGCCGAGCACGGGAATGCCAAGCTCGAATATCTTCGGATCTACCTGAGGCGAGCCGGCAGCGTAAACGCTCTGCGGACCGCCGGTGAAGATAATGCCGATGGGGTCGTATGCTTTTATTTCGTCTATCGTCATGCTGTGGGGCTTTACCTCGCAGTAGACATTGCATTCACGGACTCTGCGTGCGATAAGCTGGTTATACTGGCCGCCGAAGTCCAGAACAAGTACGCGCTGATTCTGCATTCCTTGCCCTCCCGTTAAAACATCTCGATGCAGCCCTCGCGCTCTGCGCTGACTGAAACGTATTTGATCGGGCAGCCGACTGCCTTTTCGATGAACTTGACATAGTCAAGCGCCGCCTTGGGCAGATCCTCGGGCTTGCGGCAGCCGGAGATATCGCACTTGAAGCCCTCGACATATTCATATATGGGCTTTGCGCGCTCAAGCTCCTCGATGTTTCCGGGGAAGTTTTCGATTCTCTTGCCATCAAGCTCGTAAGCTACGCAGACGGGGATCTTGTCCATATAGCTCATAACGTCGAGCTTTGTCAGGGCGATGCAGGTGCAGCCCTGCATCATTGCGCCGTAGCGCGATGCGACGACATCGAAGCCGCCGACTCTGCGCGGACGACCGGTTGCAGCGCCGTACTCGCCGCCTGCCTCGCGCAGTGCGTGAGCCTCGTCGCCGAACAGCTCGCAGGTGAAGGGGCCTTCGCCGACGCAGCTGGAGTAGGCCTTCATGATGCCGATGCTTTCATCGAGCTTGAGCTGAGGAACGCCGGAGCCGATGGGCGCGTAGGCCGCGAGTGTCGTAGACGCGGAGGTGTAGGGGTAAATGCCGAAGTCGATATCGCGCAGTGCGCCGAGCTGAGCCTCGAACATGACGGACTTGCCGGCCTTCACCGCATCGGTGAGGTACACGGTCGTGTCGCACACATAGTCGGCAAAGGGCTTGCCGTACTTTTCGAGCCATGCCATGATCTCGTCAACGTCTATCGGCTCGTGGCCGTAGCCGCCGGCGACGGTGAGGTTTTTCCACTCGATGATATCGGCAATGCGGCCGCGCAGGTGATCGAGGTTTTTAAGGTCGCCCATGCGCAGCGCCTTTTTCATGAACTTATCGGAATAGACCGGAGAAATGCCGCGGCGTGTCGAGCCGAACTTCTTGTCGCCGAGCCTGTCCTCTTCCAGTCCGTCAAGGAGCTTGTGATAGGGCATGCAGATGGTCGCACGGTCGCTGATCTTGAGGTTTTCCGGGCTTATTGCTATGCCGCCGGCGCGCAGACGCGCGGTCTCATTAAACAGGTGCTCAAGGTCGATGACTATGCCGGCGCCGAGGACGTTGACGGTGTCGTCGCGGAGAATGCCGGACGGCAGCAGATTCAGGATGAACTTGCCCTTATCATTTACCACGGTGTGGCCTGCGTTGTTGCCGCCCTGATAGCGGACAACGATGTCGTAATTTTCAGAGAGCAGATCGACCATGCGGCCCTTGCCCTCATCGCCCCAGTTTGTTCCCACGATTGCAGTTAACATTGTTACGCTCCTTTACACATTTACACTTGCCTCGACGCCGAGATACTCTTTGTTTGCGTCGATGACAGGATCAAGATACTCGTTTATAAACTTTTCGGTCTGATGCTCGGCCATGCCGGTGAAGCCGCGCGGATCGCACAGCTCACGCAGCTCATCCTCACTGAGCTTGAACGCAGGGTCTGCCATTATGCGCTCGAGCAGGTCGTTTTTCTCGCCATAGAGCTTGACCTGCTGCGCCGCAGCAACGGAGTGGACGCGGATGCGCTCGTGCAGCTCCTGCCTGTCGCCGCCCTTATTTTTAACGCAGTACATGAGGATATTTTCGCTTGCCATGAACGGCAGCTCCTCATCCAGATGCTTTTTGCACACGGCAGGATATATCTTCATGCCGGACGCAACGTTTATATAAAGGTTGAGGATACCGTCAACGGCGAGGAAAGCCTCGGGGATGCTCAGCCTTCTGTTTGCCGAGTCATCCAGCGTGCGCTCGAGCCACTGGCTCGACGCGGTGAAGGCCGCGTTTTGCAGATCGCTTATAACAAAGCGCGAAAGCGACGCTATGCGCTCGCTACGCATGGGATTGCGCTTATAGGCCATTGCCGACGAGCCTATCTGCTTTGACTCAAACGGCTCATCGACCTCTTTAAGGTGCGACAGAAGCCTTACATCGCTTGAGAATTTCGACGCGCTCTGCGCAATGCCGGAGAGCACCTGCAAAACGTAAAAATCGACCTTGCGCGAATACGTCTGTCCGCTCACGGGGGCGCAGCGGCTAAAGCCCATCTTTTCGGCTATGAGCTTTTCAAGCTCTGTAACCTTTTTCTCGTCGCCGTCGAAAAGCTCAAGGAAGCTTGCGCCGGTGCCGGTGGTTCCCTTGCAGCCCAAAAGCTCGAGCCTGCCGAGCTGAAAATCAAGCTGCTCAAGGTCGCTTATGAGGTCATACGCCCAGAGCGTTGCTCTTTTGCCGACGGTCGTCGGCTGGGCAGCCTGAAAATGCGTGTACGCAAGCGTCGGAACGCTTTTGTACTTCTCGGCAAAATCGCGCAGCGCCGCAATGGCGTTAACGAGCTTTTTCCGCACAAGGACGAGCGCCTCGCGCATTCGGATGATATCGGTGTTATCGCCGACATAGCAGCTCGTTGCGCCGAGGTGGATTATCGGCTTTGCGTCGGGGCAGCACTCGCCGAAGGTGAGCACATGCGCCATAACATCGTGGCGCACCTCGTGCTCGTGCCGGGTCGCCGACTCGTAGTCGATATCGTCAACGTGCGCTTTCATCTGCTCTATCTGCGCATCGCTTATATCGAGTCCAAGCTCCTTCTCACTCTCGGCAAGGGCGATCCACAGTCTGCGCCAGGTCGAGAACTTGAAGTCATCGGAGAAAAGGCGCTTCATCTCTTCTCCGGCATATCTCCCACACAGGGGATTTTCATAAAATTCGTGTTTACTCATCTATCTGTTTAAATACGTTTATGCCGCTGCGCTTATGCTCGCTTACGCGGTGGTAGCGGTCGATTATCTTCTTCTCGGTGGGGCTTACCTCGCCGCCGTTTATATAGCTGTCTATCGCATAATAGCTCACGCCCATTTCGTCCTCATCGGTCTGACCGTCGAACAGTCCTGCCGAGGGCGCTTTGTTTATGATGCATGCAGGTGCCGTAAGCCATTTGAGAAATTCGATGATCTCTGTCGCTGTGAGGTCGGATATGGGGTTAAAGTCGCACGAGCCGTCGCCCCATTTCGTAAAATAGCCCATGTAGCGCTCGCTGCGGTTGCCCGTTCCGGCAACGAGGCGGTATTCCGAGGCTGCAACGGCGTACAGCGTTGTCATTCTAAGGCGCGGAGCAATGTTATTGACGGCGGCATTTGTCAGCGTCGTTATGCCCTGAAGCCTGTCTATCTCTGCCTGGCGGACATCGGTAAGGTCAATAACGCGGCTTTCTATACCGAAATGCTCGGCGACCTCTTTTGCATCCTTCATGTCCTGCTCAAAATTGCGCTTTGACGCACATGGCATCATTATACCAACGGTGTTCTCGCAGGCAAACTTGCACAGTATGCCGACAAGGGCGGAGTCCTTGCCGCCGGAGTTTCCGAAAACGATGCCGTCAACGCCGCTTTCCTCCACAAGGTTTCTTATATACTGAACTCTGTCGGCAAATTCCTTGCTGTAATCACGCATTGCACTCAGCTCCTCAATAATTATATACCGGACAATAAATTTTATAATATCCGTCCGATTCTGTCAATAAGCGCCTGTGACAAAATAGGCCGTCCAAGCGCCTCGCATTTAGGCGACTTTTGCCCCTTTCGGGCATTTTCGGCGCAGTAAATTTTACCGTCCGGGGCATTCGACAACAAAAGCCTTGATTTTTCAAGGTTTTTTTGTTAGAATGCAGAATGTAATAATTTTGCCACTCATTTTTAAACTTATTTTCACACATCATGCAAAACAGGAGACATGCATATGAAAAGGTACATATCCTTCCTGCTTGCCGTTCTGATGCTCGTGACGCTTGTGCCGACGGCGGCCTTCGCCGACGCTGCGGAGACCGATATGAAAGCAAGCGACAACCTAAAGCTCCTCATTAAGGGCTGGGAGGGGCTACGGCTTACGGCATACAAGGCGCACCCGAGCGAGGAATACTGGACCATCGGCTACGGTCACTACGCCTCGGACATTTACGAGGGCATGGAGATCACGCTCGAGCAGGCCGATGCATATTTTGAGCAGGATATAGTCGGATTTGAAAGAGGCGTCAACAACACCGCGAAAAAATACGGACTGAGCTTGACGCAAAATCAGTTTGACGCGCTTGTAAGCCTTGCTTACAACTTTGGGCCGAACTGGGTCGATTACAACACAGGCTGGAGACTGGCTCGGTACATACAGCAGGGCTTTAAAGACAGCTACGGCAACCCTGTTTCAGATCTTGAGCTTGCAGACTCGTTTGCAGTCCTGTGCTCTGCCGGCGGCGAGATCCTCCCCGGACTGGTCAAGCGCCGCATAAACGAGGCGGAGATCTTCCTTTACAACAATTACAGCACCGAGCTTACGCACTTCGTTGCCGGAGTTTTCAACGCAAACGGCGGCACGGTGAGCGGAAACCGCGTCGTTGCTTACTACAAGGACAAGGCCTACGGCTCGTTCCCCAACGTTTCGCGCGACGGATATAAGCTCGACTACTGGAAGGATTCCGGCACAGGTCAGGCCGTTACGACCTCGACGATCGCAGACAAAACTCGGACTCTCGTCGCCGTTTGGGCAGGCGGCGGCGCTCCGGCTCCGACGACATATAAGCTCACCGTTTCCGGAGGCGAAGGCAGCGGAAGCTACACGGCCGGCGCAAAAATAAAGCTTGTTCCGAGCGCAAACGGAACAAAGATATTTGATCACTGGGAAGTAACCGGCGCAACGGCTTCAAAGGGCAGCGACGGATACTGGTACATAACGATGCCTGCATCCGACGTTACGGCGGTCGCTGTGTGGAAGGACGGCTGCCTGTTCGGCGACAATTGTCCCTCTCGCAGCTTCGCCGACGTTCCTGTGACATATTGGGCGCACAACGACATTGACAATGTTGTTGCGTCAGGCATGTTCAAGGGGCTGACCGAGACAAACTTCGGCGTCAATGTTACAATGGACCGAGCCATGCTCGTGACGGTGCTCTATCGCCTTGACGGAAGCCCCGATGTTTCGGAATATGAAAACCGTTTTTCCGATGTAAGCTCCTCGCAGTATTGCTATAACGCCCTGCTTTGGGGCTCGCACAACAACATCTCTAACGGCTACGCCGACGGCACTTTCGCGCCGAACGAAACGCTCACACGCGAGCAGCTTGTCACCTTCCTGCACAGATACGCAAACTACAAGGGCTATAACACCGACGTTTACGCCGATATCGGCGGCTATTCCGACGCGCAGCAGGTAAGCCCCTTTGCACGCGAGAGCATGTGCTGGGCAATAGGCGCAGGGATCATCAACGGCACAAGCAGCACAACGCTCAGCCCGAAGGGCAGCGCGGTCCGTTCGCAGGTCGCGGTCATGTTCAACCGCTTCGCAGGCGGAATGACCTTCTGAATATAGTTATTTTCCAAAAGCAGTCTGAAATGCTGGACATTTCAGGCTGCTTTTGTCGTTTAACAGCGCGAGTATGCTACACTTTCGCAAATTCATATAAATACTACAAATATCGGTATCAATTTTTCTTAACGCTCGTTAATTCTGTCAATTGAAAATTTCACTTTCGTGATTTAAACTAAACCTCATAAATCGGCAATCTTGTATTATATATTAGATGTACTGATTTAGAATACTCAGAAAGAAGGCGTATTATGAAGAGAAGACTTCTTGCTCTGTTGATGAGCCTTGTCATGATCCTCTCCGTTCTGCCCGGCGCAGCCTTTGCCGAGCCGGCAGACAGCAGCGACGTGCTGACCTATGCGGATCTTGCAGACATCGACAGCAGCATCACCATCCCCGACGGCGCTTCCGCAAGCGAAGAGCTGTCCGTTGCAGACGCGGTACGCGCACTGCTGCTTTGGACGGGCATGAGCGAAAAGCAGCTCGGCACCTTCCCTGCCGACTATCTTGCTCTGGCTCGCAGCATGGGCATGATCAGTGCCGACACCGACACCGACGCGGCCTGCACCCTTGACGCTTACCGTCAGATGAAGGCAGTTGCCAACACCATGTACGACGCACTGCATGCCGATAAGCTCCAGCCGCTTTACATGAACGGCATGGCTCAGCCCATATTCCCGTACACCACCGGCTCCGTCGAGACCGGCTACAGCAACGCCGACAGCGATGTCATCCGCTACTGCGTATACGTTGAGACCAACTACGACACCGACGATGACGGCAAGCTCGACCTCGTCAAGGCCGTTGTTCAGGTTCCCCGCGCGGCAGTCGAGGGCAACTACAAGGCAGCTACCATCTACGAAGCTCGCCCCTACATCACCGGCTGCAACGATTCCATGAGCCCCGGCGAAAATCTCGGCAGCGAGAGCTATGATATTTCCAAGCTCTACAGCCAGCCGGCAGCACGCACTCCGGCAGGCAGCACAACCACCGCGCAGGCCGCCGCGAACGCAAACAGCGCAGACTGGTACTACTGGAACCCCTCCGAGGGCATGTACGACTACGAAGACCTTGAGTGGTACGACTACTACCTCGTACGCGGCTTTGCCGTCGTCGAGTGCGGCGGTCTCGGCACCAAGGGCTCGGACGGCTTCGAGACCTGCGGCACCGATCTTGAGATCGATGCGTTCAAGTGCGTCATCGAATGGCTGCACGGCGATCGCGTAGCCTACACCGACAAGACCAGCAACATCACCATCGCGGCAGACTGGTCCAGCGGCAAGGTCGGCATGACCGGCCGCTCATACGCAGGCACCACCCAGTTCGGTCTGGCCACCACCGGCGTTGCCGGCCTCGAGACCATCGTCCCCGTAGCAGGCATCGCAAGCTGGTATGAGTACACCAACTCTCAGGGCATTTCCACCAGCGCATGGTCGGCAAGCTATTCCGAGATGCTCGCATGGTACTGCAACGGCCGTTACCTCGATCCTGCCGACTACGCTACCATCGCCGAGAAGTACGGCAACTACCTGTACCAGATTCAGCAGGATCAGCTCGCCACCAACGGCGACTACTCCAAGCACTGGGAGACCCGTGACTACACTCTTGACGCAGAGAACATCAAGTGCCCTGCTCTCATAGTTCACGGCCTCAACGACGACAACGTCCGCACCAAGGAATTTGACCTGATGTATCAGGCATACCAGAAGGCCGGCGTAAACGTAAAGCTCCTGCTCCACCAGGACGCTCACCTCACACCGAGCTACCCTGCCGGAAACCTCGAGTTCTACATTGACGGCGAAAGCTACAACAATGTCCTTAACCGTTGGTTCAGCCACTATCTGTGCGGCGTTGAAAACGGCGCAGAAAATATGGCGGCAGTCACCGCTCAGGACAGCCACGACGCTTCCGTATGGCACACCTATGACAGCTGGGACACCGCAAAGAGCGTGACCCTTTCCTCCGGCAAGACCGGCAGCACCACCATAAACAGCGATTACTCCTCCCTCGGCATCACCAGCCGCAACTGGAGAGATAAGCTCACCGCAGGCGACACCGCAGTCAGCGCAATGTACACCATGCCCGTCAAGGCCGACACGGTCATTAAGGGCGCGGTTGCCGTCAACTTCTCTGCAAGCGTTGATAACTACGACGCTCCCAACACTCCGCGCGGCGGCGTCGATCACGACAATGCAGTTTCTCCCGAGCTTGACCTCAGCGCACTTGACCACGACAACTACGTTGCAAGCGCAGCAGGCAGCGGCGTTACCGTTTCCCTGCCCGACGCAGCCGATCTTATCGACCGCGACGCGCTCATGGTCAGCGCAATGCTCGTTGACATCGCCCCCGAAGGCGAGACCTTCAAGGCATTCAACACCGAGGGCAGCTATGTTCCCAAGGATCTCACCGAAAACGGCGCATGGATGGGCGGCGGCCTGAGCAACTATGACTACGCGCAGCTCAAGGCAAGCGACGTCAGCTACAAGATCATCGCTCGCGGCTGGATGGATCTGTGCAACCCCGGCGCAGGCTACAACTCCGCCTCGGCCGATACCAAGGTCGCTCTGAAGGTCGGCGAAAACCACGACTACACCATCTACCTCCAGCCCAACCTCTACACCGTTGAGGAAGGTCACACCCTCGCACTCGTCATCTACACCTACGAGCAGGGCAAGGCAAGATACTCCCAGAATTATCAGATCACTCTCGATAACAGCTCCGTCAACGCCGTTATCCCCGTCGATCAGCTTCCCGCCGTCGATCCCGACCCCACTCCGGCCGAGAATCCGTTCAAGGATGTCAAGTCCGGCAGCCCCTACTACGATGCGATCCTCTGGGCAGTTGATAACAAGGTCACAAACGGCATAACCGCCGACACCTTCGGCGTCAACGACGGCTGCACCCGTGCGCAGATCGTAACCTTCCTGTATCGCGCCGCAGGCTCTCCCAGCGTCGATGGTCTGGAGAATCCGTTCACCGACGTAAGCAAGGACAGCGTATACTACAACGCAATCCTGTGGGCAGTCGAGAAGGGCATCACCAAGGGCACTACCGAGACCACCTTTGACCCGAATGCAGTCTGCACTCGCGGCCAGATCGTGACCTTCCTGTACCGCGCAAGCGGCGATGACAAGGTCACCGGCGTCACCGACTTCACCGACGTAGCGGCAGACTCCTACTGCGCAGACGCAGTTGCATGGGCAGTTGCCAACGGCGTTACCAAGGGTACCACCGCAACGACCTTTGCTCCCAACGCGACCTGCACCCGCGGTCAGGCGGTTACTCTGATCTACCGCGCAAACAGCGCTTTCGTCTGATACCCCCAAAAAGCAATTCGGCCATCCGCGATGCGGATGGCCTTTTTATATGCCCTTAAAATTGCCCCACGGTCAGCTTGACCATGGGGCAATTCATCTCATTTAATATCACTCGCCGTCATCCGGGGTTGGGGTTGCCGGAGCAGGGGTCGGCGTGGGAACGGCTTTCTTTACAAAGGTTGCAATGATGCTGTGATCCTCCGTGACGTTTGTCAGCTCGTAGCTCTCGATAGCGCCCATATCCTTACCGTCGACCGATATCGACTGGATCTCGTACCCCTCATTGGGCGTGAAGTTTATCTTCACGCTCTCCCAGTCTTCAACCGTGAGGCTGCCGTTGGGATCCGTTGTGCCGCCGTTGCCGGCCGTAACGAGAACGGTGTGCGTTCCGCCGGTCTTTGCGGTATCCTTGTCGGCGTCGGGCGCGGCGCTTTCGGCGACGGCCTTGTCGTTGGACTGAACCGAGCCGGGCTTGAAGTCAAAGCAGCCGTCGGCCGCGACGACGACCACCGTCAGCACAGCCAGAACGCAGAGGATTCCGGTTATTATCCACTTTGTTTTCATGCTCATTCCGCTTTTGTTATTGCTTTTTTTACTCATATCTCAGCCTCCGGGAATACTATTTATCCTGCGCCTGTCCGCCTTTATTTTTGGGCTTGCCGCGGTGATAATAGCGGCGGTTTGAGCGCTTCTTCTCGCCGTCCTGGTTTTTGGCCTGCTGCGGTTTCGGCTGCTCGGCGGAAGCGCTCTGTTCGGCAGGCTTCTTTCCGCCTCCGCGGCGATTTCTCAGCTTCGGCTTTGCCGTGTTCTTCTTTTCTTCCGCATAAGGTGCCTGTGCAGACTGAGGCGCCGGTTTTGCATCGCTCTGAGGCTTCTTTCCTCCTCTGCGCGAGCGGCGGCTGCGCTTTTTCTGTTCCTGTGCGCTTTCTTTCTCCTTGGCTGCGTCGTCATCGGCAAACAGCTGCGGCAGCTTCCAGATATTCTGCTCCTCTTCTTCCTCTTCCGGCTCGGGGATGTACTTGAGCACCGAGGGAGGAGTCTCACCATCCTTGGGGCGGCCGCCGGGCACTGCCGCAACTTCAACAGCCCGATAAGTCTTTACCGTATCGTCGCCCTCGCCGTCGAGCTTTACCTTAACCATCTGGCGCAAAAGATTTACCTGCGTAACAATGCCGTAGCCTGCCGGAGTTTCTACAAACGCGCCCTGCTTGGGCACATTTTTTGTAAGCTCCTCATAGGCCTCCTGCTCGTATCTCAGGCAGCACATAAGCCTGCCGCAGCTGCCGGATATCTTCCCGGGATTGAGAGACATCGACTGCACCTTCGCCATTTTTGTGGAAACCGGCTGGAACTCATCAATAAACTGGCTGCAGCAGAACGGTCTTCCGCAGATACCGAGTCCGCCGAGCATTTTTGCCTCGTCGCGCACACCGATCTGCCTCAGCTCGATCCTGTTGCGGAAAATGCCCGCAAGATCCTTTACAAGCTCGCGGAAGTCAACTCTGCCGTCGGAGGTGAAAAAGAACATCGTCTTGTTGCCCTCGAAGTTGCACTCAACGTCAACGAGCTTCATATCCAGGCCGTGCTCGGCGATCTTCTGCTGGCATATCTCGAACGCTTCCTTTTCGCGCTGCTTGTTAATCTCGGCAACGCGAAGATCGTCGCGCGTCGCGACTCTGACGACCGGGCGCAGCGGCTGCACGACCGCATCGTCCTCGACCTCGTGGTTGCCGCGGAAGCAGTCGGCTATCTCAAGGCCCTTGCTGGTTTCGACAATGACCTGCTGGCCGGTTTTAACGGTCTTTCCGTTCGGCGAAAAATAATAGCTCTTTCCCCGGTTTTTAAATTTAACGCTTATAACTTCAGTCAATTGCTTTCCTCGTTTCCGCTGCCGACCTGACTGCCAGCAGCCCCAGAATGTGTTTCACGCCCGTATTGACCGTCTGATACTCCATGCATCGGTCAACGAGCCGTATAATATCCATTATGCGCATTTTATCCTGCTGCGAAGCAAGAAGCGCGGCATAGCGCCGCTTGAGCGCGAGCAGAAACTCGCCGAGCGAGCGAGCATCAAGCGTTTCATGCGCAAAGCACCACGCGGTAAACCCCGGAGTGTCGCCCTTTCGCTCGAGAGCGATAAATTCATCGGCCATAGCTGCCGCGTTTTCGTCCTCCGCGTCCTCCTCGCCGGCGCAGCTTACAAGCACACAGCGCGAGCGCACGGTGACCAGCAGCCGCTCGGGATTGGATACGCACAGGATGAAATGAACGCCCTTCGGCGGCTCCTCAAGTATCTTCAGCGCAGCGTTCTGCGCCTGCTCGTTCATGGTGTCGGCGTCTTTTATGATATATACCTTTTCGGCGGCCTCGTTCGGCAGAACGTAGGCGTCGGCGCCCATTGCACGCACCTGATCGACCAGTATCTCCTTTTTCTGCTTGCCCTTATCGTCGGTGATGCGCTCGACGACCGCAAGATCGGGGTGTACGCGCGCCTTGACCTTCCTGCAATCACGGCACACACCGCAGGGACGCTCGCCCTCACTCTGGCACAGCATCTTTTCGGCAAGGTAAAAGGCCTTGCCCATTCGCGCATTCTCCGACGCCGAGGACACTATATATGCATGCGACAGTTTTTCCATAGTATCCTCCGAAAAAATATTTAAGCTGACGAGAGTTGAACCCATATCGCCTGTCGGCGTACCCTTCCGGCTAT
>OGFD01001071.1_pt1 | contig 15026 bp, 10 predicted proteins | sample 1570851 | NCBI WGS metagenome assembly OGFD01 (sample SAMEA2582077, study PRJEB24529) | metagenome | biome: Human gut stool | place: China | collected 2011
ATGGTAAAAGTAGTCGTCAACTTGATTAACAAAGACAATCAATAGAATTGCCATTAAAAAACCGCACAACAGCTGTTCTACGCATGCACAACAGCTGAAAGACAAGCGCACAACAGCTGATGTGCGACCGCATATCAGCTGTTGTGCGCTTCGAGATACTTACTGTTCCAACAACTTCTATTGTATCTCCGAACAACTTCAGTTACTTCTTTCAGATACTTATGACGCATTCTTCAAATGCCAATAACACTTGAGGAAAGGCATTCAAAGCATTGCGGAAGCTTATTCAAATCATTGTAGAAATCTACTTCGCTGTATCCTTTGAGCTTCGCTTATCACGGCGATAACTGCGATAATCATCCAGCGGAATCTCAATATCAGGTTCCACCAGCTCACCCTCACGTGGCAAGGCGAACTTCTGATACTTGATGTTCAAGCCACGCTCTATCCACATACTCTCATAATAGGTTTGGATAGAGAGAATCTTACGGGTTTCCTCATCGATACCCTCCTGATGATAGAGGTCCTCTGTGCGGAAGAGCACAGGCAGATGGTTGCCATCCACCATATAAGTAGTATAGGTGAAGAGGAAGTTGGAGTCCGTCTTCAGATGGATGATACCACCATCCACAAGGAAGTGGCGATAACGGTTCATGAAGTAAGTAGATGTAAGACGCTTACGAGAATTCTTCATCTGCGGGTCAGAGAAGGTGAGCCAGATTTCCTGCACCTCATCCTCGGCAAAGAAGCGGTCGATAATCTCGATGTTGGTACGGAGGAAAGCCACGTTCTTCTGTCCTTCCTCTATCGCCTTCTTGGCACCGGTCCACATACGTGCGCCCTTGATATCCACACCGATGAAGTTCATCTCTGGATAGAGCTTGGCAAGTTCCACGGTATATTCACCCTTGCCGCATCCCAACTCCAGCACGATAGGGTTATCATTGTGGAAATACATCTCACGCCACTTGCCCTTCATATCGAAAGGCACGTCATCTACAACACTATATGGATACTGGAACACGTTCTCGAAACGCTCCATATCCGCAAACTTTGCTAATTTTCCTTTGCTCATTGATTCTTTTTTTCTTCGTTTGAGTGCAAAGGTAAGCATTTAACGATAATTATACAAATCATATCATGGAATTTGTATAATATTAACGGAAAAAGTTTATTCCGCCTGAATACCGAAGTACTCGTTGAGTTCGGCGATGGCAGCGCCATCAGCATTCGGAAGATCCTTCACCAGCTTGCCTTTCTCCAGCAGGAGGATGCGGGAGGAGATGTCGGCAACGAAGTTGAGGTTATGGCTGGAGATGATGACCGTGGTGCCCTGTTCCTTGCAGATGCGCTGAATCATGTGGGCGATAGTCATCTGAGAAGATGGATCGAGATAGTTGAACGGCTCATCCAGGAGAAGAACCTTCGGATTAATGATCATCGCTCCGATAATGCCAATCTTCTGTCGGTTGCCCTGAGAAAAATCGCGGAGATACTTTTTGGTTCCCATGATTTCATCGTGCATAAAGCCCTCAAACTGAGCCAATCGCTCCTGCAGGGTTTCATCGTCAATGTGATAAACATCAGCGATGAAATCGAAGTATTCCTCAGGGGTGAGGAAGTCGATGAGGAATCTGCCGTCGATGTAACTGCCGGTATATTCCTTCCAGGTCTCACTCTCGTTCACCTTTTGTCCATTGCTTTCCACGAAACCGTCATCAGCCTGAATCAGGTCGAGAATCAGACGGAGCAAGGTGGTCTTGCCCGCACCATTATTACCTACGAGTCCTATCAACTCGCCCTTTGCAACACCCAGATTATCAATATCGAGTACGGTATTGCCATTATATATCTTTTTGAGATTCTGAATCTTGATCATATTACTTTGAACTTTGAATTTTGAACATTGAACTTTATGATTACTCTCCTAGCTTTCCATGAACTTCTCCATGCGCTTATACTTGTTCTTCTCGAAGATGGCAGCTATCTTGGCGATGAACCATTTGTGGATGACGATGCTGAAGACAGCCAGCGTTACGCAGGTGACAAACCATGCCGTCTCACCGAAGAAATAATAGACAGCACAGACACCAGCCAGCGGGAAGAAGAAGGCGATGGCATAAAGATTAATCTTCAGATTCGCTCCCTGCATGCTGAACATGGAAGTCTGGAATATCTCCAGACGGGAAGAGAAGAGAGCCGTTGGTAGATTAAAGAGATTGATGAATACTGCCAGACAGAAACCGCTGATAAGCACCTGGATTCCGATTCCTGCCTGCAGGAAAAGGAACGGAAGGGTGAGCAACAAGGCGACAGCACTCACTACCATATAATAATAGAAGCAATTCTGCAGCATCTGTTTAACCTTTACCGGCTTGGTCATCAAACCATGGAAGAAGTTTGCCTCAATGCCAAAGGTCCACTGCGACAACACCACCGATGGCAGCAGGATGGCACCTGCCACATAGAGGGTAGTCATAGCCACCTTATCCCCCATTTCCTGTCCCGGCTCTAAAGGCATCAGGGCGAAGAGATAGGCATCGAAGAGGAAGATGGCAGTAATCATAATCACCATCGTACGGACACGCTTTGCTCTCAATGTGCCGATATATTGCAGACTGAAGAGGTTGATATGGCGGAAACCACGGAACCTGGAAACCTTCTGCTTCTGCTCGTTATAAATCTTTTCGTGATAGAGATAGATGGTAAGTCCGGCGAATACCGCTCCGGCAAGGAAGAAGATACCCACCCATCCCATCCATACCGGGAAGAAGGAAGCCACAAACATATACCCTATCAGCACGGCAAACATTCCCATCCATCCCAGTATCAAGGGCCATTTCAGAATCCACTCTGTTGCCTTGCGGTAGCAGGTGATGTAGATGCCGTCAATATAAGAAAACGCCAGAAACAGAAAGAAGCTGGCAATAACCTGACCTACAGGCAGGAAATAGATAAATACCGGAAGCATAAGCACCGGAAGCACATAGTTCCAGAAGCTCACGAGATTGGTGGTGAGCAGGAACTTGTTCCAGATCTTCTCCGGCACAGGGCGCGACTTCACGTAATCATCCATTGCCGTAATATCCCGCTTCATCACCATCTTCATGATGATGTCTGGAATCAGCATACCGACAACGATACCAGCTCCCAACAGGGCAGGCATGTCTTCGCCCCCAAGTTCTCCCCCATTCTCGGTGAAGCTGAGAAAGAAGCTCACGCCCATCACCACATACAGGAAGATGATGTAGCACGCCACGAAGGCATCTCGCTTGTGGAAGTTACGACGCTGCTGCAACCACCAAAGCCTTAAAAGTAATCTCAACATAAATTATTCTTTTATGATTTACGGGCACAAAGGTAAATAAAAATATCCAAAATCTCCTACAAAATGATAGAAATAACTTAAAAATAACATTAGATGAAAAGCAAGAGAAAGCAGAAAGAGAAGAAAAGAAAGAATAGGAACATACGCAAAAACGGCATCTCCTCACGAAGATGCCGTTTCTTCCAAACTAACATTAACTTATATATCAACTATTTATCAAAACTATTATAAACCTAAAAGTCAACTAAAACGTATAATACTCTTATTCTGGCTGAACCGGCAAGATGTTATCATCCTCATCATAGAAGAGAGGAGCCACCTTTACACTGCGAAGCCAGGTAGTATCATTAGATGGCACGCAGTCGTGATGGAACAGATACCACTGTCCCTTGTACTCACAGATACTGTGATGGGTTGTCCAACCTACTACCGGTTCCAGGATGACGCCCTTGTAAGTGAATGGACCATAAGGATTATCACCTACAGCATAGCAGAGATAATGAGTATCACCGGTAGAGTAGCTGAAGTAATACTTGCCCTTATACTTATGCATCCAGCTGGCCTCGAAGAAGCGATGTGGATCATCAGCTGGCAATACCTTACCCTCCTCGTCAACGATGACAACAGGCTTTGGCATTTCTGCAAACTGCTGCACATCATCCGTCATCATGGCTACACGAGATGGCAATGGATTCTCCTTGCCCTCTGGAAGATGCTCATCCTTCAGTGCCTTGTTGTCCTTGTACCACTGAAGCTGACCGCCCCAGATACCACCGAAGTAGCAGTAAATCTTGCCATCATCATCCTTGAACACGCAAGGGTCGATGCTGTATGACTTGCGGATTGGGTCGGCATTCGGAATGAAAGGACCTTCTGGCTTATCAGCCACAGCCACACCGAGATGGAACACGCCATTATAATCCTTGGCAGAGAAGATGAGATAGTACTTGCCATCCTTCTCTACAACATCGTTGTCCCACATCTGCTTCTCAGCCCATGGCACATCCTTCACGTCGAGAATCACACCATGATCGGTTACCTCACCTTCCATCACGTCGTCCATAGAGAGAACATGATAGTCTTTCATCTGGAAGTGACCGCCATCATCGTCGAAGCTTTCGCCGCTATCCCAGTCATGAGATGGGTAAACATACAGGCGACCGTTAAACACATTGGCAGATGGGTCTGCCATATAATCCTTTGGGAACAAATATCTTGCTTTCATTGTTGTTTATTATTTTAAGAGATGTACAATATTATCTAAAGAGATTTTACTTAAAGAGATTGACGATTTCCTTCACCACCGGCTTCACATTGTTGTTACGATCGATGAGCAGTGGATAGTTGGTTCTGCCAGGGATAGGCCAGCCATTCAACCAAGAGTGACCATCGTTGACACCCCAGAAGGTAACACGACTGATAACATCCTTATGGCGCTCTACAATCTTAAAGAGGTCAAGATAACGCTGATTGAAGAGTTTCTGCGCCTTCTTGTCAAGTCCCTTCACGTATGGATTGTACTTTTTCTGAAGTTCAAACTTCTGGCTGATTTCCGCTCCGCCGAATCCTTCCGGATTAGGAAGCATGTTCATATCCAACTCCGTCAGCATCACCTTCACGCCTTCACCAGCAAAAGCCTCGATGCTCTTCTCATACTCAGCATAGTCAGGATAATCAAAACCATTGTGGCTCTGCATACCTACTGCATCGATGCGGAGACCTTTCGCCTTCAAATCGCGAACCAGTTTGCAGATAGCCTCTCGCTTGGCTGGCTTCGAAGTAGAATAATCATTGTAGTAGAGTTCTACGTTAGGGTCAGCCTCATGAGCAAAGCGGAAAGCCAGTTCGATGAACTCCGGACCGATAATCTTATAATACAAAGACTTGCGGTAAGAGCCATCATCCTCGAATGCCTCGTTCACTACGTCCCATCCCTTTACTCTACCTTTATAATGAGTAACCACATTCATAATGTGGTTATACATTCTGCCAATGAGCACTTCACGGCTTACCAGATTACCCTTAGCATCGGTAAACATCCACTTAGGTGGCTGAGAATGCCAAACCAGACAATGCCCGATCAAGGTCTTGCCGTTCTTCTCTGCCCAGTCAGCGAGTTTATCGCCATCAGTGAAATCAAAGCGATTCACCTCCGGATGATTCTTCTCACCCTTCATACAGTTTTCGGCAACTACCTGGTTAAACTGTTTCTTCACTACTTCCTCACCTGCAGGGTCTTGTCCATTAGGCAAATCGGTATTAACGGCAGCACCTACCAGGAAGTACTTACCCATAGCTTCCTGGAATGTTGGGATTTGAGCTGCTGAGTTCGTTTTTTGAGCGAAAGCTGTTGAAGCAAGCATCAGTCCCAGTGCCAGAGTTGTGATCTTTTTCATATCTTATATCTATTTTTCTCGTTAATAATTATAGTCTCTAGTTTTCTTCCTTGTGTCGGGCCTCAATCTTCTTGTTGATGTCGTCGATGACCTCATCGGTCAACTCATACTTAGAGATGATGAACATCGCCAAGCCCAGCAAGATAGCAGGAATCACACATACCAGCCAACGGATACCCTCCTGTGCCAGAGGAGTCTGCTGCTCCAGATCATTCATGAAGTAAGCACCGGCAGCATTACCTACAGACATCATGGCGAAGGCTGTAATGAAGAAGAGCGCCACGATACGGAGAGGACGGTTGTGGAAGAATTCTGTCCACAGGTCGCTCACCTTTACATTCTTGGTTTCCTTCTCATCCATTACCACACGCTCCTTGGTTTGGGTAAAGCAGAATACCAGAAGGGCGAAACCTACCAGGGCAAAAATCAGCATGGCAACAAACCAAGCATTACTGTCGGTAGGAAGAGAGTTGCTCTCCTGAGCAGCTGCTGCCTGATAACCGGTCCATGCAAGAACTGCACCAGGAATAACACCACCCAGAGCCATACCTGCCTTATAGAAGATACCGGTCAGGGCATTGACGATGCCGGCAATACGCTTGCCGCTGGTGTATTCTGCAAAAGAGATAACCTCCGGAATCAGAGCCCACATATATCCTGTAGCTACGATTACGCCTGTTGATTTGATGAACTGAGCGATATAAACCAGCGTGATATGATCCTTTACAGGTCCCATCTTGCTGATGAAATAAAGCATCGCCATACCCACGATAGCCACAGTAAGGAATATGTAGAACATATTCTTCTTGCCAACCTTTTTCTTGATGGCAGGAACCAGTGGCATAAAGATGAAAGATGGCAAAGAGCCCAAACCCATGAAGAGCGCCATCTCAATAGGAAGATCCTTGGCTGCAGCGAGCATCGCTACCAGGATTGGAACACCTGCCGATACACAGAGTCCACCCACATTTGCCATGAACATACGTACAGAGGTAAGAATGGTTATTTCGTCTGTATCGCGAGTCAGCGAAGAGTTCAAGGCTCCGTAAGGCACATTGATCAATGTATAGAGCATAGACAAGCCTACGTATGTTACATAGGCATAGATAAGTTTGATGGTTTCTGTCTGTCCTTCCATACCATTCCAAAAACAGAGGATGGCAAGTACGGTGAGTGGCAAACCCGCCAGGACGAGATATGAACGATACTTACCCCAACGTGGATTATGCTTATCTACATAAGTTCCCACCAATGGGTCCCAGAGTACATCGACCAAGCGAACCACCAAGAACATGGTGGCAGCAACACCAGGATTAAGTCCATAGATGTCGGTGTAGAAGAACAACAGATACATGCAGATGGTCTGGTAGATGAGGTTTTGCGCCAAGTCTCCAGATCCGAATCCGATGCGTTGTAGCCAATTCAGTTTGTAGAATCCCTTAGATTCCTGTGTTACAGATGTCTGTTCCATATTTAATTCTGTCATTAAGTTTACACCTTATTATATATATAACATAAAAGATGCATATAATATATTTACTTCAATTTCTCTGCGGCAAACTTGCCCATTGCCTCATATCCCTTCGGATTGAGATGCAGCCAGTCGTCAGAATACTCAGCCTTCAGACGCTGAGGGTCTTTCGGATCGCGGGTCAGCTCATCGAAATCGATGACCTCGTCGAAGGCACCACTTTTTCTGATCCATTCGTTCACGGTCTGTCGCATCGCCTCGTGCCAGAAAGAATACCATCCGTTGCCCTTGGTTGGGGTGATGGTTCCGCCATACACCTTGATTCCCTTTGCCTTGGCTTTCGCTATCAGCACCTTGTAGCAGGCAATCAGGGTATCTGTTACATGCTCATAATTTCCGCCGCAGCAACCGATATCGTTGGTTCCTTCGAAGATGATGAGTTTATCCACACCCGTCTGTCCCAGGATATCACGGTCGAAACGTTTCATGGCAGGTTCGCTCAATCCGCCTTGCACCACGCAGTTGCCACCGATTCCAAGATTCAATACGCCGTATGGCTTCTCTGCATTCAGGGCATCCGAGAGGAAATCGGTCCAGCGGTTCTGATGGTTAGTAGTACTTCCACGGCCATCGGTAATAGAGTTTCCGAAGATAGCTACCACAGGGGTAGCCTTATCGGTCTTCACATCAATGGCAGAAAGATTGTACCAGTGGTCCACCTCCTCGCCATCATCAAAACTCTTATCCATCGGTTTAGGAGTACGATGCAAACCGTTTACTATATAAGATGTGGTACGTGAACCACGATGGGATGTTGCATTCACTGGAGTCTGCTTGCCATAGTCGATGGTAATCGTAAGGCGCTGTCCACTCTTCAAGGCATATTTCAAATCATCTGAGAAGATAGCCTTGCCAGGAGCGATGGTTACATTCTTCTTGCCATTAAACTTGAGATACTTCACGGTCTTACCATTCACAAACCAGTTGCTGTCCTTATCGGTATCTGCAATATACACCGATTTGATTTCTACCGGCTCCTTACTCTGCTCGTTGCTGAGCTTCACTCTGAGTTCCTCTCCGCCAAAAGATACATGAACTATCTGTCGACAAGAACGGTTGCTCAAGCTTTCCTTAGGCATATCTCCTTTACCAGTCCATTCCACTGCAGTAGCCCAAGATCCTTTCCATACCTTCTGAGCAAAAGCTACAGAACCTGACGTAGCCAATACGAGCGCCAGCGATAAGATTTTGATTGTTTGTCTATTCATTGTTATTATGATGCTTTTAATTTTTCTATTGTTGTTGACGATGCAAATTTACTAATAAGTAATGAAATAACAGGCATTTAATAGTTACCATTACTTTTCTATTTGTTTCATACCTGCAAAAAGAGCGCAAAAAGATAAAGAAACAAAAAGAAATGAAACATTTTGTTGCATTAGAATTTGTTTCTTTCATTGTTTTTTGTTACTTTTGCAGCCGTAACAACCTATTTTAAACAAGCAACAAACTGAAACTTATGAAATATACGAAACATTGCCTCACGGCATTTATGGCTATCATCATTTCGCTCATGGTATGGGCAGACAGTGGTGAACTTTTCACATCGGGCAAACTGTCAAGTTCGCTCATCAACTGCATGGTGCAGGATAAATACGGATATATCTGGGTGGGAACCGAATACGGACTCAGCAAGTTTGACGGCTACCGCTTTACCAACTATCTGCACAACGAAGAAGACACAACCTCCATTACTGACAACATTATCTCCGACCTGCTGGTAGATAAGAAAGGTAACCTGTGGATAGGTTGTGCCAAGGGACTGATGCGCTATAATTATGAGACGAACGATTTCGCCCGTCTCCAGTTTCCTGATGGCAGAAAGCCACGTATCTATTCTATGGTAGAAAGTCACAATGGCGATATCCTGCTGGGTACAGCAGGATATGGTCTCTATTCTGTAAAAGACAGAAATACCCGGAAAGGAACCGATCATCTTTTCGCTATCAGACAGGAAAGGCAATACGCTGAGCGCGATTCTGATGTATTCTTTACTCATATCTATGAAGATAAGCATCATTATCTCTGGCAGAGTAGCCACCTTTCTATCTTCACCCGTTTCATCAAGAAACAAGGCAAGGTGCAGCGCAAAGACTTCAAATCGCCATGCGGAGCACCTGTGGCTTTCATCCAACATCGTCCGCAGACCATGCTCATCGTCTGTATGTATGGCATCGTCTATTATGATTACCGGACAGGCCGCATCGCTGATGCCGGCTACGACTTTGGCGGTTATCAGAATAATGTAACCATCAACAATGCAACCTTCGACCACGAAGGCAACCTCTATATCAGCACCTCTGAACATGGTGTTCTCATGATCAGGAAGGGAAGCAACAGGGTAGAACAGTTGGAGAACAGCAACAGCAGTTTCAATCTGGCTACCGCCTTCGTCAACGATATCATCGAAGATAAGGACAACAATCTCTGGATAGGATGTTACAACAAAGGTCTGTACCTGATCAACCAGCGCCAGCAGGCTTTCAACAGCTGGAGTTTCTCTGCACAGAACTACATCATCGGAAGCAGCGTTTCATCTATTGCACAAGGCGAAAATGGTGAAACATGGTGTACGGTACAGAACAGTGGTGTGTTCTGTTTTGACGCTTCAGGCAAGATTATCGCCCACCCTCAGTCACCTGCAGGTACCGGCATCATCTATAAAGACCGACGTGGCGATTACTGGATCAGCAATGGCAGCGCACTCTACAGCTACAACCCTCATACAGGTACATACCAGCAGAAACTCACCTTTACCAGTGCCGGCATCTACTGTATGACCGACGATGCACAGGGCAACCTTTACATTTCAGTATACAGCAAAGGCCTATATATATATAATGTGGAAAGCGGCAAGGTTACCATTCTGAACATGCAGCAAAGAGGCAACAGAGGATTCCTCTGCAACGACTGGGTGCGAAGCATGGCACTCGACCATACAGGACATTTATGGATAGGAACCTCTAATGGAGTTTCCTGCCTCAATACCAGAACGCTCAGTTTCAAGGATTTCGGATGGCACAACATTCTGAAAGACAGACAGGCGAATGGTATCTGCGAAGGAAAGAACGGCGATATTATCATCGGTACCGAAGAAGGACTCTATCTGTTTGACAGAAAGAGCAACAAGACGAAGAACTTCCCTCATGCAGAAGCGTTGAAAGGCAAGCAGGTCTGCAGCATCATCAAAGACCAGAAGGGTGACTTGTGGGTAAGTACAACCATGGGCATCTGGCAGTACGAACAGAAGAACAGACAGTTTATCGGGCACATCAACGGCAACGGACTTACTACCCGTGAGTACGTGCTGGGTTCTTCCATGCATACCGCCAGCGACCTTATCGCCTTCGGAACCAGTGATGGTATCACAACCTTCTATCCTGACGTTGTCAGAGCCAAGAAGATGGAACTGGGAGATGTACATCTCACCAACTTCATCATCGACGGAAAGCCAATCAACTGTATGGTCAAAGACTTCAGCATTCCTTACTCCCAGAATTCATTCACTCTGGAGTTCTCGCTGCTCAACTACAGGAACACCGATAATATCAGTTTCCAATACCGCATCAACGACGGCAAATGGAACAGCACCAATGAGGGAGCCAATGCAGTAGCATTCAATAAGTTGAAACCGGGCGACTATACGCTGGAAGTAAGAGCTACCAGCAATGGCAGATATTCCAAGAATCCTACCATCATCAACATCAAGGTATGCGACCCTTGGTATGCATCACCCGAGGCATATCTCCTCTATATCCTGATCACAGCAAGCGTCATCCTGTATGTCATCTACACATACGAGCGCCGCCGCAAGGCAGACCTGGAAGAGACCAAGATGCAGTTCCTCATCAATGCTACCCACGATATCCGTTCACCGCTGACATTAATCATGGGACCGCTTAACAAGCTGAAAACAAGATTAACAGATGCCGAAAGCAAACAGGATATCGATACCATCGACCGCAATGCCCAGCGCCTCCTGCTTCTGGTAAACCAGATACTTGATGAGCGAAAGATAGACAAGAACCAGATGCATCTCCATTGCCAGGAGACTCAGCTCAAGGATTTCCTGCATGGCATCGTATCGCTCTACCGCTTCAATGCACAGGAGCGCAACATCACCCTTTCGCTCAAAGAAGACGAAAGCCTCAGCAGCGACAAAGGCAAGCTGAAGGTTTGGATAGACCGCATCAACTTTGACAAGGTTATCTCCAACCTGCTCTCCAATGCCATGAAGTATACCTTTGATGGCGGCGAGATTACTGTTATCATAGGTAAAGACGAAAAGAATGCCACCATCAGGGTAGAAGATACAGGCATCGGACTGAAGGAAGAGAAGACCGACCGCCTCTTCGAACGTTTCTATCAGGGGAACAACAGCAGCGGTCTCCATATCGAAGGAACCGGTATCGGACTCAACCTCTGTAAGGCATTTGTAGAAATGCACGGAGGCAAGATTAAGGCCTACAACCGTACCGACGGCATCAAGGGTTCCTGCTTCGAAGTAAGCATTCCGCTGGGCAACAGCCATCTGCAGCCAGGCGAGATACTGGAAGAAGAAGACAAGAAAGAGCAGGAGATTACCAAAAAGAAAGTACAGGCCAACCGTAACTTCAATATCCTGATAGTTGACGATGACAGCGAGATTGCCCAATACATCAAGACCGAACTGAGCGACTGGTACCGCTTTGAGCATGCCTGCAACGGCAAGGAAGGTTTGAAGATGCTGCTCACCGGCAAGTACGACCTCGTGATAAGCGATGTGATGATGCCGGAGATGGATGGAATCACGATGCTCAAGAACATCAAGAGCAACAGTAACATCAGCGATATTCCTGTCATCCTGCTCACCTCAAAGAGCGAGGTGGAACACCGGTTGGAGGGACTTCGCAGAGGAGCCGATGCTTTCCTGGCAAAGCCGTTCGACATGGAAGAGCTGCATATCCTTATCGACAACCTGGTGGATAATGTGCGACGCATCCGCGGCAAATACAGCGGAGCACAGGGCCAGAAGGCGAAGATTGAGCAGATTCAGGTAAAGGGCAATAACGATGCCCTGATGGAACGCGTGATGAAATATATCAACACCCACCTTGCCGATCCCGACCTCAATGTAGAGAAACTTACCGAGGAGGTAGGTATCAGCCGTGCACAGCTCCACCGTAAGCTGAAGGAGATTGCTGGTGTTTCTGCCGGAGAATTTATACGTAACCTCCGACTGGAACAGGCGGCACGACTCATCGAAGAGGGGCAGATTAATATCACGCAGGTAGCCTACTCTGTTGGTTTCAACAACCAGACCCACTTCTCTACCGTGTTCAAAAAACACTATGGCATGTCGCCTAGCGAGTATGCTGAAACAAAGAGAAATGAAAAATAAACGACCGCTATATATATAAAAGGTATTTTTTTGTATCTTTGCAGCAGAAACAATAACAATACAAACTAACGATCTGCAAAGATATGAAGAAATACCTCATTTTATTATTTACGGTACTTACATCACTCCATGTTTCTGCACAGAGTGATGGTTCACAGTTATGGCTCGGAAAGCAGTATGCTAACTCATGCCAAGTTATTTCACAGTTGCCTGATGATGCAACAGCCAAGATTGCCAAGCAGGAGTTGGAAAACAACTGGCGTGGCAAGAATGTTGAGCTCAAGATAGACAAGAGTCTCAACCTGGGCGAAGGCTATAACATCTACGCCCGTCCTGCCCAGCAAGGCGACAACATTCAGTACGAAGCAACCATCACCGCCAGCAATCCTATCGGTTTGCTCTATGGTGCCTACGAGTTGATTCGACTTCAGAACACCGATGCCTACAACACAGGTAGCGGTAATCAGCAGAACTTCAGCAAAGCTATCGATGAAACCGAGAAGCCACAAGTGGGTCTCCGCATCCTCAACCATTGGGATAATCTCGATGGCAGCATCGAACGTGGCTATGCCGGAAAGAGCATCTTCAAATGGGAAGAAATCAAACTCGGCAAAAACGGTAAGGGCGGCAGCATCAGCAAGAGTCTGCACGACCGTCTCATCACCTATGCTCGTGCCAACGCCTCTTTGGGCATCAACGGCAGCGTGCTCAACAATGTGAATGCATCGCCAAAGATGATGACCGCAGAATATATTAATAAGGTGAAGATCATCGCCAACATCCTGCGTCCTTATGGCATCCGGGTATACCTCAGCATCAACTTCGCTTCGCCTATGGCTTTAGGCTACACCAAGACTGCCGACCCACTGGATAAGAAGGTTCAGCAGTGGTGGAAGAAGAAGGCAAAAGAGATATATGCTACCATTCCAGACTTTGGCGGTTTCCTCGTAAAAGCCAATTCTGAAGGACAGCCAGGTCCTGGCGACTACCACCGCACACATGCCGATGGAGCCAACATGCTTGCCGATGCCGTCAAACCATACGGAGGCATCATCATGTGGCGAAGCTTTGTATATGGTGCTAACCATAAGGGAGAAGACCGTGTGAAGCAAGCTGTCAGCGAATTCAAAGGTATGGATGGCAAGTTCCGCGACAACGTAATCCTACAGTCAAAGAATGGTCCGCTCGACTTCCAGCCTCGTGAGCCATACGCTCCTATCTTCGACAACATCAAACAGACTCCACAGATAGCAGAACTTCAGATTACCCAGGAATATCTTGGTCAGTCTAAGCACCTCACCTATCTCGCTCCAATGTGGAAGGAATTCTTTGGCTTTGTTAATCCAGACAGACTGGTTGGAATCTCAGGTGTAGCCAATATCGGTGATGATGCCAACTGGTGCGGTCATCCGTTCTCTCAGGCAAACTGGTATGCCTTCGGCAGATTGGCATGGAATCCTTCACTTACAGCTGAAGAGATTGCTCACGAATGGCTCGTACAGACCTACGAAAACCAGGACGAGAAATTTACCAAGCCGGTAGAGATGATGATGATGATCTCACGTGAAGCTTGCGTCAACTATATGATGCCTTTGGGTTTGCACCACATCTTCAAGTTCGATCACCACTACGGTCCGGAGCCAGATGGTTTCATCGCAAGTTATCCTTTGGAATGGTGTCCGGTTTATTATCACAAGGCAGATGCTCAGGGTGTAGGTTTCGACCGTTCATCCAAGGGCACAGATGCTGTCGGTCAGTATCCGGAACCTTACCGCAGTATGTATGATAACATCGAGACCTGTCCTGAAGAATATCTTCTCTGGTTCCACCATGTGCCTTGGACTTACAAGATGAAATCAGGCAGCACCCTCTGGCAGGAACTCTGCATGAAGTACAACATGGGTGTAGCGATGGTAGAAGTTTACCGCGATTTCTGGCATACCTCAGCCAAGCAGTATATGAAGGGGCATGAGCAGGAATGGCAACATACAGACTCTCTGCTCAATGTACAGTTGGAGAATGCAAAGGAATGGCGCAATACCTGTCTCAAGTATTTTCAAACCTTTTCTAAAATGAAGATCTATGAATAAAATTGTATTATCTTTTCTTGCATTATTATGCTGCATCAACATACAAGCTGGAGTGAAACTGCAGAAGCAAGGCTCTGCAACCCAGCTTGTTGTCAATGACAAGCCGATGCTCCTCCTGGCTGGTGAGTTGAGCAACTCAGCCGCAACGAGTTCTGCCGACATATGATTTCGCACTCGTAGACAGCGTCATCACAACAGCCCGTAAGCATGACTTGAAGACTGTAGACAAGTAATTAAAGAGAAAAATCATGAAAATCTGTCGTAATCTCACTTTTTTATCGAGATTACGACAGATTTCTCG